>Ga0081478_126360_pt2 | contig 10376 bp, 11 predicted proteins | sample OctSprmetagenome_FD_70983 | JGI IMG/M metagenome (GOLD analysis project Ga0081478, IMG submission 70983) | Hot spring and microbial mat streamer communities from Octopus Spring Streamers, Yellowstone National Park, USA - T=80-84 v2 (version 2) | ecosystem: Environmental > Aquatic > Thermal... | reverse complement strand
ATATGAAAACAAAATCGTAGCTTTCTATATATCAACCGATGATAAAATCATTCAAAAAAATTACAGTAGCAACATAAAAGACAAGAGAATACTAATTGTTTTGTTCAACGAAGACAAATATCTCATACAAGATCATATCACATTATACTCAACAATAGAGTATGCAGATCTAGGTATTTGTATTGACATAACAATACTTGAACAATAACATTAAACAAAACTCGTTTTTTGCTGTATACTATACATAATGCTCTCAATTTGATTTATTATCATAGATCTTGTGGTATCTGTTGTTACAATTTTGTCAATCAATCCTAGCAGATAGTTTAAATTTGTTAGGACATCATCTATAATATCTCGTAGAATTTGCTTATTGTTATCTGGTAGATAAGTAAAAAGTCGTAAAATATTGTTAACGTTTGCAGCAAACTGATTTAACATTTCTAATATGTTTTGTTCTGATCCTGATCCATCTTTAATTACGTTTATTAGGTTATATAATTGCTGATTGATATTACCAAGATCGCCTAGCAATATGAAAATAATAGAAACTTGTTCAGGTGTACCAAAATGATAATAATCTTTTCTTAACAAATCAGATAGTGTGCTATGTGAATTCTTGATAAGATTGGAAAAGTTAGTTGGTGTAATGTTTATAATGGGTGCAATACTGTATTTATTCTCATTTAGCAATTGTTCTGCTCTTCTAGCATACATTTGCTTTTCATCTGGTTTAGCTAACTGATGTGCTAACACAAGACTTCTCTCTAACACATTAACTATTAGAGTAATGTTATCCAAATCATTTGGTAGAACCCTATAGTATTTGATGACTCTTTTTTCTTGCAGATTATTTGCTTGCATATACTCATTCAATCTTTGTTCTAATCCCTGTTCTACTCGTTTGTAAAGATTATTGCTAGATGATTGAGGTGTGACTGTATTATTTGTAGATGGAGTTAGATCAACATCCAATATATTTACTAAACCTATTGTTAGATTAAATGGAATAACCAAATTAGCTATCCTAATAACTGTAGAATTGGACGTAGGTCGCAAATAAAATTCACTGTATCTACATAAAAATGGAAAATCAAAATCTAGGTCTAGCTCACTGCTATATCGGTCATTGTAAACCATAATTACATCATCATTGTTAAACTTAATTAGTTTTGAGTTTCTTGTTACAAAAGTATTGAGTTTTAGTAATGATTCTGTTATCTGTTTATAATCAAACATACTACTAGATTCATTGGAGATATTTTCCATTGCAGACAAATAATTTCCATCACTATCTACAACATCTGTTCTTCTTTGTGTATTTGTATCTGGTTGTTGTAAATTGTGATTAAAAATAGCGATGGCTTTGTGTTTAGTATGCTGCGAAGCGTTACTCTTGAGTATTTCGATCACATCATCATATTTCTTAAAACTGTATTCATTCTCTGTAAGATAAATGTTTTGATCAACAAATATATTTGTTAAGACAGGAAAATCTGAATTAGGATTTATATTATCAACAGTAAGCGGAATTAGATATAAAGTTAATTCATTCTCTTGTTGAGCAATATAAGATAACAGAGATAAATCTACAGGCTTATAGTCTTGCACACAGAGGTTTAGTATATCATACAATGTGAGCACTAAATCATTTCTATAACTTTTTGTAAAGTAGCTTGCTTCAACATCATTAAAAGGATGCGACAGAAATTTTATCTTTGAGATAGCAAAACTACTTATCAATTCGTTAAATTTATTAATAGTTTTGTTCATAATATCTGAAACTGATAAACGTTGTGAAGCATATATAGTGCGAACATCAACAATAGGTAATAATGATCTATCCAGTTGAAATCTTAATTTGATTGACGGATAAGAGTTCGTATGCTCTATATCAAAGTCTGTGTAAACAATACGATCTGAAATTCTTCTACCAAGACCTAGTATTGTATTTTGATACTTCCAAATATAGGAACCAAAAGCTTCATTCTCTATATCAGTAAGCAATCTATTGAAAGTATTTACTTTTTTGGTTATCACTTTGAGATCAATTGTTCTGTTAATAAATAAAACTGGAGCAGAACTATCACTATAATAACTGTCAATTCTAAAATTGTAAGTTATACTATTTGTGTCAACATACAATTCATCATACTCAACTTCAAGATTTTTGATACGATCTTTTACAAATGGACTGTATGCTTTTGCATCTACAATAAAAGTCATATTGTAAAGCAGCTGAAAGAATGGAAGAACATAGGCATCTAAACATAAGATTCAATTTCAATAGCAAAAAACTATACATACCTTTGTTTCGTAGCTTTTACACTATTAAACTAAACTATCATCCACAAAAAGGATTACTAATTGATTTGTATATGGCTTTACCTAATCCGTTGCTTGCAAATAGGTTTCTTTCGTTGGGCAAAACATTCTATTTTGATGATAGACAAGCATTATACAGAGTATTAGTATGTAGACACTGGCCAAAAAGTTTGCATGAAGACAGAATGATGATAATAACACATTACGTTGTTCCATTTACTGAACTTAAATTCAAAGGAGAAAGAGATTATCCACCTGGTAATTGGAAGATAGCAGAAACAGGCTATGTTTATCTACTGGATTTATATGTTAAACAGCCTATGATTGTTTACATATTGTATTTTGAAAGACATTCAGGTTTGATACCGCTGCCGATAAATCAGGGTTCTGTGTATGCACTCTATTATGATTTCATTAAAGAGAGAAATTTTCATAGCTTGTATCGTTTTGATGATAACTATTATTTCAGATTTCAGAGAATATACAAGGGTAGACCACAAATGAAATTGGATAATCTGCAACAACTTTCACTGAAAATGCTTACACCATACTTTACTAGAACTGTAAGCAGAAATCTATTCACATTCCTTACATAAAAAACTAAATCAAATTCTGAGCTATAATTTCATCAAGTTTATCTCTAGTTAAATTTTCATGATATGTGTTTAGAAATTTTAATTGATTTAATACAAAACTTTTATCAATCTGATCATATAAACTATCTTGTGCAAAGAACGTTGTTACAATTAGATTTGTTTTCAATTGTTGCATAACTGGTTCATCAACAGATTTTTTGAAAATATTAGACAATACTTGCATGACATCATCAATACTTTCTTTCTGCATAGCTTTAATCAAATCATCTGCATAATTATTTAAGATATCTTCAACTTTCTTAATGTTTAATCTCCTTCTTAATGAAGGTATATTATCACTACTATCTCCTGTCAGTGCTAGATATATAGGATGCAATAAAGGATGCTTCAGTTTAATGTCTAAATTTTTGCCTGTTAGTATTTTGTAATCAACCTTTATGTAATCTCCTATCAATTCATTCTCAACTTTTATATTGCGTCTGCGATATATGAATAAGTTATTGTAGGCTAACAATTGTATGTAATCTTTATCCCAACTAACAATGAAGTAAGCATTCGTACTTTTCATATATGTTTTTAGTATAAGATATGGTATGTAATCACTATCCATATTCCTACTTATAACAAAAACTGTATTTCGAAAATTATTGTTTATTATGTTTTGTATCAGTTTGTAGAAGTATCTCTTTGCTACAGATTTTATCTCATTAACATTAAACTCACCATATTTAGCTTTGAGAAATTTGATTAATTGTGTAGACGGTAATGTTTTGAGTATTCGTCTATGCTGCTTATATTTTGGCATTATTTCAAGTATTTTATTTGGAGCAGAAAAATTAGTGTATAAAATGATGGTTGGATACTTTAAATTATTTTTCTGTGATTCTTGAACTAGATACTGTTGGAAGTTAAATAGAGAATACAACACTTCCTGAGCAGACTTTCTTAATTGGCCAAGAAAATCGTTAATATCAGCATATATGCTATCATAGTAGAGATCAAAGAATAAATTATCAATATCCAAAAAGACAGTAATTTTCTCAAACCTTGAATCGATAGCATCGATTATATTTTTTGCATCTAGAGTAGATAACCGAAACATATGTAAAAATTTAGTATAGTTGTATCTAGAAACTCTTGATAAAAATACAATCATTTGGCTATATTAATCTTATTCATGAAAGCTAAACAGTTTTGAAAAAACTATCCACTTAAACATAGCTAAATTTTCTTTGATGGACGAAAAAGAGTATCTTTCACAGGACAATTTTCAAAATTTTGATGAATCCAAAGAACAGGAAGATGAATTGATTAGACAAGATGAGGTAATTAATGAACCTGATTTACCACAGGATGAAGAACAATATGAACCTGATAACATTGAAATTGATATTGAAGAAGAAGAAATGATAGACAATGAGGAAGAGGATATTGTGATAGATATAGATGAGGATGATAACGATGAGGAAGTAGAAGATGAAAATGAAGAAGATGCAATAAATAATGAGGAAGTAGATAATTTAGACGATTTTGATTTTGATTTTATGGATGAACAAGAGGATGAAGAAACTAAAGAAGAAAATGATGTTGAGGTATTGGACTTAAGTGATCTATACATGGAAGATGAAACATCCGATGATACAGAGGAAACAGATCTAGATGATCTAGACAACTTAGCTGACTTCAACTTTGATGATGAATTTGATTTTGAATCTGAAAGTGAAACTCTTGAATCAGAAGAAGAACAAGCCGAAACAGAAGATGATACTCAAATAGAGATCGATGAAAGTAATGATGATAGTCTTATGATTGCTGGAACATTTACACCAAGCAATCAATTCATAAACATATATGCAACAAATGATAGCATATTCATATCATCACTATTCATATCTCCTGTAATCAAAGTTGATTTGAATGAAAAAAGACTTGAAGTAACTTCCGTTGTTCCAATAGAGGCAAACAAATGTGAATACACCATTTATAAGAAAAATGATAATGAGTATGCTGTGTATATACCATCTGTCAACCTAACTGTTATAATAGATAGGGAAGGTAATGTTAATGTAGTAGATTATGCTCCGGAGGGAGATGTTGCATCACAATCTGACTTCAATGATTTACTTGTAGAAATTTTACAAAATAGAAATAGGGAGGAGTAAAATGTCTGGAGTAAGTAATGCAAATGATATATTACTATCTTCAATCTACTATCACTTTTTTAGTAATATAACAAAACTTACGACTCCGTCATTCTCATTAAACATCGAAAGCGAACAAAAAATCAATCTAGATGACATTGAAAAACAGTTAAGTTTTGCAACAATAAATCTCAAGAATGAACAAATAACAATCAAAATCAAAACAAATAAGGAAACACGTTTTGATAAACTTATACAGGACATAGTTTTTGCTATAAACTTAATCCTAGGTAGATTGTATAGACTATCATTAATGAATGTGAATGTTGCTCAGATGACTATAAGTACGACAGGCTTCACTGAAAAGATTGACATACCCATAACAAATACGGATTTGTTACGCAAACTTGTTAAAGATAGAGTTGCATTCAGATTATTGAGACCAAAGAGTATTTTTGGTATCTATAAATTGTTTGATCCTAATGCAGAAAATTCCTTACTAGATTTAATATCATACAACATATACAAATTGAAAGTATACGATTCTATACTAGTCAAAGAATCTAGCGAAGAACAACCTGCAACAAAAACAGAATCTAAGATAAAACTGAACATAAACGATAACTATGATAGAACAAGATTAGTGATGTCTTTCGTTTATGCTATATTGTATGCAAAAACGAAGAATAAGATATTTGCTCAGGAAATGTATAACAAATTGGAATACCTAAAAGTTATGGATTACATTAACAGTGATGATAGAAAAGATTTAACTAATATAATTCGTTCTATTGTGAGCAAACATCCTCTAGCAACTAGCGATATTATTAGAAACATACCTCCCATTATTAACGAACTAGATAAAAAGCAACTAGACAAAATCAAAAAACTTAATGTAACTAAAGATGAATACGATGATATAGGAAATTGGTTTGCTGCTGCTTTGATAGTAGATCTATTAATGTCGTAAAAACTTATTTTACTTTTTTTGTATTGTTTTTCTATAACTGCAACATTAGTTTTAAAATTGATTGATAGGATGTGTCATTAGCAAAACATACCATATTATAGTTTCTGCATTAATTTGATTCTCTATAAATAGAGGAAATATCATTGTTAACATAGAACTTTTGAAACCATATGTATTTAGAAACTTGTATTTGTAAGTAGCTAAAAATTCTTCTAACGCTTTTACATTTTTTTGTCTTGTTGTTATAACTACTTCTCTTCTTGCAAAGTCAAATCGTATGTTACTTTTTAAATTCAAACAGTTTAATGTTACGTGTATGAAATATTTCTGAAATTGATTAGGTATTTTATATAGGTGTCTACGTATTGCATATTCAATACTGGTTAATATTCTATTAATGTTGTAACTAACCTGATAGCTCAAAATAATTTTGTTATCACTAAGTCTAATCATGAAATAATCGTCTAGTAAACTGTATAGCGTGTGCATGTAAAAAAAATTTAGATCATTTCTTCATTTTCTTGAGTAACTGCATTTGTAATTTTATCAATGTATCTAGATTATCCTGTTTATGAATTTGCATTGTTGGTTTATTGAAATGTAGTAAATGAGTATACATTCTAAGCATTTTTATCAACTCTTCCTGTCTTCTGTTTGACATGCATATAAATTTAGATGACTTTTTGCATTAGTCAAGTAAACTATCAAATCATATAAACACCAGAGCCATACAACTTTAACATTAGTTAATGTTTGATATTCTCTACCTTTATAATAAATTGAAACACAATAATTCTTTTTTGAGTTAGCAACATAAACTTTGAAATTTTTTAACTTATTGGCCACATTAATAACCTCCAAAGGTAGTTCTTTTAATTGATGTGTATCTAACTTATCTTGATGCAATACAACATTAGCTATAAACCTAAGAGCATAATCTACATCATGATACTTAAATACTGGAGCATATATCTTATCAGATAAATTTAAAAAGTGTTTATCTACTGTAATTAGTTTGTGCTCATAATCAATTTGCAGACCAAAATCATGAATAAATTTTTGTATTTTGTCTGTTTGCTTCATGATAAAAAATTTAGTGTAATTGTAAAAGTTTATCTCAAAAGATCAATGTATTGTAGATTCGAATCTAATTACCCACCCTGATTTGCGAGGAACTAACGCCAGTAATAAACCCTAACTTTACCTGGATATACTTCGTTCAAAACCTGTATACGTCCATTATTACTATCCAATGTATATTCCAATTTCTTAATTAACATACCTCCTATAAAGTTAGTACCTGGATCTGTTATCTGACTGCTAAAGTTTATAACTTCTATCTTTTTTGTATCACTTAAGTTTATGTCTGTAGGTATATCAATTACGAATGTATCTCTAGCATAGAATGTATCAATATTAATCTCTTGTATATGAAACAATGTCAAATCATCAATACTAGTAGGGACCAATAAAGGTTCTGCGGTTACATCATTCTTGAAAAATATCTTAACAATTACACCTCTAATTGGAATGTAAGTTATCAAATCAACAAATTTAATGTAGGGCATATCAATATATACAGACCAATCACTTCTAAAAGTCTGTTCCTGACTATCAACAATTATGTTCTGTGTCCATGATGCAGCATCTATTCTAACGTAAGCATGCATATTTATAACTAATCCAATTTGATTAGTTTGTCCAGAAACAGGATAAACCTTTACTGTTTCTGTATCATCTCTGAGTGTATTGTATAAATCAATGCTACCAAGTAAATCGTTATTTTCTGTAGCAACGAATAATTCTCTAGGTAGATATATTATGTAAGGAATTTTGATTAGGTGATATCTACCAACTGTAAATAGATTTGTTATGGTTGTTTGACTTTCAATCATCTGAGCCTGTGTACTATAATGCAAAGCCAAATCCATTTGATAGGGCAATCTAGTTATGTGAGCTACAATCTCAATCTGAAAGTTCGTATAACCTGCTACATTTGTATTGTTATCAGATAAGTTTATTAATGAGTCATCTCTAGCAGCAAGGTATAATTTTATTAAAGGTTGTTCAAAACCTGAAGCATGAAACTGACCTAAAAACGGTTGCTCATATCTATCCATTATTTTTTCATCAAAAACAACACAAAATGGTTTAGGTAAACCTCTGGCTAACAATTCACTGTATGAACCAATTATAGATGGTTGACCAGATAGGAATATAATTCTATCAAGTCTTGTTTTATTATTCTCGAAATCCATAAATTCAACATCTCTATCAAACAACCTTTTCAAAATATACGATGCATACTGTTTGATATTGCTTGCAGTATATCTAACAATAAAGCTTTGTTTATTTTGCAGTAACAACATTGACAAACAAGCTACAAAGTAAAATGTCAACTGTAACTGTAAATATAAACGCTTTGTATACTTTATATCTTGATAAAATTGTAGAAGAGTTTGGAAAGAAGACTAAACCAGAAAATTTTGCAATAGCTGAATTTTCAACTCTTGATCTGGAAAGAGGTTTTAAAATTAGAGACTTAGAAAATCTTATTAGCAGAGATACAAAAGTCATTATACAACATAGCAATGGTCAGTTATATTTAGTTGATACTCAAGTTTTAAAAGAACCAGTTAATATAATAAAACAATGTGGAGACTTAAATAAGTTTTATGATTCAATGCATCGTAAATTGATGAATGTGGTTAAGGAAGAAGAACACAAACAAAAATTTGTTGACTACGGAGCATTGCATCTAGCAATATTAAGATTCTTCATCTACACTCATGGTTCTGAACAAGTAGCAAGAATTATATCAAACAGAATGATAATGGGACGAAATCTAATTGCAAGATTAGGTTTTAAATTCCTATTTGGAAGAGCATTAATCTATCAAAAGATAGAGAAATTCAGACAAGTACCGATGAAATTAAATGATATGGAACTAATGACTGTTTTAAGCCTTGCATTAGTGTATAACGGTCAAGAACTTAAAAAATACCAACAAATGTTAACTAAAGAAAACATATCATTGGACAGTTTTGTACATCAATTAATTAAAGTTGAACAAACTGAGGAAAATACAAAACAGGGTAATACCAAACAAAATGATCAGAATAATACCAAACAAAATGATCAAGGTAATACCAAACAAAATGATCAGAATAACACCAAACAGAATGATCAAGGTAATACCAAACAAAATGATAGTGAAACTACTCCAAAACAAAACACAGAAGATAAAACACATCCAATAGTACTAATAACAGTAGCAATTGCTGGCATTGTTGTTCTAGGATTTCTCATAGCATACTTCATCAAATTTGTTGGACACGCTTTCACTGTTGTAACAGACGCAATAACTAGCATCAAAGTATTGATACTTGTTGCTGTTATAGCACTAGCGTATATTTACAGAGATGTTCCGCTGTATTGGATTACAGTCAAAGCATTAGAAGAACAAAAGAAACAACAACAGGATGATAGACAAAACAGAGATAGGAGAGATAGATCTAATGAAAACAGAGAACGCAGAAATCATTATGAACAAAAATATCAAGAGTATGAACAAAAATACAAGCAACTTGTACACCAAAAATTAGAGACATTACCTAGATTGGTAATTGTTTCAACATAATTTTTTTACTTCTTTAGATGAGCACTAATACTCTATGTTTAGACTGGGCGATATACTCAAAGATTTTGCTAAGACTGATATTAGTTGTGATGTTTTTGGTTTATTGATTGATGATTGTATATTGGTCAGAAGCAAATATGCTCACATGATTAAAGAGATCGAGCAAAAATACAACAAACCAACTTACATTGTTGATGGTATTGCAGACTACAGTAAAGGACAACCTTTATACATTACAGATCTCAAAAACACAAACAGCAACAATGTATAATGTTATCTACCAAAAGTAATCAAAAGCCAAGAATTGTAAGAATACCCTATATCCGATCTAACAATCAAAAGATATTTCTACTTGATTTAACCTTTAACACCTACAATACAATAAAGTCACTTATAAACAATTACATAAAACCAAGGTTAAAACCAACAGTTGTTATACCGAAGCTAACTATAACTAATCAGAACGCATACACAGAATATCGTAAAGCCTTAATACAACAGGGCATTACAGTTTTAAATTGGAGAACAAAAATTCCTATGCTATCACAAAGTAATGATGATGTATCAGAACCAGAGAAAGCATATAACAAACTTAGTTTGACTGTTGCTAACTTCATAGACTTAACACTAATATTTAGCAGTTTACATAACTATTATCAATCCAGATACATACAACTAAACAGAACATTAACCAAAATAATTGA
>Ga0081478_145031_pt1 | contig 10381 bp, 13 predicted proteins | sample OctSprmetagenome_FD_70983 | JGI IMG/M metagenome (GOLD analysis project Ga0081478, IMG submission 70983) | Hot spring and microbial mat streamer communities from Octopus Spring Streamers, Yellowstone National Park, USA - T=80-84 v2 (version 2) | ecosystem: Environmental > Aquatic > Thermal... | reverse complement strand
CTTCGCCAAAGCCCCTGAACCCTCCCCGGGCGGGGACGTCGCCACGGCCCGTTATTAACCCACAATCCCGGGAATGCCGCCGAGCCCCGACCCTACCACGGGAACCCCAAGGCTGATAGACTCGATAGCCACCGTAGGCAGAGGCTCAGGCCACACGCTAGGCAAAACCGTCGCCCCTGCGCCGGCCATAAGCCGGAAGTACTCCCCCTCAAGCAACCTCCCGAGAAACCTCACCCCCTGCCCCACGCCGTACCGCCTCGCCAACGCTTCGACCCAAGTCCCGGCAGTCCCCGTCATGACAAGCTCAACATCGACACCCCACTCCCTCAACAACTTGAAAGCCCTAAGCAAGATGTGAGGACCCTTGTTGAGGTTGGCGCCACCTGCGTAGAAGATGTAGTTGCTCCGTCTCTCCGGCAAAGAAGAAACGTAGCGCCAAGGCCTATGCGCCGCGGGGTTGTAAACCACCTCGACCCTGTCCCTAACCTCAGGCAAGTGAGAAACAACGATGTCCCGCGTGGCGTTAGACACGGCGACGAAAACGTCGACCGAGTCAACAACGGAATCCATAACCCTCCTCCACCTAAAGTAGTCCAGAGGCCCCTTGCCGAAGTCGAGAAGCCAATACGCCCCAGCCCTAACCCCGTCCAGTAGCCCGACCCTTGCAAGCTCCCTGTTAATGCCTTGCTTGCACCCAACAATCCTCCACACAGAACACCTTGCCGTGCACACCTCCCTGTGACCATACATTGCGCCCCACCAAGGACACACTAAGGCGTAGGAATGGATATGCGCAACAACAGGCACATTCTTAATCCTCTTGATCTGCTGCGCAAGGCTGTACTCCACGTCGGTAATCCACACAGCGTCCGCCCACTCTACAAGCTTCTGTGCCTGCTCTATCGCCAACATGGGGTAGCCTAAGAGTGTTCTACACGGCATGTAGTACGTGTCTATGCTCATTGCGCCAAGAGCATCAAGAAACTTGGGATCCGCCCCCGCACACGTCAACACCTTTAATTCTACCCGAGACCTCATTATCTCAAAAAACTCTAGCGTTGACACCTGCGCCCCACCAAACCATAGACCGTGAGCCAGTGCTAGAACCCTCATATATATCCAACCTGATAGCATACCATGGGAACATCTACACCTGAGGCAACCCTTCGTAAAACTTTGAACTTACCCTTAAAAATGGCGAAAATTGCCGACATTACCATAAACCGTGGGATAGTATGAATATTTTTGGTATCATACAAAATACACTTGCTCATAAATACCATTGTTGTAAATTAAGTTGCAGTAGTTATTGAGAGATATAATAACAAACATATCAAATTCTCTTAGAGCACGATGTAGATCGTTATATCTCAATCCCCATATCACTACTGAGCGCAAGTCTATTACTTTGACGCCTTGATTACCAAGTAAATCTGAGGTCACATCACTAAGGTTATTAACAAGCTCTATTTGGATTGTTCTAATATTGACTGATGGATCAAAGTACTGATAGTATATGTCAAAGGGCGATATAACAGTCAACATCTTATTCATGGAACTCATATAGTTTCTCATATAGAGAGCTCCATGGTCAAGCGGCATTGTTGCTGCGTTAAGAACGGACCTTTCGTGGACTAGTAAGTACCCAGCGAGTGTTGTAAAAACAAGTATTGCAACTACCACAGGTTTCCACGCGCTATTCATTTTTATTTTTAAGCTGTTTAATGATGAAATAGCCTTTATGAACAATATTGTTATTGGTATTGGTAGCGAAATCAACATTCTATTAATAGAGAGACCAGGGTGACCCAAGCCTGCAGTAAATACCGTTGAAAAGAATACAATTCCTATGGCACCAGCTAACGAGAATGTGACAACTTCCTCGTAATCCAATTTATTACCTAGCATTTTCCTAAACACATATATCAATGATATCAGTGTTATCGATATAATCATTATCTTATAGTAGTTTCTCAGAAAAATACCCATAGGTGGTAGGGGCTCTCTAATGGTTATAGAAGCTGATAATGTTTCCCAGCCCATTACATGATAAAGATAATTAAAGAATGATGTAATACCTATTTTAAAGGTATAATTGTAGTAATTATAAGTATTCCATGCTAATACTATTAGTGCTATGGGGAATAAGTACGTTGAAAGACGTTTTGATTCGAATTCATACTTGTTTCCTCGAAGCCCCGGGAGGATCCCTAGGGCGACCAAGAATAGCAACATTGTTGGCGGCACTAGATGAAATAGCGGGTGTGAAATTGTGAGTGTAGTTGCTGATATGAGGAGGACAACAAGTTGGTGCTTATTTCTTTGCAGTAAAAGCAAAACATAAAATATTAAAAGTATCTGTACTAATGCATAAAGCCTGGTGTTTGCATGAATAAATGTGTGTTCGTTCCAGTTAAACTGCAATAAATTAAAAGTTATAATGGAGGCTATAAGTGCATACGTTCGATTTTTAAGAACTCTATGGGAGGCAAGATATATCAGTATCATTAGAATAAGCATTAAAAATGGGTAAAATACAAAAAGATTAGCAATGCGTATATCTTCTATCCCTAGGATTTTGTATATCTCATATAGCATCAAGAAGAAGCCCGGGTACTCTTTTGCATACAAGTAATGAATTGAATAGAGTCTACCGTAGATGTCAAGCTCCCATATTTGCCCATGCAAATAGACATCACGGGCCCGTATATTGGGATAATTAACCAGCACTTCCATGACGTATATGAATGGTATGAGCAAAACCCAGGTAAGCGTCAGCTTCCCTTCATTAATATTGTACACAGCGATTGTGATATTGAAGAAAACGACAAGTAGCAACATGGGTATGACTAGAACTGACACATAGGATAAAATATCATAGTATAAGGTACTATGTAACTTCGAGAAATCATATATAATGTTAAAGCCTAGGACAGAAAGCAGTAAAACATCTAAAATAACTAGTAACGGTACCCTTATTTTAGGGACAATGTTTCTATGCATGCTATATTATATCTTCTCTATAAGAGTTTTTTCTTGAAAGTACTCAACAGAAATAAACGTAAGCGTTCAAGAGCCTTATCTTGTAGCTCGAATAGCGATGTGGAGAGACACAACTACTAGAAGCAGAAAAACTGTGGCTACCACGACATAAGCCGAAGTCGACGAATTCATGACTGCTTTAGCCACAAGCAATATGCCCAATAACTCTATGAACGTAGCAAACCTAATCGGTGACATAAGAAACATTGGATCTACCATCGTGGGGTAAAGCAAAAGGAGAATGCCATTATGAGGATTACGTTCAAAGTAGCAAGAATTATGTGAACGAAGTGGGTAGGAACATTGTTTATGAGGTTCAATACCGCCGACCAAAGAGGCACAATAGAGAAGGCACAGTAATACCTCTCTAGCACCATGTATCGACTCTCGATACGTCCAAGGAGTTGCAACCTTACAGCGTTAACGTAATCTCTATAGGCATCCACAGTAGCCTAAAGAGGTTCATGAAAAAGATTAGGCTGTACAAAATATATTGTGATATTAATGTATAAAAGAACTAAAAATATCGATAAAGATAACGAGAATTTTGTATTTATCGCATTAAAGATAAGAGAAGTTACAAACAAGATCAATAAGAGGATAAAGAGAGGGACAACAATCCAGGGTCGGTAGTAGACGCCCGAGAGCGTAATGACATACACCAAAACCAGAAAGGAAAAGATAAATAACGAGATGGCCCTGTAAAGATTAGTAGGAAGCATATTCATCATCTTAGTAGTTTCTTTATATGTAAACAGACGGAACATAAGGATGTTAAGAAGAGAAAAACGATTAACAGCCTATACAACCCATAAACGGCATACATTGTAGAAACCTATTGCAAATATAACAATATTGAAAGCCAAAAATAAAAATATAATTAAGCGACTAGCATTTTTCGAGATTTCCATATTTCCCTATCCCTTGAACTTCATTTAAAACATATCTAGTCTAGTGTTTGCACAAAGTCTACCTTAACAACATCCCATAGCCGTTTCCTTTTCATAAACTCATAAACAGTACGTGAAAAATACTCATGATAATAGTCAAAATTATTTATATATTCCACAATAAGTTCAACCAGTTTATCTGCAGATGTTCCGATAAGTATTTCATCTTCCGTATAGTCCTGCCTCCCATAGAACCTTGGATGTAAAATCTTGGCGACAGGTACGCGTAAAAGCATAGCGTCGAGAGTCGTTAGCCGAAGTTCCTCATCTATAGATGTCTCAATATAGAGGTCCGAGGTCCCCAGAATCCGTAGAAAGTCCAGCAGAGGCATCCGCCCGGTTATCTGTATGGCATCACCCAGCTTAGTAGTCCTCTTAATCCTCGGATCCTCAGCCACAAACGTCACCCTTCTCTTCACGCGTCTCCTAACCCTATTAAAGATCTTCAGAAGCGACCACAATTTCAGACCCGGAAGATCGGCGTATGAAAGATAGGCAAAGATCCGAACTTTCCGCTTCTCCCCTCTTTCTCCCTTCAACCAATGATACACTCTGTCGTAAAACGCTACCTCGTGAGGCAATACAAACTGCTTTAGAAGCACGTAATTACCCCTATCTGCCACCCCTATCTCTTCACAGGCGGTCAACGTATGGCATATCCACATATCTGCCATATCCAAGTAATATGCAAGCCGCGCGTATCGCCAAACCAACGATGCGCCTACTTTTTCACGTATTGTACCGGCGTTGGTTACTGCTTTTGGGAGCTCATACACCGGGTGACCCGATACAGAGACCATCACAGGTACTCCCTTGAGTTTGTCGAGCAGGTAGCCAAGATAGGGCAACGAGCCAAAATACAGGAGTACACCATGCCCCCTCAATCTAAGATGCCGGAGAAGGTCGCTTATGTGCATACTGAAGAACCTGCTACTTGGCAGAAGAGAGTCGTCAAGCACATACCTAGCTACTGAGAAGCCTTCTAGCCGCAGAGCCGTAACCACCTTCGCTATCCAAGTCCTAACCCCGCCCAAAGGCCTCGAAGGCTCTACGGTAGCTATCAACTTAGCACCTGCGGCCATCTGCTATGGCAATAATTATTTTCCCTAACATTATAAACCTCATACGAGAAAACGCCCGACATATCCAGCGATCTAATCATTAGATAACCCCTAAATTTGTTCAAAAATTTTAGAGTCCACATATAAATCATAATTGCCTGCCCAGAAAAGTCAGAAAAGTGTTAACGTTGGCGGCTTTTACGTTGTCTGTTTCGGCGTCGATGCCGTTCCACTTGGCGTCTATGGCTACGGCGTCTACCCCGAGTCTTCTCAAGTGTCTTGGGAGCAGGTACACATACTCCTCCACGGCGCCTCCTTTGATGGGTGGTAGTGGCACTAGGCCTGAGGACACCAACGCAACTCTCATGTGGACTTTGCCAGCAGTTGTTTATACAGCGATTTCATGACTTCTATCTCTAACCTAAGTTCTTTTTTATTTCTTGTTCTTGATAGGCTTTCTCCTCTGGCTATGTGAAGTACCGGGTTATTTGGGACGTATATGGTCTCTAGGCCTTTGAGGAGTAGCTGGAGGGCGAAGTGCTGCTCGTTGCCGAATGCCCTCTTGAGGAGGGGGTGTTCAGGGAACCACACGTCGTAGACGTCGCTCGCCTTAAAGCTCATGTTGACGCCTCTAAATAGAAGAGAGAAGCACTCCCTGTCTGGGATGTAGGGGCCGTGGGCGATGTCTAGGTTTTTTGTGAGATATACGCCAAGTCTGTATTTTTTCAGTAGGGGGTGCGGCCTCTCAAGCCACGGCCTGACCGCCCATCTGTAGAGCTTCGTTGGCAGCTTGTCGTCCGGGATTGGGAGGAGCATCCTTTTCTGTAAGTCAAGGTATATGTCTCTGCTGGCTATGCCTGCTGTCCGGGGGTGGGTCAGATGGAGCTTTACGTATTTTTCTATCCATTTAGGGGGCGGTATGGCGTCGTCGTCTGTGAAGAACATGAGGTCCCCTGTTGCGTTTTTCTTGCCTAGGTTTAATGCGTGGGTGAAGAATCCGTGCCGTTGTTCTATTACGATGCAACTGAGGCCTGCCTTACGGCAGAGGTCTTTGACCTCTTTTATGTCGCATCCCTTAACTACGAGGACTGTTTCATGAGGTCTGAGTGTCTGGTCTCTCAGGGCGAGGAGGGGGTGCTTGATGTAGGTACAACCCTTGCTGGGGATAATTACCGAAGCTTTCATTGGCTGGTAAATTGAGATCTCACCCCCATCTTTCGGTGGCGGTGGGGGCTGGCTCTCTGTACTTCTGCGATATCACAACGATGAGCATTCTTAGCGAAGGTATAAGCTTCACCAGCGGGTACGCCGATGCGAGGAGCAAGTTGAGCTTCGTAGGTTTTTTGATTGCGAGTTTAAGGAGGTAGGCGTAGCCTCTGAGGCGCTTGTAGTCTTCCGGCTCCGCGTTGACGTATGTTAGGTCGTTTACAGCGGAGTAGTAGAACTCCACTGGCTTGAATCCTGCCTCCTCCAGCATTGTCAGAACTTCTGACGCTGTGTATTCCCTCACGTGGTATTGGTATATTGGCTGTTTGCCGAGGATGAGTCTAAGTCTTCGGAAGAGAGAGGCTATGTTTGGCGTGGTTAGGATTAGGTATCCGCCGGGTTTGAGGGATTTGTTTATCTCGGAGAGAACGTGGGGAACGTAGTAGTAGTAGTGGAGATGTTCGATCACCTCTGTAAACACGGCGCAGTCTGCGCCGCGTATGTCAAGCCGCTCTCTTTCTAAGTCGCGTTTTACCACCTTCACGCCGCATCTCTCGGCGATGGACATATAGGGCTCCGGCTCCACGTCTACGGCACCTACCGTTGGGTCTGCGATGTATTTGGTGATGTTTCTTAAGGTGTCGGGGGTCCAGAAGCTGTCTACGTCTGTGAAGATAACCACTTCTGCGTCGCCGGGGATGTGTTTCAGCGCGTAGTTGAGGGCGGGAACCATGCCTCTTCGTATGGGTTCGCGGAGTAGGGTTGCGTTTATGTGTGGGTGCTCCTGTATCCAGCTCTGCTCGGCTTCTGGTGTGCCGTCTGTGCTTGCTGAGTCTATTACGATCAAGTGGAGCTTGTCGTGGGGGTAGACCTGCTGGAGGAGGTTGTTGAGCTTGTCTCTTATGAGCTTCGCCTCGTTGTATGTGGGGATCACTACGGCGATTATTGGCGTGTATGCTTGGTCTAATTTTAGGTTCCAAGCACCTACGCTCAAACATCTGCCTTAGTGAGGCAAGAGTCCTGAGCAAAGCAATAGCGTAATTAAGCTTTGAATTCATAATCTAGTACCATTACACTTCGTTATAGTCTTGTTCCTTAATTTCCCCAAGAAATCTTCTTACCGCTGATCTTACTGCCTCTCTTGAGTTCATGCCCGTCTGAACCCCAACTTCTTTGTCTCGTCTATCTTTAGGGCTATCCTCTTTACGTCACTGGCCACACAACTCCGTGGAGCACTGGTTTGTATACTTTTCACGTTGCTTAAGCCCATTGCTTTGATTCGCATGCTGTCTCATCTACAGTTATCCAGTCCTCGGAGGCTTGTATACTTCGTAGCTTGTCTCCGTCCTTCCAATGATTGTTGCCTCTATCGCGTTGTCTATGTATATGTAGCTCCAAACCTGCTTGCCATCCCCAGGGATTACCTGCTCTGTTGACTTCCTAAGCAACCTGTTCGTAAAGTCCCACACCATCCTGTGTCTGAGCCTGGGACCCACCACGTTGGTGTATCTCAGCGCGACGGCTCTGAAGCCGTAGAGCTTGGCGTAGGCATGTACCATGCGTTCGCAGGCAATTCTCTTTACAGCCTTCTCCAGGTTCCTGATCACGGACGGTAAAGGCCGAGGTATTTCGGGATTACTGCCGCCCAAGTGGAGATCATAGCACGCGTAACTAGGACAAGGCCGTATCTAAATGGCGTTTGCTCTGCAACAAGGTTTTTGGCAACTTCAGGCGTGGTTATGGTAGGGACCCCCATGGCTAGGGCCTCGGCGGCGAATATGCTGTAGGCCTCCTGCCTGCTGGGGTTGACGGCGTATCTGGCGCCTGCAAGTAGGCGCAGGTAGTCGGGGCGGGGCTGGGGGTCTAGGAACTCGACGGCGGCTCCGCGGCGCCTGGCGTACCTCCTCAGCCTCTCCCGGTGGGGCCCCCTCCCCACCACCAACAGCCTCAGCCCCAGCTCCCTCGCCAGATCCACCGCCACCTCCAGCCGCTTGTACTTCTCGACTCTCCCGGCGTACATCATGTAGTCGCTGTGGGCGCCCCGCCACTTGTAGCCGAATACGTCCTCGTCGACGCCGTTTGGGATGATGGCGATCTTGCCGCTGGCTTGCGGGTAGTGGCCTTTGAACAACTGGGCCTCGCGGGAGCTTACGGCGTGTATTGCGTCGGCCGCCTCGACGGCATGCGCCACGTATCTCCTCCAGGGGATCCAGAGGAGCCTCCTCAGGGCGCTGTGCCCCGTGCCGTGGTAATGCGGCGTAAAGACGATCCGCACGTCTGGGTTTATCCTTCGCGCTACTGTGGCGATCCACACCGTAAGGACCGCATGCGCGCTGTGGATATGCACTGCATCTACCTCGTTGAGGAGCTTCTGGAGGAGACTCCTCAGCTGGCTTCTCATGCGTGGGACGTGGTAGGCACCGCTGGGTGCCCAGGTGGGCCATCGAATTACGTGTATGTCGTTGATACGTACCTCTAGTCTTTTCTTGTTGTTGGGCTCGCCTACTAGTACAGTTATTTCATGGCCAAGTTTTGCTAGTCTCTCGGTTATTGACTTGACTACGTATTCTACTCCGCCCACATGTGGGTAGTAGCGGGGCGCAACTATTAATATTTTTATTGAATTTTTTTGGCAAATAAATAATTTATCTTTATATTATTGCGAAATATTGTTACTAAAGTTTTCAATAATGCTAATATTAACCACGGTGGATTCGGATTTATGTAATATAACCACTTCTGCAGGGCACGTCTTGTGTCTATTTCTTTTGAAATGTAGTCAACAACAAAGCCATTTCTACTCAGTGTAGAAATTATTTCTTTGACTCCTTTGTATCCATAGGTCGCTGGGTGTAGTTCCATTACTACAGCCTTGACGTGTTTAAGCCAGTCTGCGCCCTCTCTTAGTATTTCCAATTCGGCGCCTTCGATGTCGAGTTTTACCACATCTATCTCCTTGTGTCGCATAGAATTTGCTAAATTAAGTAAATGAGACATTGTGATTGTTTTTACCTGTTCTTTAACACCAATCCAGCTTAGAGTCTCTGTGCCTTCTGTAGGCGCTACGGCCGCCTTAATAGGTATGACGTTATGTAGCTTATTTATTGAAATGTTTGCAAGCAATGGAATATAATTAATAGTCATCGGTTCCACGGCTAGTATCAATCCTTTCTTGTGTGTAGTCTCAATATACTTTCCGGTCATTACGGTAAAAACTCCTATATGAGCACCGATATCTATCACAGTTTTTGGTTTCAACTCAAAAACCTTTGCGTATTCTCCTAACAAGAGCAACTCATCTATAACTTGTAACCCCTCATAATGTGTGTAGAGTTTTATTTTCTCTTGTAGTATATCTGTCTTTACCTCAATGAGCATGTAGCTACGACCATATAACGCCTTAATTATGTCATACATAACTGACCTTAGGCTAAGACCAACTTTCTCAAATGTATCCATTTACTTGTTCAATTTTTCCCAAATTAATTCTTTGTCTCGTAGGTTCCTGATAGTAGCAACGATCAAGTACAGCTGGGCGGTGGTCCACGTCCGGTATGGCTTGAAGGCTAGTGCGGCCGCTCCGGCGGTCAGCAGGGCAAGGGCGGGGGGTGTGGCGGCCGCGGCGAGGGCAATGGCGGCGGCTGGGAGTAGCCAGGGGTTGGCGAGGTGGAGGTGCTTCTCGGCGAGGAGGATGGGCCGCATGGGGGGTGGAGCCTCCGCCGCGGGGGTCTTTAGGAAGTGCTGCAGCAGGTGTTGGGCGCGCCTTATGCGCCACCTGTGGTAGCTGTTGTGGGGTACGGCTTCGACGCACCAGAGGTCTTCGGCGGCGACGGCTCGGTACCCCATGGCGGCTATTTTCGCGGCTGTGTGGCTGTCGTCGGCGCCGGTGTCGAGGGGGAATCCGCCGATTTTGCGCAGTAGCTCTGTCTTGTAGGCGGCGAGTTCGCCGTGGAAGATGGGGGTGGCCCATTTCTTGCTTTCGGCGAGTCTGAGGATGTTGTAGTGGTCGCGGTAGCCGGCTTCGACGCCTGCGGGCCCGTCGGCGGCGGGCTTCTTGAGGCAGGTGACGGCGCCTACGGCAGGGTCCGCTAGCAAGCTGACGGCTCTCCTAAGGGCGTCTCT
>Ga0081478_139562_pt1 | contig 10414 bp, 7 predicted proteins | sample OctSprmetagenome_FD_70983 | JGI IMG/M metagenome (GOLD analysis project Ga0081478, IMG submission 70983) | Hot spring and microbial mat streamer communities from Octopus Spring Streamers, Yellowstone National Park, USA - T=80-84 v2 (version 2) | ecosystem: Environmental > Aquatic > Thermal springs... | reverse complement strand
ATCGGCATCATCGGTGCAGGTGGCATCGCCCCAACCCATGCCCGCCTTTACGCCGAATTCCGTGACTTGGCAGAAGTCGTCGCCGTCTGCGATGTCATCCCTGAACGCGCCGAGCAATTGGCGGAACTTTGCCGAACTGAATTGGACTTTTCGGAAGTGCGCGCCTATCGCCATCACGATGAATTGCTTGCCGACGAACGCGTCCAAGCCGTTTCCATTTGCACTCCGCCCTTCGCCCACACCGAACCGATGATCGCTGCTGCCAAAGCGGGCAAGCATGTCTTTTGCGAGGGACCGATGGCGGGAACACTGAAAGAATGCGATGCGATGCTGCAAGCAGCCAAAGATGCTGGCATCGTCTTCACCGTCCAATATGGACACACCCGCTTCACCCGCTCCGCTTGGATGGCGAAGCGGGCTTTAGATGATGGCAAGTTGGGCAAAGTGTTTTTGGCGCAAGTGATGGTCAACTGGTATCGCACGCAGGCTTACTTTGACAGCGCTTCATGGCGCGGGACTTGGTGGGGCGAACGGGGCGGCGCCCTCTTCCATCACGGTCGCTACGCCATTGACCTGTTTTTGTGGCTGATGGGTGAAGTGGACGAAGTGTTCGCCTTCACCGACACCCTCGTCCATCGCATTGAGATTGAAGACACCGCCGTCGCTGTCTTGCGGTTTCGCAATGGAGCGTTAGGGCAAATCCTTGCCACGACAGCATCTCACCCTCATCCTCAATTGCCCGACCAACGCATCGTCCTTTGGGGCAGCGAAGCGACGATGACGGTCATCCCTGAATTCGCCATCCATTCTGCCGACAAAGAGTTGGCGCAACGTTTGACAGAAACGCTGCAGCAGGAAGTGCCACCGATGCCCATAGAAGGGATGGCAGGTCAATTGAGAGATTTTCTCCTCGCCATCGCGGAGGGGCGACCGCCCCTCATCACTGCCGAAAGCACTCGCCCGCAAGTGGAACTCGCCCGCGCCGCCTACAAATCCGCATCCTTGCACCTGCCCGTCCGTTTGCCCCTTTCACTCATTGACCCGTTTTATTGATGCCACTGCCGGTTCGGAAGGCGATTTTTCCACAAACTCCCAAAGCAGAAAGTTATCGGCGAGTCGGCAAAGACAAAAGATGGCGACTGGCAGATAACAGTCTTTCTGGGACGGAAATGTTTCTGCACTGCTAAAAATTTGGGCACTTGACAAAAACATCCCAAACCCAAAACTCCGAACCAAACGCTGCACCCTGCACTCAGCACCCGCACCGATTTTTGCTATCTCGTGCCTTCCACCGTCAGCAACTCTAACCTTTTGAACTTGCCTTTCGTTTCCACTGCCATCACCAAGCCCCGACGGCTACCGTCTTTGATTGTTGCAAAGACCAACGGAAACGCAATATCCTTGCCCAGATAAACGCTCTCCCAATGCAACAGCCCAGACTTGACGGGATGAACCTGATAAAGCCGATAGCAATTCCACCTGCTGTCATAGCCCAATACTTCATCGCTTCCATCCCCGTCTATGTCGCCCACAAACTCAAAGCGGATGGGCACTTCCTGACGACGCCAATTGGAAGGTGAAAGCGCCCTTTTCCCTTTCGGCAAAACCCAAAGGATGGTGAAATCCTTCCCGCCTCTAGTCATGATGTCACTATTATAGAACTTCGTCCCCTTCGCCGTGTAAAGTAGCATGCCCCGAATTTTGTCTGCCTTACCCTTCCAAACCCGCAACTTGCCATCCCGAAATTGAACGACGGCTGAACCTCTGTCATCAGGCACGATGATTTCCTTCTTCCCGTCACCGTCCAAGTCAGCGAGGCGTAATTCGTCGCCTTCTTGAAGGTCAGAAAGGGAGAAAGGCAGCGAAACAGCAAGGAGGCGCATCTTCTTCTGATGCGGATTAAAACGCCAGATTTGCAACCACTTATCTTCCGCTACCATAGCGACCTCCAACCAACCATCCCCGTCCAAATCAGCGACCAGCGGGCGAAGATAATGGCAACAAGTCCCCAAGTTTGCCGAACCTTTTCGCCCTCCCCAAAAGATGCGAACTCCCACGCCCTTTCCAAACGCCAGTAGGTCAGGGCGTCTATCCCTATCTATATCAGCAATGTCAGCGTCGAAAAGATGATCCACTTCACGCCACTTGCCCACGAACCGCCATTCTCCTTTGGATGTCAGAACGAAGAACCATTTTTCACCTCTTGTTGCGACCGTCAAGAAAATGTTGCCTGTGCCATGCCCATGCCAGATCCCAGCATATGTGTCTCTGTGATTTATTGGCACATCGGGCAATGGAGACAGGCGTTCAAAAACTGCTCGCCCACCTCTCCAGCGTAGTAGCCGCAAGCGATTGCCCGCCACAAGGACGGGAAGCGCTCTCAAAGGTGTCTCAGAGACTTTCTTCAAAAGGGCTTTCGCCTCTTCCTTAGCGCACGCACAACCTCCTCCCCAATCTTCAAAGTGCTGAATGTTTGTCAATCGGATGGAGGAAGGTTTACCAAAAAGGGAACGAACCCAGACGGAGAAGGATGTCTCCGTTGCGATAACCATGACTTCAGGATGCCCATCCATATCAAGGTCAGTGACGAGTATGGCGTTCGGGAGTAGGTTGTAAGGCAGGTCAACAAGCAATTTCCGATGCACACGGAAGGGTGGTTGGGCGAGGTGGAAAGCGACGAAAACACCAACACCAAGAATGCTGACGAGAAACGCAAGACGCTTTTCCATGCTTTCTCGCCTCCCTGTCCCCCAACAGGAGACCAACAAGACACTTTTTGCTCACAGAATTAGACAGTGCCAGCAAAACAACTGTGGCAGCAAAAATTTTGACAGGATGCCCACACATCTCATTCGCCACTGGCTACTCGCCATTCGCTACCTTCTGCTTTCCATCATTAGCAACTCTAACCTGCCATCTTCCCACGCTACCACCAAACCACGACGCCCCCCGTCAACCAACATCGCAAACGCCTTCGGTTCCTCCCTGCCCAACAAAACATCCCGCCATCTCAATTCCCCAAACTTCGTCACTTCTGCACGGTAAAGCCTCCAACGACGCCACCTGCCATCGTAACCAATCACCTCATCGCTACCATCTCCATCCATGTCACCTGCAAACCAAAGTTCAAAAGGCGCTTCCTGAAAGTGCCAGTGGGGAGGCGAAAAGGCTTGTTCGTCTTTCGGTAGCAAACAAAAGACAGTGAACCCCACCTCTTCCAGAAACTGCCCTTCCACCCTCCCACCGTCTATCCAAAGGCGAGGTGGAAAAAGCCAGACAGGGCGATATTGATAGCCCCCGAAAAGAGCCAACTGGTCACCCAACCTCAACTGCCGCACCCTACCCCTGACAACTTGAACCTTCATTTTGCCCTGCCACATTTTCAACTTACCATCCCGCCACTGAAAAACCCAGCAATCTCCTCCGAAATCTGCCACCACAAAAATTTCCTTTTGCCCATCCCCATCCAAGTCAAAAAGGTGAAGAGTAAAGTCACCCAAATTGATGGGCAAAGGTGGGGAAGTGGCAATGACCTTCAGCCTTCTCTCCATTCGGTCAAACCGCCAAATTTTCAACTGCCTGTCTTTAGCCACCACCACGATCTCCTTCCACCCATCCCCATCCAAGTCAGCGACCTGAGGGCATTCATATTGCATCCAAATGCCCAAGTCCGTCTCCTTCTCTTTTCGCCCGCCCCAGAAAACCACAACTTTTTCGCCTGAATCCCCTTTTTGGACGCAAAGGGCGTCCAATAGGCTATCCCTGTCCAAATCGGCAAGGTCATAAATGTGAAGCCAAAACCCAAATATCCGATCAAGCCAACCTGTTGTAAACTGAGAGACAAACTGCCATTCCCCTTTTGGCGCTAGGGTGAATAACCAAACATTTTTGCCTTGGTAAACACCCAAGAAAACTGTTCCCGTGCCTCTTCCCTCATAAACCTGCGCCTCATCTACTGGCACATCGGGAAAGATTGGCAAAGGGTCAAGGGTTGCCTTTCCATCTCTGTATCGCAGCAACCGCAGGCGATTATCTGCCGTCAGGACAGGCAAGGCTTTTAGGACAGAAGAGTAACTTAACCCCCAAACCCGAATTGATTGACAGTTTTCAAAGCGAAGGAGAGAAGGTTTGTCAAAAGGAAAGCGAACCCAAACAGGTGGCATGTTTGCTTTTGTGAGTGCCATCACTTCAGGATGCCCATCGTCATCAAGGTCAGTAACGAGCAAATTGTCAGGGGCATAAGGCAACTTGGCAAGAAGTTTTCTGTTCAGGCGAAAAGGTGGTTGGGCACGCCAAAGGGTGAAGGCAAGGAGTGAAAGGAAGATGATGGCGAAAATCAAAATTCGCTTTCCCATCTTCGCTCACCTGCGCTGCTCAAAAAGTTTGCTCACCGACTGAAGTTGGTGGCTGCAAAACAAAACTTGCTGAAGCAGGCTGAAAAATTGGAGGGCACATCTCCTGATGTGCCGAAATTTTTCGGCAGTGCAGGAGCACTGCCCTCCAAAAAAACCATTTGCCATTCGCCACTTGCTACTCGCTACTTGACTTAGCCAGTTCTTTTGCCCTTTGATGTGCGGCGGAGATTGCCTCTATGATTGCACCGCGAAAGGCTTGTCGCTCTAAAACCGAGAGAGCCGCTATGGTGGTTCCGCCGGGAGAAGTCACCATGTCTTTGAGTTCGGCAGGATGCTTTCCAGTCTCAAGGAGCATCTTAGCCGCCCCCAGTAAAGTTTGTGCAGCCAACTTCAAAGCCACATCTCTTGGCAACCCCAAGTTGACGCCAGCGTCGGCGAGGGCTTCAGCGAAGACGAAAACATATGCTGGTCCGCTGCCCGAAAGTGCTGTCACTGCGTCCATCAACTTTTCAGGGACATCAACGACTAATCCAACGGCGCTAAAAATTTCGTGGGCAATTTTTCGGTGGTTCTCGTCGGCGTTCGTCCCAAGCGCAATTGCGCTTGCCCCAGCCAAGACTTGTGCGGGCGTGTTCGGCATAACGCGAATGACGGGCGTTCCCTGAGGCAACGATGCCTCTATGCGGGCAATTGGAACGCCCGCAGCGATTGAAATGACGCAATGCTTTTTCGGGTCAGTGACAGATGCGATGTCGGCGAGCACATCGTCCATAACTTGAGGCTTGACACAAAGCAGCACGATTTCGCTCTGTTGGACTGCGGACTTGTTATCGTCGTTGGTCGGAATTCCCAGCGTTTGAATTCCCGCCAATTTTGACGGGTCAATGTCAGCGGCGACAATTTGCTCAGGCTTGACCTTCCCACTTTGGATAAGCCCACGCACCAAAGCGCTGCCCATTGCGCCAACTCCGATGACCGCCAACTTTTTATCCTCCAAAGGACTTGACAGTCCCATAAGCATCGCCTCTTGCCAAAGTTTTACGCCTCACGCTTTACGCATTACGCTTCACGCTCCAACTTCTACTCCCAACTTCCTGCGCACATAGTTGATCAAGCCGCCTGCATTGAGGATTTCCCGCATGAAGGGCGGGATCGGCATGGCTTGGTAAGTTTTGCCTGTTGTGAGGTTTTTAATGGTGCCCGTCTCTATGTCCACTTCAAGTTCGTCGCCGTCGCGAATTTCGTCAACCGCTTCAGGGCACTCAAGGACAGGCAAACCGATGTTGAAAGCGTTCCGATAGAAGATGCGGGCGAAACTTTTGGCGATGACGCAACTTATGCCCAATCCCTTAATTGCCAACGGTGCGTGCTCGCGGGATGAACCGCAGCCGAAGTTCTCGCCGGCAACGATGATGTCGCCGGGCTTCGCCCTTTGCGGGAAGTCGGGGGCAATCGGTTCCATGCAATGTTTCGCCAATTCCTGCGGGTCGGTTGTGACCAAATATCGGGCTGGGATGATGATGTCGGTGTCAATGTTGTCGCCAAATTTGTGGGCTTTGCCTCGCAGAATTTCACTCATGCTCTCGCTTCCTCCTTTCCGCAGTTTGCAGTCCATGATTTTGGCACTTTCCGTTCAAATTCGTTTCTCACTCCGGTTGCCTCCACGAGTGTTTCGGTTCCCAACCCAAAAGATTCTTCGCTTTGCTCAAGTCAAACAAGCCTTCGTGCCCCTGAAGTTCGCGCTTCAGCGGCACATCGGGGTAAACAGCCTTGATCAGTTCCATCGTTGGGACGGCTGAAGTCGTGTCGGCGGCGCAGATGAAAAACGCTTCATGACCTTTCCATGTCGCGGCGAGGGACTTCAACACAGCGTCAACCACATCCCTGATGTCAACATAGCCCCACAAACCTTTGAAGTCGCCGGGGATGTCACGGCGCGGGTATTGACGCCAACGCTCATACCACTCCGGTGAAGTGACACCGTGAAAGCGGAGGCTAACTATGGTCATGCTCGGCTCAAGCCTGACCATCGCGTCGGCAATCTGTTCGCCAAGCCACTTTGACAGACTGTAGCAATCTTCAGGGCGGGCAGGGTGAGATTCGTCAACGGGCAAGTAGTCAAGTCGCGGTCGTTCCTTGTTGTAACTTAGCCCAATGGCATTGATGCTTGAAGCGACAACGACTTTGTGGATGCCCAATTGCCTGCACGCCTCAAGGACATTGTAAGTGCCCATGACATTGACCCTCATGACCTCGTGAGGCATTTCGAACCAGGGTCCGGGAATGGCTGCAAGGTGGACAACGGCGTCCGCACCTTTCAGGTTGTTGATGACTTGAGCGAAATCGGTGACATCGGCGCAAACGAAATCGGCGTTCCTGTCTTCGGGCGCTTGCATGTCAAACACAAGCACATCGTGCCCTTGTTCCAAAAGACCTTTCACCACTGCCCTTCCGATGCGACCTGCGCCACCGGTCACAACGATTTTCATCTCCGACCCTCCTTCGCTGGCGGTTGATTTGAAGTCGATGCCTGAGCCGAAAAGGTTAGAAAATCGTCGGTCCTTTCCTGTTTCTCCACTGGGCGACCTGTCCAAATTGGCTCACATTCGGCTACAATTTTGGCGGCAAGGAGGGACGATTTGATGAGTCAAACAACGACGAAGGCTTTGCCGAACTCACCCGAGCAAAGGGTTTTGACGCCGATTTTTTCCGGTGTGGCAAAAATTGTCGCCAAGGAGAGATACCGAAACTTTTGCCGCTTGACAATTCGTTGCCCGGAAATTGCGGCGAGGGCTCAACCAGGGCAATTTGTCAACCTTTACCTTGATGGGCTCGGCGGCGGAGCGAGTTTTGAGCGGTCAAATTTGCCGATGGCTGCCATATTGCCGAGACCTTTCAGCGTGGCAAAAATTGTCCCGCTCAGGAAGGGCGTGATTCAAAGCGACGAGCCGCAAGCGTTTTCCGTGCTCTTTGACATTCGCGGCGTCGGGACAAATTGGTTGGCTCAGTTGACAACCGATGTTCCCGTCAGGGTTTCAGGACCGTTGGGAAAAGGTTTTTGGTTGCCCGAAGGGACGAAAACTGCGGTCTTGGTTGCCGGTGGCATCGGCATCGCGCCCTTCCCCTTCTTGGCAGAGAGGCTGAAGGCTCAAGGGGTTGAGACGGTCCTTTTACTTGGGGCGAAGGCAAAGGACAAATTACCCTTTGACCCAGTTCGTGCCGAATTCCCGTTTTTGCGAAACGGCAAGCCGCTTTCGTATTGGGGCGCTGACGAATTTGAGAGCATTGGAGTCCGCTCCGCAATCGCCCTTGAAGAGCCGGAAGACGGCTTCTTCGCTGGAACGGTCACGCAACTTTTTGAGGCATGGCTTTCGACTCGGAAGGAACTGGACGGCATAGTCGTTTACGGTTGCGGTCCAATTCAGATGCTCAAGGCGCTAATCCAAATCGCTCAATCCTACAACTTGCCCTGTCAAGTCTCTTTGGAAGAGCGGATGGGTTGCGGGATGGGGATTTGCTTTGGTTGCCCCATTCCCGTCAAAGGCGGCGGATACAAACTTTGTTGCACCGAAGGTCCAGTCTTTGACGCAAGCGAACTGGCGTTGTGAGCCAAAGACACACAAAGGAGGGGAATTGGGATGAAAGACTCGGCGCTTCGGGCTTTGGACACGGCGAAAAAGTTGGGCGCAACTTATGCCGATGTCCGAATCTTGCTGACGAGGCGAGAAGACATCTTAGTCAAAAACGAGCGGGTTGCTTCGTTGGAGCAGACCGATGACATCGGCGTGGGTGTTAGGGTCATCGCCGATGGCGCGTGGGGGTTCGCCGCAACCCGCGAAGTCACTCCGGAAGCATTGGATAAATGCGTTGCCCAAGCCGTTGAGATTGCTAAAGCCAGCGCAACTTTGAAGGAGCGGGAAGTCATCTTAGCGCCCGAACCTGCCCATGTCGCTTTCTGGGAAACTCCCATTGAAGTTGACCCGTTCACCATCCCCCTTGACAGAAAAGTTGAGACGCTCCGACAATGCACTCAAATCATGCGCAAGTTCCCTGAAGTTAAAGTCGCCGTCGGCTGGATGAGTTTTCAGCGGAAGCACCAATGGTTTGCCAGCACTGAAGGTGCAATCATTGAGCAGATACTCACCAGAAGCGGTGCTGGGATTCAGGCTCAAGCAACGGACGGGAGCGATTTGCAAGTTCGCTCATACCCGCAATCTCACGGGGGTCAGTTCATGAGCAAGGGCTACGAACTGGTTGAGGAACTTCGCTTGGCTGAGCACGCAGAACAAATTGCTGAGGAAGCGAAAGCCCTTCTGACCGCAGACCCGTGCCCTGAAGGCGAATTTGACCTGATTTTGGACGGCTCACAATTGGCGCTTCAAATCCACGAATCCGTCGGGCACGCCCTTGAGTTGGACAGGGTTTTCGGCTCAGAAGCCAACTATGCGGGCACGAGTTTCGCGACACCTGAGAAGTTGGGCAACTTCCAATATGGCTCACCAATTGTCAACATCGTTGCCGACGCAACTTCGCCCGGCGGGCTCGCGACTTTTGGCTACGATGACGAAGGCGTTCAGGCTCAAAGGTGGTATCTCGTCAAGGACGGCATTTTGGTTGACTACTTGACATCACGCGAAACGGCAGCGAGGTTGGGCGCTGAGAGAAGTCACGGGTGCATGAGGGCTGATGGCTGGCAAAACTTGCCTATCATCCGAATGGTCAACATCAGCCTGATGCCGAGGGAAGGGACTTTGGATGACCTGATTGCTGACACCAAGCACGGAATCTTCATGGCTGTCAACCGAAGTTGGAGCATTGACAACCAGCGAGTGCAATTCCAGTTTGGGTGCGAAATCGGCTGGGAGATCAAGGACGGCAGAAAGGTTCGGATGGTCAAGAACCCATGCTATGCTGGCATCACTTGGGAGTTTTGGCGTTCGTGCGATTTCATCTGCGGCGAGAGCGAGTTCGTCTTGTGGGGCGTCCCAAACTGCGGCAAAGGTCAGCCACCACAGCGAGCCGAAATGTCTCACGGAGCAGCACCAGCAAGGTTCAGGAAGGTCAAGGTCTTCCCGGCAAAGTGAACCCATCGGTTCGTTGGGGAACTTCTGGGCGAACTAATTCGTCAAAGATGCAGGTTCGCTTCTCTGCACACTTTAGGAAGTGGCTTTAACTGCGAACAAACGAGTTGCAAGTTGAAGTGAGGTGATGGAGCGATGCGGCTCGTTCGCACGGTTGCGTGGGGTGCTGTTTTGGCGACATACATTGCCCTTCATCAAGTTGCAGTGGCATTGTGGGCAATACCACCAATGGCACCTTTGGATCGGCTCTTGCCGAATGTTCAGCGTTATGTCCAGCAAAACCCAAAAGACGCTCACGGTCACTATGTCCTTGCAAGGTTGCACAGCCTCGCTTTCGCAAAAGGAGAAAAAGCGTATGTCGCTACCCGTCCAAACAAGCCTTTGGAGTTTCACGACACAGAACCTTTCTTCGCCGAGCGACCGAAGCAAGCGGGTGTGCCTGACCAAACAGCCCTTGACCATCTCGCTAAATCCATCAACCATTACTGCATCGCCGTGCAGTTGAATCCCAAAGAAGCCCTTTACTGGCTTGGCTTAGGTTGGGTTTTGGAGCAAGGGATGAAGTTCGCAGACAAACTTCCTGCACCGTTTCTGAGAAAGCCTCAAATTGTCTCAGCAGAAGAGTGGCGAAAGCAAGCGCTCAACGCCTATCGGAAAGCCTTCAGGCTCAGTGTTGATAAGGAACTCTCTCGCGGTCCAAAGATGTATGGCAAAATGGGTCTTCCTTCAGGTTCAATTGCTCAGGAAGCGGGAAAAGCCATCTTGAGGCTGCAACAAGGGCGAAGGTTGAGTTTGTTAGAACGATGGGAAGTAAAGAGAGTGAAGGGCGCTTTGGAAGAACTCAAAAAATTGCCCCGCGCCATCACGCCCATCGTCTTTCCAATTTCTCGCTCGCTTTCCCTTTCGGATTTAGTCTCGTCCCGCTCGGTTGTTTTTGACTTGAATGGCGATGGCATCAAGGAACGATGGCAGTGGATT
>Ga0081478_133952_pt1 | contig 10422 bp, 12 predicted proteins | sample OctSprmetagenome_FD_70983 | JGI IMG/M metagenome (GOLD analysis project Ga0081478, IMG submission 70983) | Hot spring and microbial mat streamer communities from Octopus Spring Streamers, Yellowstone National Park, USA - T=80-84 v2 (version 2) | ecosystem: Environmental > Aquatic > Thermal... | reverse complement strand
TAAGGAGTTCAACGTGGCTGTCTGCACCTACCTCCCCTTCGACGTGCCGCCGGGCGTAAAAACCGCAGGTCCCCTAACCTTCTTAGAGATGTGCTACGGGGAGCCCGTTCTGGTTCTGTGAACAGCGAAATAATTACCGTCGTTGCGGAAGACGCCCAGCGTTGCGTTGAGGACGTCCTTTTCGAGCTGGTATGCACATGCAACGTCAAGACCCTGGCCATAGCCCACAACGGCGTAGTGGCGCTCCCGCGCAAGTGGGCCGGCAAGACGCTTGAAGAGGCAAGGGCCGAATGCGGCGTCTGCCTAGAGGTTGTGGACAGCCGCAGGCAGTACCTCCTAGTATTTTTCACCCTAAAGATGGGCCTTAGGAACCTAGCCGAGATCGTGGCCAAGGCTTGCAACGGTGCAGTCAAAGGCGTTTAGCCTTATATCTACAACACCCAGAAAACTAATGATGCACAACTCCTTCGTCTTACGAAATACGTCTCGACATATAAATGGTCTACCCACCTCGCCTTACGCCATTGGTTCTTCCAAGAGCGGCTTTTGGATATGGGCCTCAGTCTTATCTGTTGGTTAGGGGTATGGCTGGTGAAGAAGTTGTAAAAGCCGGTTGCCTGCTTCTAGAGGCTTTGAGGAGCGGAAGAGTTGGCATCGTTAGGGATGAGAGAGGAGAGGTTGTAGATCTTCTGGTGGAGGGGCGGGGACTGCTGGGCCGAATAGGCTCTGTGGATGAGGCATCTAGATTTTTTGTGGAGTGGGTGGAGCCGCCCCCTCTTTTCGTGGTGGTTGGCTCTGGCCAAGTGGCGAGGATCCTAGAGGCACTGGCGCGTACAGCCGGGTTTCCCACTGCATGGGTGGCGCCTGACGCCGACGGCGCGGAGAGGGAGTTAGGCGTCGTGGAGAGGCTGGCTCCCGGCGCCTTTGTGTTCATAGCCAGCGAGGGCGGCAGACCCTACGACGAGGAGGCGCTGTATCTCGCCTTAAGGGCAGGCGCCAGATACGTCGGCCTCCTAGCCAGCAGACAAAGAGCCGCGCTCCTCATAGCGTCTATGCTGAGGAGAGAAGTGCCGCTGGATGAGATCAAGAAAAGGCTGAGAAGCCCCATGGGTCTGGACATAGGCGCGAAGACAGCCGGCGAGATAGCCGTGAGCGCCTTGGCCGAGGCCGTGATGGAGCTGAGAGGAGGCACCGGGAGGCCGCTGTCGGAGGTTAAAAACCCCTACGCCCTCCTCCAAGAGGCCCTCAGCGGCGAGATCTCCCACAGATGTCCACCTAAGACAGAGGCGGGAGATCCCCACACGCCAACACCGGAGTAGGTGAAGTTATACACAATCCGGGGAGCCACCGCCGGCTCCAGCCTCTCCGCAACGCCGCGGTCCACGAAAATAACCGTGTGGGGCCACGCAATGGGGGCGTCTAACCTCCTCACAATTTCTACGCCGTCAACGTAGACCACGTAGACGGCTCCGCCTAGAATATCGGTGACATAGCCCCACGCCTTGGTGTTGAGCAGACCGCCCGTGAAGACGTAGAAGAGCCAACCCCAAACTGGTTCTCGGGCCCGGTGATGTGCCAAGGACTCCCAACCACTCAAATCACCGCCTTGAGGCCTACTACCGCGCCCGCCACCTCAGGCCTCCACGGCCTTTTTAAATCCTCCACCGCCTTCATGCTAAAACGTCACTAACCTGCCCTCTCCCACCTCTTCCAGAAACGTGTACATAGAAGAGACGGCGTCAACAAGGCCGAGCTTGGAGTAGTCGGATTCGCCCACGCCGAAGATCTTACTCGCCGTCTCACATGCGATTATCTTAACGCCCATGGGACGCGCAGCCGCGAGAAGCTCGTCCCACAAAACACGAAGCTCCTTCATCCTCTTCATCTCAGGCGTATCAGGCGGCGTCGAGCGTCCGGCGAAGGCCAACGTCGCCCTCCCCGTCACGAACACGACGACCTCGTTGCCTCTGGCTAGTTCAGTTGCGACGTATGTGGCGGCCTCGTACAGCTTCACCGGGTCGTCCGAGGTCAAGATAACGCCGACTTTCATAGCTCTATATGTACCACACTCCACTTCTTGAGTTCAGGCTTATAGACAGCGTGCCTTCCTTCTGAGCCGCAGACTTTGTGTTCTCTATGGGCGGCTGACTGTAAATTGTCGCCATAGGCACAGACCCCTTAGGCAACTTAGGCAGAGCTTGCGGCGTGTACATCTGGGGATACGGGCATGCGTACACACGTAGGTCCAGTTCGTAGGTCTTTTCACCAATTCTCTTTAAGATGGGCATGTGACAATCTGCCTATAGTAAATATAAAGTTTACTAATTATGCTAATGTTAACACGATTAGCTACATTTATATATCGGCGGCCACCTCCGCAGATGGCGGAAGAGATCACGCTTGAAGCCCAGGCGGCGCGAAAAGCGCCAGGTGCTACGTGGCGGTGGGGATAGCCGTAGGTCTTGCGATAGGCATCGCCGTTGGGCAACGTCAACGCGGGCACTCTTAAGTACGCATACAGCCTACTCTATGTGGCTCTTCCGCCTCCGCCCGACCTACACCTGGCGGCCTACAGCCCCGGCAAAATGTTGCTGATGACGGGGTTGGGCACGCCTGTACCATGCAGTCGCCGGAGACAGGGTTTTGAAGCTCACAGTGCCCGACCTAGTCGATACGGCGACTCAGAGGATCCAAGGCGCGACGTGGCTTACGCAACCTCTGAGGAAAAACTTCTGTTAGTCTTGACAAGGGGCGGGCTAGACGGCTCTAAGACGTAGGGCCGCGTCGGGGAGCCGTGGCTAATTATGACATTTTTGTAGGCGGTTTAGGACGATCCTCGGCGGGCTGTGCCGGCATCAGCCTATCTGCAACCGGCGGCACCTCCGGCGGCTTTGAGATCATTTCGGCGTATATCCCAAGCACGTGGGCGAGGTTGAGAGCCGTCTCGATGCCAACTTCTTTGACGTCTGCGTGGACTCCTAGGTCCTTCATAGAAATCATCGTAGATGGGGGGAGACCACAGGGGTTTATCCTGGCGAACTCCCTGACGTCTATAGACACGTTGATGGCTACGCCGTGGTACGTCACGTCTCTCTCCAGGGCGATCCCCACACTGGCTATTTTCCTCCCTCGCACCCAGACTCCTCTGTGGCTCGGGTTCCCCGACGCCTCTATGCCGTATCTCCTCAATGTCTTCGCAACGGCGTATTCCAAGGCGTCAATGTAACGCCTCAGCGGCCACCGCAGGCGCAGTATGGGGTAGACCAACGCCTGGCCCGGTCCGTGGTAGGTGGCGTCGCCGCCTCTCTCTACGACGTACACGGGGACATCCCAGCGCAGTATGTTGTTAAGTCTGCCGTGTCTTCCCACGGTCACCACCGGCTCGTGTTCTGTAACTAGGGCTACCTCCTCAGCCTGACCACCTGCGACGGCCCTATGCAATGACTTCATCAACAGCCAGGCATCGGAATAGGCAGTCCTCCCAAGCCACACCACCTTCACAGCTTCGCCACGTGGGTAGGCCTCCCTAGGGCGGCTTCGGCCAACTCCACGAACAGCTCCGAGAGGGTAGGGTGGGGATGCACCACCAGCGCCAAGTCGTCAACCGTGGCGTAGAACTCCACCAGAGTCGCCGCATCGCCCGCCAACTCCGAAACCCCGCTCCCCACTAAGTGGACGCCGAGGATCACGCGGCTCTCAGCGTCGTATACGAGCTTGGCGAACCCCTCGGAGGCCCCCGTGGCCACCGCTCTGCCGACGGCAGTCAGTGGGATCCTCACCGACTTGGCCTTGTACCCCCTCCCCGCGGCCTCCTCTTCGGTGAAGCCCACCGAGACCACCTCGGGCTCGCTGAAGACGACAGCGGGCACCGCCCTGGGTTCATAAGCCGACTTCAAGCCGGCGATGTTCTCTACCGCTACCTTGGCCTGGGCGTAGGCCTTGTGGGCGTAGTAGGGCGGTCCTGTCACGTCCCCCGCGGCGTAGACCCACGGGAGGCTCGTCCTCATGGAGCTGTCCGTCTTCACGGCGCCGCGCCCATCCACCTGCAACCCCAGCGCGGCGAAGGGCCCCAGCCTCGGGCGCCTCCCCGCCGCCACGACGGCGACCTCGACCTCCGCCCTTCTCTCCCCGCCGGGCGTAGATAGGCGGAGCTCCAACCCGCCGCCGGTGTCGCGGAAGCCTACAATCCTTGAGGACGTGAACACCTTGACGCCTCTCCCAGCCAGCGCCTTCTCCACCTGCCCAGACACGTCGACGTCAAGCCCTGGCAACAGCCGATCCACAACCTCAACGAGGTAGACCTCCGCGCCGATCATCGAAAAAAGCGAGGCAGTCTCCACGCCTGCGGCGCCGCCGCCTATAATCGCGACTGACGTCGGGGCCTTCTCCAGCCTAAGAACCTCTCTGGTCCCTAGGACCCTCCCCCCGCGGGGTAGCTCCCTTAGATCCACGGGCTCGCTCCCGGTGGCAAGGAGCAGATAGTCGTACTCCACCCTCCTGCCTTCCACCTCCACCGACTTCGACGGCCCCGGCTTGGCCACGCCGCGTATCACCTCAACCCCAGCCGACTTCAACAAGAACTCTATGCCGCGCCTAAGCCTCTCCACCACCTTATCCCTCCACCGGGCGGCCTCCTCCCATTTAAAGGAGAGCTGGCCTGACAGCCACGGCGCTGAGGCCGCCGCCTTGTAAACCGCAGCGGCGTGTAGCAAGGCCTTGGATGGGATGCATGCGTAGTTGGTGCACTCCCCGCCTAGGTGCTCAGCCTCAATCAACGTGACGTCGATGCCGAGCTGCCTGGCCCTTATCGCCGCGACGTAGCCAGCAGGTCCGCCGCCGACCACCACAAGCTTCATAACAAAAGCGCCTCAGGCCTCTCGAGAAGTTCCTTAACCCTGTTGACAAACCTCGCAACGTAGGCGCCGTCTACCACCCTGTGGTCGAAGCTTACGGCCACTAGGGCGATGTCCCTAATCTCGATCCTATCCCCCACCACCCACGGCTTTTTCTTGGCCCGCCCCACCGCCATGATCGCGGCCTCTGGGTAGTTCAAGATCGAGAGCCCGCCGAGCCCTCCCACGGCGCCGATGTTGCTGATTGTGAAGGTGGAACCCCTCACGTCTTGTACATCCAGCTTGCCGGCCCTGGCCTTTTCCGCCAATGTGCCAATCTCCCTCGCCAGCTCCAAGATGCCTTTCTTATCGGCGTTTTTCACGACGACGACCACCAGCCCCTGGTCCGCATCCACAGCAACTCCGATGTTGATCTCCTTCTTAACCACAATGACGTTTTTCTCCTCGTCGTATTCAGAGTTCAGCATCGGGTACTCCCTAAGCGCCTGCGCCACCGCCCTCACGAAGAAGGGCAACGCGGTGAGCCGCACGCCACGCCTCTCCGCCTCGGCCTTAAGCCTCTCGCGTAGCCGCAACAACTCTGTCAAGTCAACCTCCTCGAGGTGATAGGCGTGGGGGATAAGCCTCTTGGCCTTTGTCATCTTCTCCGCCACAGCCCTCCTCACCCCCCTAACCGGCATGACCTCCGCCTCAGCTGTATGCGGCGCCTCAGCGGCTTTGGTCTCAGTGGCCCTTGGGGGTTCTGCGGCCTTCGGCGCCTCCTTGCCCTTAAGCCCCTCGGCGAATTTCTTCACATCCTCTACGGTGATCACGCCGCCTGGACCTGTCCCCCTCACTTCAGTGAGGTCAACGCCGAGCTCCCTAGCCAGACGGCGTGCCGCAGGCATGGCCGCCACCTCGCGGGGGGCCGGCTGGGCTGTCTGCGGCTTCTCAGCCGCCGCCTCCCCAGCCGGCTCGATGACGCACAGCGTCTGGCCGAGCTTAACCACTTGGCCCTCGCCGACTAAGATCTTGACCACTCTGCCGCTGGTGGGGGCGGGCAGGGTGACCGCCGCCTTCTCGGTCATGACGTCCACCAGCGGGTCGCCCTCCTTTACGTAGTCGCCCTCTTTGACGTGCCACTTAACCACCTCGCCCTCTACTAGGCCCTCTCCCAGGTCGGGGAATTTGAACTCCATCAGTACGCCATGACTCTGTCTATTGCCTTCAGCACCCTCTCCACCGTGGGGGCGTACACCGCGTCGTGGGCGAGGGGGCTCTGCGGCACGTCAGGCCCTGCTAGCCTCACCACGGGGGCCACGAGCTTATCGACTGCCTTCTCGGCTACTGTCGCGGCCACTTCAGCCCCAAGGCCTCCCGTCTTCGGGGAGTCGTGAATTATTATCAGTCTGCCGGTCTTAGAGACGCTTTTCAGTACTGTGTCGATGTCCATGGGGTTGAGCGCCTGGAGGTCCACCACCTCCACCGAGGCCTTGGCCTTCTCCGCGGCCTCGAGGGCTCTGTGGACCATGGCGCCGTAGGTCACGATCGTCACGTCGTCACCCTCTCTGGCTATCCTCGCCTTTCCGATTTCCACGACGTAGTCCTCCTCTGGCACCTCCTCACGGGGGGCTCTGTACAAGATCTTCGGCTCTAGAAACACCACCGGGTCCTCGCCTCTAATGGCCGCCTTTAATAAACCCTTAGCGTTGTAGGGCGTGGAGGGCATGACCACCACTAGACCGGGGGTGTGTATAAATATGGCCTCGGGGCTTTGGCTGTGATAAAGGCCAGCCTTAACGCCGGAGCCCACCGGCGTCCTCACCACCACCGGCGCCTTGTATTCCCCCCCAGATCTGTACCTAAGCTTAGATATGTGGTTTAGAAGCTCGTCGGCGCCCATCCATATGAAATCCACGAACTGTATCTCGGCCACGGGCTTAAGACCTGCCATGGCCATGCCGAGGGCGAAGCCGAGGATGCCCCCCTCGTTGAGCGGCGTGTCTATAACCCTCTCGGGGCCGAACTTCTCATAGAGCCCTTCTGTGATTAGAAAGACCCCGCCCTTCCTCCCCACGTCCTCCCCCAGCACGACCACCCTCTCGTCTCTCGCCATCTCCTCGTGAAGCGCCATGTTGATGGCCTTAGCCATGTTGGCCATCATAGGTCCTCCAGCCACTCGCGTAGCGTCCTCGGCACGAAGCTGTAGACATCCTTGACGGCTTCGTCGATGGGCACATCCGGCTGCGCCTCGGCGGCCTTAGCCGCCTCCTTCACCGCTTGCTCAGCCTCTTCCCACACGGACTTAATTTCTCCGTCTTTGTAAATACCTGACCATGTGAGGAACCTCTCCAGCAGGCTGACGGGGTCGCGGCGGCGCCATTCTTCAGCCTCCCTTGGGTCTCTGTACTTAGTGAGGGGGTCGTCAGCCGTGGTGTGGGGGCCGAAGCGGTACGTCACGTACTCCACAAGCACCGGCTCCCTCCGCCTCGCCTTCTCCACGGCCCACTTCGCCGTTTTCACCACCGCGAGCAGATCCATGCCGTCCGCCGAGACGCCCTCCATGCCGTACGCAACGGCCTTAACGGCCAGCCTCCCCACTGCGGTCTGCCTGGCGACGGGGACGGATATGGCGTATTGGTTGTTGTATACAAAAAACGTCACGGGCACCCTATACACACCTGCGAAGTTCAGACCTGCGTGGAACCCGTTGGTCGAGGTGCCGCCGTCGCCTATGTAGGCGGCCACCACCTCCTCCCTCTTCATGTACTTAAGGGCGTAGGCGAAGCCGGCGGCGTATATGTACTGATGCCCTATGGGGGCTCCGATGGACAAGAAGCGCCACTTCTTGAAGCCGCCCCACTCAATTGTGAGGTTCCTCCCCTTGTCTGGGTCGCCCATCTTGGCGAAGAACTTAGCCCAGATGACCTCCAGCGGCACCCCCCTGGCAATTAGGAGAGTGAGGTTTCTGTAGTAGGGCGCGATCCAATCGTCGGGCTTCAGAGCCAGCGCCGTGCCGGCGTCGGCGGCTTCGTGGCCCTCGTGAGGGCCATAGGTAGACTTGACCTTCCCCATTCTGTGATACAGCAAGGCTAGTTTGTCGAGGACTCTCCCCAGCACCATCCACCTATGAGCGTTGAGGAGCTCTGACTCGGATGGTTTATAGCCCACCTCGTAGGCCTCGCCGGGGGACCCATCGTCGTTGAGGACTCTGAAGACCCGGGGCTCTCTTACCTCCGTGATATATTGTCTAGGGATTTCTAAACTTGTCTCTAACATTGAGAAAGTTTCGGAATTAGTATTTAAATCTTAACTTATATACACTATATTTTTCAAGGCCTCCTTATATAGGTAATACGATCTGTAGGAGCTACGCACAAGAGGCCCAGCGGCCACGGCCTTGAAGCCCATGGACCTGGCAACCTCAGCCAGCCTCTCAAACTCCTCCGGAGTCACGTACCGCGCCGGCTTTAGATGCCTGGGCGAGCCGCCGGGCCTGAGGTACTGTCCTATGGTGACTATATCCACATCCGCCCTCCTCAAGTGGTCTAGCGTCTCCACCACCTCCTCGAAGCTCTCCCCCAGGCCCAGCATTAAGCCGGACTTAGTCAAAGCCGCCCCGAGGTCCTTAGCCATCTTCAAAACAGCGAGAGACCTCTCGTAGCTGGCTCTCGGGTCTCTCACATACGGCGTGAGCCTCCTCACGGTCTCCACATTGTGGGCGAAGACATCCGGCGAGGCATAGACCACGCCGGCAACCGCAGCCTCATCGCCGCGGAAATCGGGAACCAACACCTCCACCAAGGCCCCGGACTTCTTCAGCCTCCTCACAGCCGCCGCAAACACAGAGGCGCCCCCGTCTGGGAGATCGTCCCTAGCCACTGAGGTGATCACGACGTAGCGGAGGCCCAACTCAGCCACAGCCCTTGCCAGCCTCTCCACCTCCCCAGCGTCGATAAATCCACGCGGGTTGCCGGTCCTCACAGAACAGAAGCGGCACGACCTAGTGCACACCTCCCCCAGAATCATAAACGTAGCCGTGCCTTCACCCCAGCAACTAAAGACGTTGGGGCACCTCGCCCCCTCGCACACCGTGTAGACACCGTGGCGGCTCAGCACAGACCTAATCCTCTTAATGTTCCCGTAGTCGCCCGCGGCTGTCGCGACCCACCCAGGTAACACACGGACATGCGAAATGTATTATTTAACAATACCCAGCCAACGCTGGGACAGCGTCGTCCTCTCTAGTTAACCAAAAATGCTGGATTATCGACTTAGGGTGAATAGCCCCGCGCCGCCGTGGCCTACATCATCGATGTAAAACAGAGATATCTCGACACAGCGATAGAGAATGGACGTTACCTTTGGCAACTTCCGAGCTTCTTTAGCACCGCTATTAGGAAGCCGAGGCCCCTCTGCACATCTGGGTCCCTCAGCGCCGAGAGGAGGCCAAAGAGGCCCACCTGCTTGGCGTCCTCAGTCGCGGCTAGGGCGTAGGTGAGGCAATCCACCTTGGAGCTGTCCATGGCGAGGTTCGTCCCCGCTATCAATGCCACCTCTTGCAACTTGCCCACCTTCTCAACGAAGTCGCGGGTGAGGAGGCCCTCTGTGAAGAAACTGAGGGAGGCCGCCGTGTTAAGCAGATCGTCCAACACGTCGCTACGTTTAAAGTTGTAAAGCGTGTTGACGAGCTCCTTTAAGATGTCTGCGCGCTGAACCAAGGCGGTAAGCGCGTCGAGCGTCTTCTCGTCCTGGAGCAGCTCGAGTAGCTTGTCGAGCTTCTCCTCAGCCGTGCTCACAGCCCGGACCTAATGGCCGACCATATGGAGTAGTTAGTCATGTCCTTCAGCCTTAGGAAGAAGCGGCTCGACAGCGGCGGGTACTTAGCCGGGTTCTCGTAATTCCAGGAGACCTGCGTCGCCTCCTCGAAGCCGGTTAAGATGAAGCATATCACCCTACCGTTGTACCTGGTGTCGGCGTGGCCCAGCTGGATCTCCTCGGCGATGCGGGAGGCGACCACCTCGCTCTGGAAGTGCGCCGCGGAGCCGGCCTTGGGCACCGGCAGGTTGGCGGCGTCGCCCAGCGCCATCTCCGCACCAGTGGCGACCTGGGCCTGGATCTGAAGCGTGTTTTTATCCACAGGCACCCATCCCGCCTGGTCTCCTATGCCGGACTTAACCACCACCTCCGCACCGCCGTGCGGCGGCATTGGGCATGGGCGAGGCGTTTGGATTTTGATTTAAGGCTTATTAACTCTGCGATGTTTAATAACGAAGCTGTATCTTTTTAGAACAAGTTGTTAGAACGTTAACGGCAGGTATCCCTCTCTTAGCAACGTAGCGAGGCGTTCCCCATAGGGGGCGAGCTTGATGCCCCTCTTGGCGAGGTCGTCGGCTATGCCGTGGCCCTCCGCGTATCTGACACATGCGGAGTCCACAACCCCCGCCGCCGCGAGCTCGTTCACCATCTTCATCAAGTCGCCGTCGAGCTTCGCCAGCCTCCTCTGGCTGGGGCCGAAGAAGAGTAGCTTAACGTCGTCGAACCGCCTGTGTGTCCAGGACCGGTACACAAAGACGATAGCGACGTCGAA
>Ga0081478_124358_pt1 | contig 10430 bp, 5 predicted proteins | sample OctSprmetagenome_FD_70983 | JGI IMG/M metagenome (GOLD analysis project Ga0081478, IMG submission 70983) | Hot spring and microbial mat streamer communities from Octopus Spring Streamers, Yellowstone National Park, USA - T=80-84 v2 (version 2) | ecosystem: Environmental > Aquatic > Thermal springs... | reverse complement strand
TCCATATGGTGGGTCAGTTAAAATTAAATCAATAGTTTCTGATGGAATATTCTTTATTAAATCAAGAGCATCACCAAGAAAAATTTTATTTAATTCCATTTATTTTTATATTCCAAGCATAATTTTTAAGTTTTCAAGTCCAGCTGGAATAAATGATTCAAGCCCGCTTTTATTTACTTCTTCTCGTTAGCTTCTTGCTCTTTTAAAATAGTTTCTTTGCCTTTTCATTTATCAGGTTTTCCAAAATCAGTAGTTAATAAAATCCAACCCTTTTTATCAACAAGTTCTTTTATAAATTCTTTTTCTGCTTTTTCTAAAAGTTCCATAAAGTTATTATCATAATTTTCTACTCTAACATATATTATAGGATGATTATCATCAATTTCAGGGTCAATATAGAAATCTAAAACGATTTGAGCATTTGGAAGGTATTTCTTAGCAGAGTTAACAGCTTTTGGGATAACATCTATAATATCGGGAAATTCAATTAAATAATCACGAATAAAGTTTATGTTATTTATCTTTATGTCTTTGGAGAGATTTTGTAAAAGTCTGTTTACTTTTCTTATGGTTGGTATTTTTATTAGTTTTTCTATAATTGATACTTTAAACATACAAGTATTAAAATTTTAAAGCACAATGTTTCATTTTAATGTAAATCTCCTGCTCTTATGTGTTATAAGATTTCGCTACAGAACTGCTATAGACTAAAATTAGCAGAAAAAGTGCAAGCATTAACCAATCTGAGTATAGTGGATTTCAATTACAAAGCAAAAAATGGAAAGAATTAAATTACTAATCACAGTAAAAACATATCCTACACCTTCAAGAAGATATCGTGAAATTGTTTGTGCCTATTGAAGTATTTTACGATAAAGAAGTTGATGTTTTATATATTAGTTTCAATAAACCAAAGAAGGCTGATAATTCCGAAATAACAAATGATGACATTATAATTAGGTACAAAAAAGGAAAAATTATAGGAATAACCATACTAAATGCGAGCAGATTTAAAAAGTTGAATATTGGCAAAAAATTAAGACGAAAAGCCTTATAATTTACAGTACCTCCTCTCATAAGGAGAGGAGAGTAAAGGAAAAGTTAAAATAAAGTTTTTATGGAGGGGGAAAATGACTGAAATTGTAGCAAGAAGGTTAGATAATGTGGTTTTTAATTTGAGTAATTACAAATTATTTCCTAAATCATTTGACTTATCTAAGTTTGGTTTAGATGAAAATATAATAGAAAAACTAAAAAATATAGATGAAGAGTTATATGAAATTTCTTTTAAAGCTCCCATTTTTGAAGAAAAAGTAAATTTTGAAAATGTTATTTTTCTTTACAAATATGTTTACGAAAAATATCCGCAGGTCTTTTTATTTTTAAAGAAAAAAGATAATCCTTTATTAAAGTCACTTATATCAACTCTACAATTCAAAAAGCGCCGCACGAAATCTATAAAAAAAATTAAGTTATACTACTATTTCTTAAAAGATACTTTTATAGATTTTGTTAAAAATAGAAATTATATTACCAATGTAGAAATAGAACTATTAAAATATCGCTTTTTTAATGAGAATAGAACAAAGTATGGAATTATGCTTATGTCGTTAGAGCTTATTACAAGTGAAAAAAGAGAAAAATCAAAAAGTATTTTAACAAAAAAGCAAAAACCTTTTGCTTTATTTGTTCAAAGAAATTTATTGAATGTTCTCTTATCTTATTCAATCTTGGAAAAGGTAACGAAAATAAAAAACACAAAAGAAAGAAGAGGTGTAATTTTTTTAAGAACTTTATCGGAAATAAAACAAGATTTAGAAAAATTTGATATAAAATTTGATGAGGACCAAATAGAGTCTTTATTAAAATTTAAAAATAGAAAAGGAACTAAAAAAAATAAAATGCCTATTGTTGTTTATAAAGTAAATCACAGCAAACTAATGATACTTTTGAAAATCCTTGAAATGATTCACAATTACATAGAAGAAACTCTCGAGCAAAAAAATGGTAAATTATTAGGTTTTAAGATTTTAAAAAGAAACTTGTTTTTATTTTTTTATTTAGCTAAATACGGTATTTTGGAATATAAAAATAACAACTTGTTTCTACGCATTCCAAAAACAAAAAGAAAATTTTACATTTCTCTTGCTTTTAATTTATTAAGACAAAAAGAGAATGGTAAACCGCTAATTATATTTTTTGAAAATAATGATAATGTTCTTAGTTCCATGAAAAACGCTCTTCGCTCAAAGTATAAAAAAATTAAGTATAATAATTTTGAAAAATTTATTAGCAAACTCAATTCACCCGACGAATATAAAAGAAAAATAAAATTAAACTTAGACAATCTATTTAAGAAAATAACCAAAATAATGGATATATACAATATGTTAATCGTTCTTGCTTCTTAGTTTCCTAAATTAAAAACTATTTTAACGAAAATTTTTTAGAGAGTCTACTATTTCTTTTATTAGTTTTTTCAACTTTCTTTTGAATTTTGAATTATTTATCAAAATATTATCAATACAATTTGAATCATTGCACCATTCAATTTCTACTTTTGTTGTCAAATCTAAGTCAAGTAATTTGCTAAGATGATCTTTTATAATTTTTCTATACAACTTAATATCTTGATATTTATCAAAATCTTCGTTTTTTATTACATCATAATCAAATTCCACCCTGTCTGTCATAGCAGGTTTCAAATTTTAAAGGTTAATTCTTTGCCTTATCTGCTTTATCCAATAATTCTAAAATTACGATTATTACTTTATTTTCTCGCACTTTAAAATTTCAATTATGATAAAGCCAAAAGAAAATAAGATAAAAACTTTTTTAGATGGGAAGATCTGGCTTCGTTATTCCATAAGTGTTTGGGATGATATAGAAAAAAGCCCTGAGGAAAGATAACTCTAAATTCATGCCTTATCATGTGGATATTATTAACTTATTGAATTCCATAGGTTTTCAATTGGAAGATATTATAATATAGAATCGTGTAAAGGACTATAGTAATTTGCGTCCATTGGGTTATCCTTATAAATTTATCGTCAATAAAGTCCATGAATATTTAATAGTTTTCAGAAAACCAAAAAAGAACGAAATAATTTATTGAACCAATAGTGTGACACCTTATGGCTTGGGAGAATGACGTTTTTTTTACTTATTTTTTTCTTAAATAATCTTGATAAGTTGGATAGTTTAATTCTTGAAGCTAAAAGAGAAGTTTTTAATAATATAAAAAAGGATGTAATTTACTTTCTTGAAAATAATTATTATCTAATTGTTGATACAAACGACATTAATTATTTAAAGGAAGCTAATGATATACAAGAACTTAAACGAAGACTAAACTATATACAAAATAAATATCACAGTGAAAAACACGATTATCTTTTTATTAGGAAAAAAGATATATTTGAAATAACTGATACCATTAAAGAAAATAATGGAATTGATAGTTTAAGTGGAAAAGTTATTCCCGGTTCCCTCGCTATGACTTATTGCTACTATTTTTCTGGTATTACTCCTTCTAAACACAAATATATTATGAAATCAAATGATGTTTGTTTTTATTATACGAAAGATAATAAAATAGAGGTTTATATATCATCTTACGAGATAAATAGAGATTTTTTAAATATCATTTTAGATTTGATTAATAGTAATCAAATATACGACACGGTAGTTATAGATTTTCGTGATAATTATGGAGGTTTAATTGATATTAGTTTTGCTACTATATCTTTAATATCTTGTTCTTTTCGTATAGAATTAGATTATTTTTCAAGAGATACTATATATTATGGTCAAATATTTGTGATAAGCCAAAGATTATCAGAACCTAAATGCTTGCGCTATAATTATTTAAAAATTATTACCAATAAAAATAGTGCTTCCGCTTCAGAGCTTATAACTTTTAAATTAAAGGAAAAAATTCCTGAGGTTATTTTAGAAAATAAAGATGGGAAAACAACAGGAAAAAGAACGGTTTTGAGAGTTTTTGATTTGAGTAGTTATTACAAAAAAATAAAAGATAATTTTATTTTTAATTTGAGAACTTACTACAATTATTACTATCCTCATTATTATGATAGTTTAGCTGACTATATAAATAGTAAATTTGAAATAATGTTTAGTGAATATAAAGATTTAATTTTTACTGGAACTATTTCTGTTTTACTTTACAAAAATCCTTTTAATGATAAGGAAGATGAATTTATAGAAAAATATAAAAAAAGAGCAAGGGGTGAAAAGGTTTATATCTCTTTTATTGTTTTTTAGTTTTTTGTTTTTGATTTTTATCACCTTTAACTTGTAAAAATGATGCAAGAAAAAGTAAAAGATACTAGCGAATCTTTAATTTCTTTAAAATTCAAAAGAAATTTTGAAAAGGCATTAAGAGAAAAATTTAAAAACTTTGAATTACTGAAAGATAAATATTATGTAACTATTAAATCAATAAAGTGGATAAAAGATAAGGCAGATGAAATAAATGAAAAGAAAGATTGGAATGCATTAGAAGAAATGATAAAAAAAGCAGAAACTTTTTATTCACCAATTAGTATAACTTTTGAAATAAAGGATAAGGATGGTAATGTTATTAAAACGGTTAGAAAAAACCTAAAAGTTCCTATTCCCACTTTTACTAGTGCTTTCTTAGTAAATGGTCACTGGTATGGTGCTATAAATCAAATAAGAAGAAAACCAGGTGTTTATCATGTCAAAAAAGAAAATGGAACAACTGTTTCCTATTATAACTTATTAAATAAAGCAAATTTTAAAGTAGTTATTGATACTAATGGTGTGGCAAGGATTCATTATGGAACAAAAACAATACCAGTAGGTTCGTTAGTAAGAGCATTAGGTTGGAAAGATGTTGAGGATGCTATGGGTCCTATGAAAGAATTACAAAAATTTGATAATCCTGAAGAAAATCTGATTAAATTTACTGAGCTTTTGAAAAAGAAAAAGTATGATAATTTTGATGAAGCGTTAAAAGATTTTAAAGATTACTTTAAAGATGCTTTAAAAGGAGAGAATGAATTACTTGATTTTAAAGAGGAATTGAAAAATTTATTTTTAGTTCATAATGGTAAGAAGCCACCCAATAAATTAAATGATTTAAGAGATAGAATTATTTTAGACCCAGCAGAATTAATGGTTGAGAGAATAGAATATATGTTTAGAAAGGGTGGGATAGGAACAAAATTAAGAAAGTATTTAAGAGAAGGTAAATTAGAAAAAATTAAACCAGCCACAATTAATGTCCAAGATGCTATTGACACTTTCTTTGTTGGAACTGGCATAGGTGCTGCCTTGCAGAAAGTTAATATATTTGACTTGCTAACTTCTCACAAAAAAGTAACTTATACTGGTGAGGGTGGTATTGATGACCCAAGAAATGTTGATGATACTATGAGAGATGTTCATTCAAGTGAAGTAGGTATATTAGACCCTATCCAAACACCATCTTCTCTAAAAGTTGGTTTAGTTAAACATTACACAATAAATGTTGACCCATTTGATAAAACGGTTAAAGCTTATAATGTTAAAAGTAAAAGATGGGAAAATGTTCCAATTGAACAAATAAAGTATAGCAATATAGCGGTAATTCCTCCTTATCAAGAAAATAAAATTGATGAAATAATTTCAAAAAATCCTCAGGTTGAATATCGTGCAAAAGATGGTAGTTTCAAAAAAGGGCAAATAAATGATTTAGATTACATTGTAAGTGGTGGAATGAGTGAGTTGGGAGAACTTATTCCTTTTGCTTCTTCTAACAGTGGTTTAAGACAAGAAATGGGTATAAAACATATTACTCACTCTATACCATTAACAGATCCTGATGTTTTTCCTTTTGAAACAAAAGTAGATCATTTTTTAGAAAACATGGGAATTGTTTCACCAGTTGATGGAGTTGTTGAAAAGATTGATAAGGAAAATAAAGCAATAATAATTAGAGATGAACAAGGTAAAATACATGAAATTAAATATCCATTTTATATACCATTAGATGGTTCTACTGGCGCACATATACATACTCAATCTATTAATGTAAAAGAAGGAGATAAAGTTAAAAAAGGTGACGTTCTTGTAAATACGTATTTCAATAGAGGTAATAAAATAGCTTTTGGTAAAATCTTAATTACTGCTTATATGCCTTTTAATGGAGAAACAAATATGGATGGAGTTGTTGTTAGTGAAAGTGGTGCAAAAAAATTAAGATCACCCCATTTATTTATTTATGAAATTGATATGACACCATTTAGTAAAGAATTGCATAAAATGCTTTTTCATCTAAAATACAAACCGGAACATTTTGATTTAGTTGACGAAGAGGGTTTAAGAAAAGAAGGAGATATTGTAAAACCAGGAGAGCCTATTGTAATGGCTCATAAAGATAGAGAACCTACTGAATTTGAAAAAGCATTAGGTTTTGCTAAATATAAACCAAAGGAAGATTTGACAATAATATGGGATAAAGAAGAAGAAGGTATTATTAAAAAAATTGTAAAAGATACTAAAAATAAAAAAATTAGAATTTATGTTTACACCGAAAAGAATGCAAAAGTAGGAGATAAATTAGCTGGACTTCACGGAGATAAAGGAGTAATAACTCAAATTGTTCCTGATGAAGAAGCCCCCAAATTAGAAGATGGCACACCTGTTGACTTAATAATATCTCCTAATGCCATTCCTTCAAGAATGAATATTGGGCAAGTTTTAGAAGGGCTCGCTATTGCCAATGGTGATAAAAATATGAACAATTATACTTTATCAGAAGTTTATAATAAATTAAAAGAATACAAACCATTTTATACTGGCGATATTATTTATAAAGGCAAAAGATTAAAAGGTATTTTAGTTATACCTCGTTATATAATGAAACAAAGACAAATAGCCGAAAAAGGAATAACTGTAAGAGGTTTTGGCTGGGATTTCTCTATGACTACTGGACAACCAACAAAAGGAGGAGAAGAAAGTGCTAAAACATTAGATATTTTAACTACATGGGCAATTTTAGCAACGGGAGATACTAGTTTTATAAGGGAAACATATAAATTTTTATCTACAAACGATTATAGAGCATTAGTTGATTACTTAATGGGTAAACCAATTCCTAAAAATACAGTTGATTTTTCTTACGAAAGATTTAAAGGAATTTTAAAAGCACTGGGTATTGATTTACAAGTCCAAGGCAATAAATTTAAAGTAATGCCTTTTACAGATAAACATTTATTATCAATACCTGATATTGTAGAAGTTAAAGACCCAACTAAGCTATTAAAGAATGATGGTACCCCTCACGAAGATGGTTTATTTTCTCCTCAGTTAGGTGGAACGGTTGGTAAAAAATGGGGTTATATAAAACTACCTATTCCTATTATTCATCCATCTTACGAAAAAGCAATAAAAATTCTTCTTGGTTTAAGTGATAAAAAATTCAAAGAAAAAAACATGAAAGAAATAATAGATGCTATTAGAAATATAAATGTTGATAAGGAATTAGAAGAAAGTATGAGATTATATCAAACAGCAAAAAATCCGCAAGATAAGGAAAAACTTATGAAAAAAATAGCAATTTTACAAGGATTAAAGGAAGTTGGCATGCATCCCTCGGAAGTATATATCATGCAATACGTTCCTGTTTTGCCTCCTCAATTTAGACCAGCAATTCTTACAGAAGATAAATTTGGAAAACCATTTTTAATCAATCATGGTTTTAACAGAGAATATATGTTTTTGGGTAGAATGTTAAAAGCATTACAACCATTAGTTGAAGATCCAAATATTTCAGAAGATATGAAATACGAACTTATAGGAAAACCTCTTTATAAAAAAGTTAAATATCTATATATTGAATCACCAGATAGTTTTTTAAGTGAATTGACTGGTGAAGATACACCAAAAGAAGGATTTATACATGGAGCGTTGTTTTATAGAAGAAAGCAAATGAGTGCTATGGGTGTTTTGGGTGTTAGCACTAATATACATCCGACAGAAGTTTTATTACCAGAACAAATAACTTGGGAACTTTTTAAACCAATTTTAATTAGACACGCTAAAATGAAGTTAGGAAAAGACATAAAAGAAAGTTTGGAAGCAATAGAAAAAAGAGATCCAGTTTATAGAAAAATGCTTGAAGAAATTTTAGATAAGTGGGTTGTGTTAGTAAACAGAGCACCATCATTACATAAATATTCTTTTGTAGCTCTAAAACCTAAAATGTATCAAGGAACATCTATTAAATTACATCCTTTAACTTTTAAAGGATTAGGAGCAGACTTAGATGGTGATAAAGTAATGGTTCATGCACCTATATTAGAAGAAACTGTTAAAGAAGTAGAAAGACATTTTTCACCTAGATTAAATCTAATTAAAACTGGTTTTGATTCTCTTGTTGCTGATATACAAGAAGATAGTTTAATTGGTCTTCAAGCATTATTAAAGGATATGAAAAATAGACCTACAAGTAGTTTCAAAAGTATTGAAGAAATTGAAGAAGCTATATTACAACACAAGATTTATCCTCATGAAAGAGTTTTATTAAATGGTAAAGAAGTAGTAGCTGGAAAGGAAGTTCTAAAACACATTTTAGGCTATGATAAAGAAGTCGAAGAAGCTAAGAAACCAAGCGATATTGTGAAACTTGTTAAAAAGAAATTAAAAGAAATGCCCCCTAATATTTTGGAAATAGAAGGAATAAATTTATTACATAGAATAACTCAGTTAGCTGATAGAGCTTCTACTCTTTCTGGTTTCACGGTTAAATTAGATGAAATCATGCCAGTAGATAAAAAGATTGGAGATAAGGAATTTGAAGAAAAAATTGTAGATGAAGTTGAAAAAGGAATAAGTGAATATGGCTTAAAGGAAATAGCGGTAAAAGGTATAAGGGGCAATCCTTTATATTTGAGACAAATTGTTCACAAAATAGGAAAACATTATTTTGATGGGGAAGAATATTATACGCATAATTCCTTTACAGATACTAAACCATTTATGGAAATGTTTAAACTTGCCTGGGAACCAAGAAAGAATTTAGTTAAACAGCAAGTTGAAATGGCTCATCCTGGCGATGTTGAAAAAACAGTATTGCAATCTTTAAGTGAATTAAGATTAACTAATCAAAGGAGACCCGACCCCGGATTATTAGTTCATATTGATGAAATAAACGATTTAGAAGGAAGAGTTGCAGCGGAAGATATAAAAGATAAGGAAGGAAATGTTATTGTAAAAGCAGGAGAAATAATTACTGAAAAATTGGCACAAGAAATTAGAAAAAGAGGCATTGAAAAAGTTAGAGTTAGATCTCCGCTAACTACTGAAAGTTATGAGCATGAAATAGATAAACAATCACTTGGTTTCTTTGATATTACAAGAAATGATATCAGAACAGAAGGATTTCCAATAGGAATTGAATTAGGACATTCGGCAACTGAGCCGTTATCACAATTAATATTAAAAGCAAAGCACGTAACAGTTGGCGAAAAATTGCCAGACCCAAGAATTTTGAGGACATATTTTAATTTACCTTCTGATTCCGTTTTTTACGCTTTACATTCTCCTGTCAATGGTAGAGTTGAAAGAAAAATTTCTGATAATATAATTGTTGTTAGAACAAAAGATGGTAAGTTAAAGTATTTATATCATCATTTACCATTTATTGTTAAGGAAGGAGATATTATAACAAAAGGAGATAAACTTACGGATGGAATAACTAATTTTCATGAATTAATGAGATATAAGGGCTATGAAACAACTGTTAACGAATTATATAAAGAAGTCAGAGAGTTTTATAGATTCGCTGGAATAAATGTCAAGGATAGAGCTTTGGAGTTGATACTAAAAAGAATTGTAAATAATGCTAAAATTACTAATCCATCCAAACAACCATTTAGAATTGGAGAGATAATTACTTATGATTTAGCAAAGAAAATAAAAGAAAAAGACCCTAATTTTGAGTTTGAACCTATGTTAATTGGTTTAAACCAAATACCATTAAAAGCACAAGATTTTATAAGCTCGTTGCTTGGTAAAAGACTAAAAGATAGAATTAGAAAAGCACAAATGATTTACGAAAAAGGCGAAGTTAGAAGCTTTTATCCAATAGCGACTGGCTTGTTTGCTCCACAAGAAGAGCAAAAACAAAGTGCTGTTCAACAACAAGCAGTGTAATTTTATATCCCTTTAAAATTTCAGAATTATGGATTCAAAAATCGGCTATAAATTGCTTTGTCTAATAATTTCTTTTACCCTTCTTATAGACATTCTTTTTTAAATCTCATTTTCTCTCTTTCCATTCCAACCTTTAAACTTGTCAATAATGTTCATTACTCTCCGTTTTAAAGTTATACTCCAAAGCAAAGAAGACTATGAGGAAATATCTAAACTAATGCGTTTATATGGCTCGGCAGTAAGATACG
>Ga0081478_131416_pt1 | contig 10432 bp, 8 predicted proteins | sample OctSprmetagenome_FD_70983 | JGI IMG/M metagenome (GOLD analysis project Ga0081478, IMG submission 70983) | Hot spring and microbial mat streamer communities from Octopus Spring Streamers, Yellowstone National Park, USA - T=80-84 v2 (version 2) | ecosystem: Environmental > Aquatic > Thermal springs... | reverse complement strand
GTTCTTTGGCTTTATCAAGAAGAAGGGTAAAGACCTCTCCTTTAAGCTTTTCTATCCCATAGAAATAGCTAACAAAAACTCCATAAAGTTTGGCAAGCTTTCTCAAAAGACTAAGTGGTGGATTTTGTTTTCCACTTTCAAAAAGAGAAAGTTCATCCTTGGTAATTCCAAGCTTTTGAGAGACTTCTTCTGGCGTATAGCCCACCGTCTCCCGTGCTTGTCTTAGCCTTTGTCCTATAATTTCCAGAGTATTCATGTGGGCATTCGCCTCAAAGCTATAAACCTGTTATAACAAATCTAAACTTAACCCAAGCCTTTTCAAGTCGGAGTCTTTTAGCCTAAAGCGTGCCATATGTGCCATATCTATAACAATCTGTTTTAGTTCCTCTTCGCTACGGATTAATCCTCTGTTCCTCGCTTTCTCTAATATTTCCACAGTTCCAACAACCTTTACGCCCTCCCTCTCTGCAACCTTCTTCAAATATTTATCATCAGTTATTAACACCAAATTCCTTTTCTTAGCCACAGCCAAAAGGGAAGCATCCGCTCCTTCTTCAAATTCCTCGTGAGTAATTCTTAAGCTTCTTATCCAGCTTTGTTCTTCTTCTGTTAGTTCATCTACAACCTTAAGCCATAAGTTTAGTTCATTTAGGACCATCCGCAACTCTGGATATTTTTCAGAACCTCGTTCAATCTCTTCTATCACATCGGAGGTGGTTAATAGACCTGCGTGAAATAGTGTCTTTAGCAGGTTCAAATACCCAGCACGGGCAAAGTTTGATAGTGTAGAACTATCTACTATGAAGTATATTTCACTCATGCGTGTGGTTTTTTAGTATAACCTCAGCCTAAGGAATCCATTTGCTAATCTTTATCACACAAAATTTGAAAGATGTCAACTTTTGGTATCTATATTACAAACTGATGGTTAGTATGAGGTTTTCTTGAAATGCATCACTTGCTTACCTTCAGAGTTATACTGTTGGGTATAGTTTCTTCTATACTGTTGGGTATAGTTTCTTCAGGAAGTGTTGGCTGTTTAAATAATTTCTCACCCGACGTTTAGATGTAGATATGATATAATAAAACGAATGGAAATAAAAGAGCTTGAAAATTGGCTCTGGGACATAGCGAGCATTTTAAGGGGTCCGATAGAGGCATACAATTACAAGGATTACATTTTGCCTCTCATATTCTTAAAGAGGATCTCCGACGTCTTTGAGGATGAAGTGAAAAGGGTGGCAGTGGAACTTAACGAAAGTAAAGAAAAAGCTTTGGAGATTATAAAGACAAGTAAACTTGTAAGGTTTTATGTGCCAGAGGTCGCAAGGTGGGAGAACATCAGAAAGCAAAGCAGAAATCTGGGAGAGTATCTAACCAGTGCCCTGAGAGAGTTGGCGAGGGAAAACCCAGAGCTGGAGGGAGTTGTAGACAGGGTAGATTTCAACGCAGTGGTATCTGGACAAAGGCTTATTGACGAAGACAGATTGAAGGAAGTAATCAATAAACTAAGCCAAAAACGTTTAGGGCTGGAAGATGTGGAGCCCGATATAATGGGAAGGGCTTACGAGTATCTTCTTAGAAAGTTTGCGGACGGTTCAGGGCAAAGTGCAGGAGAGTTCTACACACCAAAGGAAGTAGCCATTACTATAGCCAAGCTTTTGGACCCAGAGCCGGGCATGAAAGTTTATGACCCTTGCTGTGGCAGTGGAGGACTACTTATTAAGTGCCACCTTTACTTTTTTAAAGAAAAATACAAACATACTAAAGTCCCTCCACTACACTTTTACGGACAAGAGATAAATCCTACCACCTACGCTATAGCCAAGATGAACATAATCATCCACGACATACAAAACGCATATGTAGAGCTGGGAGACACGCTAAAATATCCAGCCTTCAAAGAAAAGGATGGAAGTCTAATGAAGTTTGACCTCGTGGTTGCTAATCCTCCGTGGAATCAGAAAGGATACACAGAGGAGTTTTACAGGTTTGACCCATACAGAAGGTTTGAGTTTGGAGTGCCACCCAAGGAGTCTGCAGACTGGGGATGGCTTCAGCATATGTATGCGAGCCTAAAAGACAAAGGAAGGATGGCGGTAGTGCTTGATACAGGAAGCGTCTCCCGTGGCAGTGGAAACGCAGGCAGTGATAGAGAAAAGGAAATAAGGAAAAAGTTTGTAGATAGGGACCTCATCTCCGCAGTGATACTTTTACCTGAAAACCTCTTTTATAACACCACCGCACCCGGCGTGATAATAGTAATAGACAAAGACAAGAAGCACAAGAACGAAATCCTTTTAATAAACGCAAGCCAGCTTTACGAAAAGGAAAGACCTAAGAACAGACTAACAGAAGAGGGCATAGAAAAAATCGTAAAGGTTTATAGAGAGTGGAAGGAAGAAGAAGGATTTAGCAAGATCATCACCAAAGAAATAGCCCAAATGAACGACTATAACTTAAGCCCATCAAGATATGTGGCGGTAGGCGAAGAGGAAAAGGTTATGGACTTGGAAGAAGCGGTGGTGGAGCTTTTAGAGGCAGAGGAAGAAAGAAAAGAGACAGAGGAAAAACTAAAGCATATCCTTTTTAGCCTTGGGCTGATAAGGGAATAAATTAATCTGAGAAAATTATTCTTAGGAAAGGGCGGAGATGTTGGATATAGAAGTCTTTGAGGGAGGATTTAAAGAGACAGAACTGGGACCTTTGCCTGAGGAGTGGGAAGTTGTGAGAGTGGGGGAGGTGGTTGATATAGATAGAGGAATTTCTTGGAGGAAGTTTGAAGAAGGTAATAAGGACAATGGACGTTTGATAATTTCTATTCCCAATATTAAAGATGGATATATTGACTTTAACTCAAAATATAATCGTTATCTAAATCTAAATAAGCATATTCCCAAGAATAAGCAAATTCAATTGAACGATATCCTTTTTGTTGGTTCAAGTGGAAGTATTGAGAATGTGGGCAGAAATGTTTTTATTGAAAATCTTCCTTTTGAAGGTATTGGGTTTGCCTCTTTCGTATTTAGAGCAAGAGTAAAAATTAATTCTATTATTCCAAAATTTTTGTATTTCATGGCAAATTCACATTGGTTTAATTATAAAGAATATGTTAGAAGGTCTGCTGATGGTAAGTATAATATCCAGCTAACAGAATTTAAGTCTATAAAAATCCCCCTCCCACCCCTTGAAGAGCAAAAAGCCATAGCGGGCATTCTTTCCACCGTCCAGTCAGCCATTGAAAAAACCGAAAAGGTCATAAACGCCCTAAAAAACCTCAAAAAATCAATGATGAAGCATCTCTTTACTTACGGACCGGTGGCAGAGGAAGAAGCAGAAAAGGTGGAGCTAAAAGAAACTGAGATTGGGCTTATTCCAAAGCATTGGGAAGTGGTGAGAGTAGGGGAGGTAATCAAATACTACACACCTAGTAAGAAATTAAAGCAAAGTGATTACAAAGCATTTGGTAAATTTCCAGTAATAGATCAAGGTCAAAAATATATTGCAGGTTTTTATGATGATGAAACTATGGTATTTGATAAGGATTTACCAGTTATTTTGTTTGGAGACCATACAAGAATAATTAAATATGTTGACTTTCCATTTATATGCGGAGCCGAGGGCTTAAAAATAATTGTTCCAAAAGAAAATTTTCACAGGAAATATTTTTATTATGCTTTGTTAAATCTTAATATCCCATCAAGAGGATATAACAGGCACTTCACAATATTGAGGGAAAAATTAATCCCCCTCCCACCCCTTGAAGAGCAACAAAAAATAGCCCAAATCCTCCAGAGCATAGACCAAAGGATAGAAAAGGAAGAGAAATACAAAAACGCACTTCAGAACCTCTTTAAAAGTCTGCTACACAACCTAATGACTGGTAAAATAAGAGTGAGGGTAAAAAACCATGGATAGGATTAACGAATACAACGCAGTCCAAAAGCCAACCTTAACCTACTTAGCCCAAGAAAAAGCCCAATACGGAGAAGAGAGTTATCTGCTTGGCTATGAAATCATCACCAAACACCAAAAGGATAAACTTAACCAGTTAAGAACCACAAAAAGGGACGCCATACTAAAGAAAATATTCTTTGAAAAAGTCAAAGAGTTAAACCCATTCCTCTCCGATTTAGAAGTAGAAAAGCTATACAACGAACTAAACCAGCTATCCGCCAATATTTTGGGAAACAAAACCGCATGGGAGTATCTAAAAGGTTTAGGAAGCATCTACATAGAAGCGGAAAAACGCCACAGGAATGTAAAACTCATAGACAGGGAAAACATAGAGAACAACCACTTTTTGGTAGTTGAGGAATTTGAATTCCAGCGGGACGATGGAAAACCAGACAGGCTTGATATAGTTCTATTCATAAACGGCATTCCTGTGTTATTCCAAGAGAACAAAAATCCCCAAGATGAAAACGCTTTAACGGTTGGCTATACGCAGATAAAAGAACGCTATGAAAAAGAGGTTAAAGACCTTATGAAGTTAATCCAAGCTTTTGTTCTTACAAACAACCATTGGTTTTTGTATGGTCCCACATGGTTTAGCTCCTACAAAGACCTCTACAACTATCGGGAGGAGAAAGTAGGAAACTTCAAAAAACTCGTAGAAAGCTTTTATGACAAGAAAAGAATAGTAAAGTTTTTGACGGATTACATCCTCTTTGTGGAAAAGGACGGACAACTCCAAAAGGTGATTCTAAAGCCCCATCAAATAGAGGCAGTGGAAAGAATAGTGCAAAGGGCAGGAGAAGAAGGAAAGCTAAGAGGTCTTATATGGCACGCCCAAGGTTCAGGGAAAACTTACACCATGCTTGTTTCCGCCAAGCTAATTTTGGAAGACCCACGCTTTGAAAATCCAACCGTCCTGATGGTTGTAGATAGGAACGAGTTAGAACAACAGCTTTTTAATACCCTTTCCTCTGCAAGCTTGAATGTTAGAAGGGCAGAAAGCAGAGAAGACCTTTTAAATCTTTTGAGAAAGGATTACCGCGGGCTTATACTTACCACCATCCACAAATTTAACGACTTCCCGGAGAACTTAAACACAAGGAAAAACATATTCGTCTTTATTGACGAAGCCCACAGGAGCACAGGAGGGGACCTTGGAAACCATCTCATAAGAGCCTTGCCAAACGCCACCATAATAGGCTTTACGGGAACTCCAAGGCTCGGAGGAGAGAGGAACACCTTTTTGATGTTCGGGAGGGATGACGAGGGTAAATACCTACACAAATACGGAATGATAGACTCCATAAAGGATGGGACTACTTTGCCCCTTCACTACCAGCATGCACCCAGCGAATATCTGGTGGATGAGAAAAAGTTGGAGGAAGACCTTGAAAAGCTTAAAGAGTGCTACGATGAGGAAGATTTGGCAAGAATTACAGAAAAGCTTTCCTCAAAGGTTATTCTTGAAGACCCAAACCGTATAGAGAAGATCGCCCAATACATAGCGGAGCACTTTAGAAAGTATGTAGAACCTCTTGGATACAAAGCCTTCGTAGTTGCGGTAAGCCGAAAAGCTTGCGTCCTATACAAAAAAGCCCTGGACAAGTATCTCCCATCCAATTACTCAAAAGTAGTCATAAGCAAATACTACAACGACCCGGAAGAAATAAAAAGGTATTACCTAAACGAAGAAGAAGAGAGAAGAGTAAGGGAAGACTTCAAGGACCCCGAAAAGCTTCCCAAAATTCTCATCGTCACCGACAAGCTACTAACAGGTTATGATGCCCCTGTGCTTTACTGCATGTATTTGGACAAGGTTATGAGGGACCACATGCTACTCCAAGCCATCGCAAGGGTAAATAGACCCTACGAAAAGGACGAAAGAAGAAAGCCAGCAGGTTTGATAGTGGATTTTGTGGGACTATTTAGGGACCTCAAAAAAGCCCTTGAGTTTGATGCGGAGGACTTTGAAGAAATAAGCTATGCCCTTGAAGACATCCAGAAACTGAGGGAGGAGTTCCAAAAGGAAATGGAGGAATCAAAAGAATACATAAAGAGGTTTGACGCTTATCCACCCGAGGAGAGGGTGGAAGAAATAGCCCAGTTTTTCAGAGAAAGCCCAGACAAATACAAGGAGTTTAAAGAAACCTACAAAAGACTAAAAGACATCTACGATATCCTCTCCCCCGACGAGACCACAGGCAAGTATCTGGAAGAGTTCAAAAAGCTAACGGAAATCTACAGAACCGCCAAAAGCTGTTTGGAGCCCTCAAGCGTAGTGGATAAAGAGCTATCGGATAAGGTAAAAGAGCTTATCTACAGACACAGCCAAACTCAAGAATACTTTACTCAAGGGAAAAAATATCCCATAGACGAACATCTCTTAGAACGCCTAAAGTCCGGTAGAGAGGAAGAAGTGCAAATTTACAGCATCTTTAAATCCCTTGAAGATGAGCTAAGCCAAAAACCAGACACCCTTTACTATATGGACCTAAAAAGAAGGTTAAAGAACCTTTGGGAGGAATACAACAGAAAGCAGGTGGAAACAGAGCAAGCCCTTGAGGAAATAAAAAAGCTTTTAGAGGACTTCCTAAAAGTGAAAGAGGAAGAAGCCCAAAAACCCATGCTATTGATAAGCATACACTACAAGCTAAAAAATTACCGACACCTTATAAAGGATATAGAAGGCTTATCCCAAAAAATCTATGAACTCATTGAAGGGAAACCCTATTGGAGAGAGGACAAGGAAGAGGAGAGGAGGTTAAGACTTGAAATACTTAAGCTAATCAAAAATGAAGGTATTGACTTGGACTTAGCTAACCAGATACAAAACGAGCTAATTGATTTCCTAAAGCAATGACAAAGGAAGAGTTCAGAAACAGGGTGCTTAATTGGGCGGAGAAGATCGGTGTTTCTCCAAAAGAGATCCACATTCGTAAGATGAAAAGAAAGTGGGGAAGTTGTTCCTCAACGGGAAGGGTCTCTTTTAACGAGGAACTTTTGGAAAAGGATGAGAAGTTTATAGACTATATAATCGTCCATGAGCTTTTGCACCTCAAATACAAAAATCACGGAAAGCTGTTTAAACTGATGTGGGAGATATACCTTAATGACTCTTAACGCGAGGCTGTTCTAAAAATCCCTTATCTGGACCGCTCTTATACCCATCTCTCATTTTCCCAAACCGCATATCCACCCCCATGACCAAACAACTTCCAAGAGGATGTCAACTTTTCAGCTCCGTGATTGTATAAATGACAATAAAGGTGAACCGTCTTAGGTCCTAACCGTTGACCAGTCCATGGATGCTAAAAGTTGACATCTTCCCTAAAGACTATTCACTTTCCCAAAACTACGCCCAAGTTATGTAATATCAAGCACTTTAGAAATTGGCGTCTTGAAGCCTTTGTCTTTCAAAGTTTCAACTTCTGATGACAAGATGTTGAGGGATTTTTGAGTTAACCCAATGAAATAACAGCAAGAACCATAGCCCTGCAAACCTTTGCAGCCAACGCCAAGTATGTGGAGATGATAGTGGATATTGCCTTTGCGGTTGTTCCTACCATTCTGGGACTTGGTGCAGCGGGGCTTATAGGTTCCGCATCAATCAGAACCGCAAAGAATGTTATGAATAGCATAAGCTTGCTTAAAACGGTCGGGCCTGGGCTATTGTATGGAACGGCTATGGCAGGAAAGGGTCTGAATATAGGTCGGAAGTGGATTGCTGAAAGGTTGCAACAGAGTGATGATAAATGGCTTCAGAAAGCGGGAAATGTCCTCTGGAAAAAGAATAACCAAGACACCCAAGGCAAACGAGATGGAAAGGGCGGAGGAGGCGGCGGAAATCCTCCAACTCCTCCCGAAATAAAGGCAGATAAGAAAGAACAAAATAACGAAGCAAAAAAACCTAAGCGGGCCGAACCATCCTACGGATTCTCCGATTCACCTCTTGGACTACTTCTCAAGAGAAAAGATAAGTAGGGATAGAACCTACTTCCATAGCTTCCTCTCTTCTCCCTTCCTCCCTTGTCTTACCTTACATCCAACTTTGTAGGGTAAGACACCCTTACTCTGGCGAACACTCTAATGAACATTTTTCTGTGAAAAAGGTAGAATGATAGTATGGAGGTGGTAGCATGAGGGATGATGTAAGGCGGAAAGATGATGACTTGTTTATCGTTCCAGCTTACCCAGTTGCCCATGTGCTTGCTTGTGGCTTGGGCTATTTTTTGGGGAACTATTTATTTGAGGGTCGTCTTGGCCTTTTGCCTTTGATTCTGCTTTATGTGGTTCTTTTCTTTGCTAATGGTTTTTTAGGTGGTTTTTTTGAAGCCGTGCTTAAGTTCTTCAAAAAACGGAATTTATTTAACCTTCTCAGATGGTTGAATTTTTTCTCACTTGCATTTTTAACTCATCTGGTTTTGTTTGCCTCCTTCCTTTTTCTGTATTTTTGGCTTTCTGGTTGGAATTCTGAGAAACTCTTTAACCTCGGCACATACGTTCTCATCTACTTCATTCTGCCCTTGGGTGTGAGTTTGTTTGCTATGAACCTGATTGGCAAGGCTATGGGCTACTCCTTTAGTCTTGAAGATGAACAAAAAGCCATGGTCCAAGGAAGCCAATCTGAGGCTGTCTCTTCTACCAACCACAGGGAGGTCAAAGCTGACAAACCCATAGTTTGGAACTTTGCCGACTATGCCAAGCGGTGGGTTGTAGGGCAAGACCATGCTATTGAGACCATTCAAAAAGTTCTTATTGCAAACAGCAAGCTGGCAGATTTGGGAAATCCAAAAAGGCAAAGGATACTGGCCTCTTTCCTCTTTGTAGGACCCACTGGTGTAGGCAAAACGGAGACCGCCAAAGCTTTAGCCAATTGGCTTGAAGATTACGGATATTCCTCTTTGAGGATAGATGCCAATCAGTTCTCAGACAGAGAAGCCCTCTGGACACTGCTTGGTTCTCCCAAAGGATATGTGGGTTCAGACAAACCTGGGCTACTCCCTTATGCTATCAGCCAAAATCCTAAGCAAATAATCCTCATAGACGAGATAGAAAAGGCAGACCAGGGCTTTTATCAGTTCCTGCTTCAGATGTTGGACGAAGGCTACGTTATAGAACGTTCCACGGGCTATAGGTATTATCTTCAAAGGGCAATAGTTATCATCACCTCAAACCTTGAAAACAAAAGAATAGCGGAAATTATGGAAACGCTTAAGGACCCAATACAGATAGACATTGCGGTAAGGAAGACCCTTGAAGATGCGGTGGTGTGGCTTGGCGGTGGAAGAACCTTTAGGATAACGCCTGAGTTTTTAAGCAGGGTTGATGCGGTGGTTCCCTTCCGTTCTTTGGGCTTTGAAGACCTTGTGCAGATAGCCTATTGGGACCTAAGAGATTTGGGTCTGAATGTAAGCTATGAAACTGTCTATGAACTGACCCAAAAGTATTACCCAATTGCAAGAGAGTATGGTGTGAGATACTTCCTCAAGAAGGTGCAGGAAGACGTGCTAAGTAGGTGAATTAAAAAACAATTCCCACTTGGGCATGGGTGCCTATATGTGCTTTAGTATACTTGTGTTTGGGGGCTACGTAGATGAGAGAAGACCTTGAATACGGTTGCAAAAAAGAACGGTTTAGACTAAAGCTTGAAGACCTATGCTACGCATGGGCACTGCTTGAAGAAGAGGAAAAGGGCAATCTGGGAAATGTGGTCTATGTCAATAAAGTAGGCAAGATAACCAGAACGGAAAGATACGCCGCCTTATACACAAGATGGCTAATAGGTCGCCTCCTTTCAGGCATCGTGTCCCAAAAAAGATACAAATACTACACCGCCCTCATCCTCGTGAAAAAGCTCAAACTCCTGTCCTGCAAAAAACTCTCCATAATCCTTCAAAAAAACAGAGATTTGCTTACAAAAGAAAAAACACCACTCCTACTGGCATACACTCAAAAATACTTAGACAAAGGTCTTCTCAAACAGATAGAACTGGAAGTTCTAAAACTCGCAGAAAAATTCTCGCAAAAAATTTCCCCCTAAAACAAACCTTTTGTGTTTCTATTTTTCCGTCTCTCTATTCTTTCATGTTTCTATTCTTCCATATCTCTATATTTCTATGTCTCCAAATAGAAAAATCTGTGTGTATTCCTACTTAACTTCATCCAACAAATCTGTGTTTTCCCCATACCTACCCTCCTTCATGCCTCCTTCTCTCCATACCTCTATGTTTCTATATCTCTACATCTCCATACCTTTAAGTTTCCCTATTCACGTGTAGGATTTCTGTTATAGTAGACCATATGAAGAAGGAAAAGGTTAAGTGTGGGATTTACTTACCGAAGGAGATATATGCAGAACTTTACAGGAGGCAGTTGCCCGAACATTTTTCTTTTTTGGTTGCCTGTCTTTTGGAAGAGTTTTTCAAAAGGACGGATATAAGCATCTCTCGGGAGGAAATGCCAACCAAGGCCGAGC
>Ga0081478_135461_pt1 | contig 10494 bp, 10 predicted proteins | sample OctSprmetagenome_FD_70983 | JGI IMG/M metagenome (GOLD analysis project Ga0081478, IMG submission 70983) | Hot spring and microbial mat streamer communities from Octopus Spring Streamers, Yellowstone National Park, USA - T=80-84 v2 (version 2) | ecosystem: Environmental > Aquatic > Thermal... | reverse complement strand
CGTCACGTCGGGCCGCATCGCCGTGTACGTGAGAAGCGGCGGCCTGTGGACAAACGCCTACAACGCCGGGAGCTACACAAAGGCCGTGCTCCCCGTCTTGCTCCAGCTCCTCCTGGCCAACCCCAGCGCGGCGGTGTTTATCGACGACGTGGATCTAGCCGTCCCGGGGACGCAGGCGGAGAAGCTCCTCTCCGGCCTCCTCGAGATCGCCGGAGCCAGAGGCCTTCAGCTGGTCCTCTCCGCGAGGGAGCCCGCCTTCGCCGCGGCGGCCGAGAAGCTGGGGATACACGTGGCGAGTCTGTGAAGCTGGTCCTCGACACGTCGGCGCTTGTACACATCGTGGAGCGCCGCCTAGACGTCGGCCAACTCCTGGAGCACGAGGTCTACGTGCCGGCGGCCGTGTTGGAGGAGCTCCGCCTCCTGGCGGCACGCCAGAAGAAGGCACGGGCGGCGCTCGACGTGCTTCAGCTGCTCCGCCCCAAGATATACGAGAAGGGAGGCCCCGCCGACAAGGCGGTGCTTGAGTCGGCAAAGGAACTCGGCGCGGCTCTCGTGACCGGCGACGCCGCACTAGCCGAAAAAGCCAGGCGCCTCGGGATACCTGTGGCTAAGTTCCACAAGGGACAACTCGCCATCTACTGACAAACCCCGCCAAGCGGCTTCACCACTTCACATCCACACGTCTGCAGTCTCCCCCGCGGCGCAACCCATCGCGTGTGGACACCCGGCGGTACATGGACGGACAGAGCGATATAGGCTCGCAACCTAGTTCCTAAGTATTCCACTTAAGACCTCCTAGCCTCACGTATTCTCTCGCCACAGCGGTGTAGGCCAGCAAGCCCTTCGGCCTGTACACCTCTCTTATCTTCCCCTCGTATACTTCGTATCTGCTGAACGCCAGCTTCAGCCTTGTCTCCCTTGCCACGCCGTTTTGGGCACACAAAGCCTTCGGCGAGGTGAGCGAAAGACACACCTCAGAGCCATCCACCGCCACATACACCTCCACTGTGTGCGGGTGGAGGATGCCCACGGACCTCTGCCTCACCACCTCCACCATCCACGGGAATCTGCGCAGTGTCTTGGCGATTTCGATTAACCTCTCTCTAAGGTCTAGCCACTTCCTAACCCAATCCACGCCGAATGCTTGCAACTCCGGCCACTTCCTCAACAACTCTTCCGCCTCAGTTGTTTTCTTTGCGTATAGCTGTTTTTAAACCGGCGCATGGAGGTGTGGCGTAGACGCGGGGAAGCCGCCTCAGCCCGGCTCTCGGCGGCGCTTTATTCTGTGTACAGCGGCCTCTACTCGGAGGCCGTGGTTTCGTCGGTGGCCTCCGCCGTAGCGCTGGCGGAGACGGGTCACTTCAAAGAAGCTGTTAAGCACGTGCAGAGGGCCGCCAAGGCGCTGTATGAGGCGGCTAAAGAAATATTTGAGCACGTAAAGGTCGCAGTTCAGCGCCTCGTGGAGCTGTTTGTGGAGGCGGTGACGCGGGTGCTGGCTTGGATCGACGAGCACAGAGCATACCTCTTCTTGAAAGCGGCTGGGGCGGTTGCGCTGGGCGTTGCGTTGAATCTGTGGGGCGCGATTGAGCTGGAGAAGCTGGCGTATGCGGCGTCTCTGACGCAGTTTTTCGTCGGGTTGGCTGATGTGGGGGAGAGGGCGGCTGAGAGGTTTAGGGCACTTGGCGAGAGGTATGAGAGGGGGAGGGTGGATGAGAGTCTAATCGACGGAGTGCTGGGGGGGCCTTTGAGGGGTGAGAGGCCGTATGTGGCGCTTCTTAAACTGGCCGGGTCGGCGAATCTGCCCAAACCTCTCGCGGAGCTGAGGAGGGCGCTGACGCGCGTAGAAGGCGGGGCGGAGAAGGACGCCGCCGTAGTCGCCGCTCTTGTGCTCTACAAGACGCTGGTCAATAACGCCGAGGCCTACGGGAAGTGGGCCGGGTGGTACAAGTGGGCGAGGAGTCTGGTTAAGGAGCGCGAATTCACCGTAAAAGCCGAGGAGGTGAAGAGACTCCGCGAGGCGCAGAAAAGACTTGAGAACGCCGCTGAGGAAGTGAGGAGAGAGCTGAACAACGTGTTGGCATTATATGCGTCGCATAGCCGCGACCTATACGAAAAGCTCAAACCCCACCTGGAGGTGGACTTGGGTAAGGCGGAGGTGCTGGCGGAGGCAAGGCGCGGCGAGTTAAGCAAGTATTCAGACGCCGGTATGGGGACTAGGGCCTACGCCGCTCTTCTCTCCGTGGCGAGGTGCGGGGCGTACGGACACGCGGCGATGTTGCTTGCAAGCGAGGGGGCTCTGGCGGATATAGTGATTTCGACGCCAGGAGGCGCCTACGAAAAGGCTAGGGACATCGCCAGAGGGCGCGGCGAGGTTGTGGACCCGTCCTACTCAGGACGGCGCGAGAGATCTGTGGGTCAGCCCAGCTGGGAGGATAGAGCCGCTTCTGCGCTTCTGCGCTACCTCCTTAGCAGAGCCATCGATGAGGACCTCATGTTTAGACGCGTCGAGGGAGGCTTCGAAGTGTTTAGGGCATACGGCGGCGTGGAGACCCGCATCGATGAACTGAAGATAGGGAAGGCGGCTCACTCCAACACCGGCGAGGAGGAGTTGAGACGTTTCGTGGAGATGGCGAAGGAAACGGCGCCAGACCTTTCGGGGATTAAAAAGATATGGCAGACTTTGGAGTGGCTTAACACAGACGTGACGTTCCTCAGAAAGCAGATAGTGGCAGGCACGGCCCATCCTTGGCAATTGAGGTGGTATATCGCCCTCCTCGGCGAGGGGAAGATAGGCGGAAGCGGGACCAACGTCACTGAGGAGGGCGTCAAGCCCAACGTCGCTATGTGCTGGCCGAGGGAGGCTCTCGACCGTATCATAGCCGCGGAGAGAGAGGAGCTGGAGTCACTACTCGGCCGCCCGGTCAAGAGCTGGCGGGAGCTGGTAGGCGCCATAGACTGGAGCCGGGTTCTGGAGAAGGTCGAGGAGCTGGCCGGCGCGTTGAAGCCCTGGATAGGCCCCGAGAAGATGAGCGATGCGGAGAGGGAGGGGCTGGTGAGGAGGATGCTAGGCGAGCTGGCTCTCCTCGTCCACTTCGCCGAGGCGAGGAGGGGCATGGACGACAGCAGATGGCGCGAGGAGAGAGCCAAGAGGCTGGCGAAGGCGGTGGAGGCGCTAAGCGGCGGGAGGATAGCCGACAAACACGCTGAGAGACTGGCCGAGCTGATCATCCGCTACGCCAATAGCCGTGAGGAAAGGTGGAAGAAGCGCATTCAGAACCTAGCTGAAGAAGTCGGCGTCTCTAAAGAGGAGGTATGGAGCGTCGTCGAGTTCGTCCTAAGCGATATGTACTGCCTGGCTAGGGACTGCGCTAGGGATGAGGTGATGAGGAAATTCGTCGCACCAGCCCTGGAATTAATTATGCTGGACAAGGCGCTTAATGGAAAGTTCAGCAGAGAGGAGGCGTTGCTCATTTTCGGCAAGATGTACGCAACCGCGATTGCGGGAGACGGCTACGTGGGGCCTGATAGGGTTGTGCTGGCTGTCGGTGGTGAGCTGGGCGGAGGAGCCGCATTGTTACGTCTCGTCACGTTACTGTTGCTCAAGGAGCTTCTCTCAGAAGAGCTGAAGTTCGACGTGCGGGTATACTTGAACAGGTGCGTTTACTACATAACAGCAGGTGGCGAAAATGCGGCGGGGCTTATGCGTCTCCTCGCCGTCTCCGCGCCCTCAGCTGGCGGAGAGTACTTAAGCCCCAAGTTCGAGGAGTTTGTAGAAGAGCCCCATGTGGAGGTGCGGGTCGACAACATAAGACAGACCAAGAGGGGCGCCGCCGCCGACTTGACAATATCGGAGGCCGGCCTCACCGTCAAGTACAATGTATATCTGAGCGAGAAAGCGATTGAGCTTGAATTACAATCAACAGACCGGAGCCGCGCCGAGCTCGCGGCCTGCCTCCTCAGGCTGGTGGGCATCAGCGCAGAGGTGACAAAGGTGGGCGACAGAGACGTGTGGCGGGTCAGAGCCGCTACCGACATGCTTGTGGCTGGGCGCGAGGAGCTCAGAAAAGCCCTCGCCGAAATCGTCAGAAAAGCCATGGGCAACGAGGGGGTGAATACAAACACGGCGGAGCGATGGCTGAAGAAGCTGGAGGAGGGTGTGAAGGAGGGCAAGGAGAGAGGCTCCTTGACACTGGAAAACTTCGAGAAGACGGTTGAGGTAAATGGCAGAGAGCACGTGGTGAAGGTGATAGGCTGGAGTGCCGAGTTCGATGTAGGCAAAGGCGGCAGGAAGTTGCTGAGGATTAAGATAACGGCGGAGGTAGACGGCGTAGAGAGCAAATACACGATTACCTTTGGCAGATATGTCAAGAACAAGGCGAGGGGCTCCGCCGTGGTAAGGGCCGAGGCAGACGCCGAGAGGTACTCGGCGCTGATTAAGGCCCTTACGGGGAGGGGGCCGGGGATGTACCGCATGAAGGACGGCAGGATAAAGATAGAGTGCTACGGGGGGCATCTGGAGGGCTTCATGCGCTACGCCGAGCTAGCGGACGTCATAGAGAGGTGGCTGGAGGAGACGGGGCGGTGAGAGGTGTCAGAGACTGAACTCCACCATTCCGCCTCGCAACACTAGCCGCAATATTAAAAAAGCGGCTGTGCAGAAGAGGATATGGCCAAGCCCCCAGGCCCCGTAGTCTTGATCGAGCCGCTTAGCGGCAACACCACGCTCTTGATAAGGATAAAGGCAATACACGCCGTGAAGCGGTCAAAATACCAGACGATAATCATCGCAGACACCGAGGACTACGACCGTGCCCTGATACTCGACGACTACATCCAGTCCTCTTATCAAGACGAGCATTACTACCACGAAAGCCTCGTCCACCCAGCCATGGTCGCCCACCCGGCTCCCCGCGACGTGTTGATACTAGGCGGAGGCGAAGGCGCCACGTTGAGAGAGGTGTTAAAGCACAAAACCGTCCAGAGGGCCGTGATGGTGGACATAGACGGCGACGTGGTGGAGCTGTGTCGGCAATACCTCCCAGAGATGCATCAAGGCTCCTTCGACGACCCCCGGGCAAGGGTGGTGATAGAAGACGGCTTCGTCTACGTGGAGAACGCCTTGAAGGCAGGCGATAAATACGACATTGTCATCTTCGACCTGACAGACCCCTATGGCTCCGACATCGCCAAACAGCTCTACGCCCCGGAGTTCTTCGAGAAGATCAGAAAAATCTTAAGAGACGACGGCGTCGTAGTCGCGCAAGCAGGCAATAGCTTCCTTTTCCCCGACGCCTACGACATGGTGCTAAACGGCGTGAGGTCCGTCTTCCCCATCGTCGCAGAGTACGAGGTGTGGATCCCCTCCTTCGGCTACGCCGTGAACTACATACTGGGCTCCCTCAGACACGACCCAGCCGCGCTCACGGCAGAGGAAGTGGACAAGAGGCTGAAGGAGAGAGGCGTGGCCACGGCGTTTTACTCCGGCAGGACCCACATAGGCCTAATGAACCTGCCCATCCACCGGAAGCGACGTGTCTGAAGTAGAGGCGATCCGCGGGTCATACAGCAACCTGTTGCGCGGCGCTAAGATAGTTCTGGTGGTCTCCTCCGGCGTCTCGCTGTATAAGTCGATCGACACGGCCCGTCTCCTCATCCGGCACGGCGCCGACGTCTACGTCTTCATGACGCCCAAGGCCGCCAGGCTGGTCTCGCCGCACCTCTTCTGGTGGGCCACAGGCAACAAGCCGGTGGTGAGGCTGACCGGCGCCGCAGAGCACATAGAGATATGCGGAAGGGCAGACGTGTTGCTGGTGGCCGCCACCGCCAATACTCTAGTCAAGCTATCCCTCGGCATTGCCGACAACGCCGCGTTGACATGCGCCCTGGCCGCCAGCGGCGCCAAGAAGGTGATAGTCCCCGCCATGAACCTAGCCATGTGGAACACGCCCCATGTCCAGGAGGCCGTGAGGCGGCTCGGCAAAGAGGCCCTCGTGGTTCCGCCCCTGGTGGAGGAAGGCAAGGCCAAGTACCCCCCGCCCGAGGACGTGGTGGAGTACGTCATAGACGCCACGGCGCCGAGAGACTACGAGGGGCTACGGGTGTTGGTAACTGCGGGCCCCACCCGGGAGTATTTAGACGACGTGAAGTTCATAACAACGCCCAGCAGCGGCTTGACTGGCTACTACTTCGCCAGAGAGGCCGCGGCAAGAGGCGCCGAGGTGACCCTCGTGACAGGGCCCACAGACCTGAAGCCCCCCAGCAACGTCGCCGTTGTCAAAGTCACGTCGGTCCTCGAGATGTACCAAGCCGTCATCGAGAGGGCGAAGCATCATGACATCTTCATCTTCGCAGCCGCCCCCCTGGACTTCTACGTGGAGAAGAAAATAAGCGGGAAGATCGACAGCTCTCTGCCCCAGTACCAGGTGACGTTGAGGCAGGCGCCCAAGATGGCGCAAGACGTCAAGAAATACAACCCCAACGCCTTCGTCATAGGCTTCAAAGCAGAATATAACGTCGACGAGGCGGAGCTTCTGGAGAGGACTAGACGCAGGATGGAGAAGGGCTGGAACATGGCGCTTGCCCACGACGTGGCTAAGATGGGCTTCGGCACCCTCAAGGACCGCTACATCCTGATCACCAAAGAGGGGACCGAGGTGCTGGGCCCCGCCCACAAGCGGGAGCTGGCCAGGACCATATTATCTGTGGCGAGAGGCCAGCTGAAGCGTCTTAATTAGCTGGAAGTGCTTCTGCTCGTCTAGCTCGATGGAGAGGATAAGCGCCCTCAACACGGGGTCTCCCAGCTTGTAGAGGTCGGCGATGCTCTCCCGCATGGCCGACTCCTCCTGCGCCAGCATCTCAAGCTCCTCCTCGGAGATGCCGACTTCCTCAGCCTTCAGCCGGCCCCCCAAGTAGTCTAAGATCATGGTTAGTATCTCGGCGTGCCTCAGGCTGTCGGCGGCGATCTGCATAAAGAGAGAACGCACCAGCGGGTTTCTGGCCCTATATGAGTAGGTCATGGCCCTGGTGGCCGTCTCTTGCTCAAGCCGGATCCGCTCTTTGATGACCTCCTCCAGCCCCGCCGAGGAGCCCCTCTGGGCCAAGATGTTAGCCACCACCTTCGCAAGCTCAGTAACGTCGAAAGGCCCCCTCACGCCTTTCTTCGCCGCGTCGACGAAGAGATCGGCGTGGCTTTTGACAAGCGCCATGACCCGGTCGTCCCGCGCCAGCTCCTGCACGTACTCGCCCCCCCTCTTCCCCGAGAGGTACATAGACACCGCGGCGGGGGTCAGGCCGAGAAGCCGCGCCGTCTCGTTAACGCTGAGCCCCCTCTCCACCAGCTCCCGCGCCAACAAAGCCCTGACGGCTGAAAGTATGCGCTCCAGACTCACGACTTTAAGCCGCAAATAGGTTAAAAATATTGCTTAAGAGGTTCTTGTTAACACTTATAAAACCGACCTAGACGCGAGTCCATGTACAGAATATATGAGAGAAGGATGCAGGTGCCCATCAGAATCTCGAAGGGCGCCGACGAGCAAGCCAGGCTTAAGAAGCTGGAGAGGTGGCCCCGGGAGGCCGGCACCACCGTGGTGCTGGACGAGTCGGGCTCAAACTTCGGCAAGCTGGTCCAGATATACGCCGCAGACTACGGCCTAGAGGTAGGCGAGAAGAAGTGGGACATAAAGAGCGAGGGCGACACCATAAGGGCGAGGCTGGAGATGCCCCTCCTAAGGGGCGGGGAGACAAAGGGCAGGGCCGTCATGGAGGCCGCCATACCCGAGACCCCCACCGGCGAGGAGGGCAACAACTACGTCTACACCGCCGACGTCCAGTACTACATAGAAATAGACGAACAAGTACTCGCGGAGTCGACCACAAGCGGAATGGTGGAGTTCAGCCTCTGACGCCCCCCCCTCTAAAACCCTATAAACTCCCAACGACTATGGACCGTGGTTCAAATCGAGGTGGTTACGTATCTGCCCGCCAAAGTCGGCGTATGTAGAGCGTGTGATTTGGCAGACGTCTTTAGGATTCAGCTGCGTGAGGAGGCTTGGGACGTGGACCTCTCTGCGTTGATGCAGGCCCTCGAGGAGGTGGATGCGCTGGTGCGCTTCACCTCCCCCTTCTCCTTGAGGGGGCTCTACCTCATGATGCGCCACGGCACCGGGAGGCTCCCCCTGGTGATAGTGAGGGGTAGACTCGTGCATGCCGGCCCCGTCGGGGAGCCTAAGGAACTTGCTAAGAAAATACGCGAAGCCCTCAGCGACACCGGAGGAGTAGGCTAGCCGGGACACGTCGCCGCGTAGACGCCCACCCTTGCACCGTAGAGACTGGCGGCGGGGGCTGTTAGAGCAGGTCTATGAACGTGAGCCGCTTCTCGAGTGGGGGGTGGGTTAAGAGGAGCTCGTCCCAGAGCGGCGCGGCGTAGATGCCTACAAAGGCGTAGATAAAAAGAGCCTTGATTTTGCTCTGTCTGACCCTTTCAGCGTCTGCAAAGTGTGTGAAGTAGTGTTTCCGTATCTTCTCCAGCGCCGACTTCATCGCCGCCTTCCCCGCAGCCCTAGCCCCCATCGCGTCGGCGTAGTACTCCCTTAGTCTGCTGAACGCCAGCACCAGGGTCTGCGCAACGAGAGAGGCTGCCATGGCTAGAAGACCAAGGCCTATCGCGGCTAGGGGGTTGCCCCTCCTACTGCTTCTCCTTAGGGAGGCCTCCACCAGCCCCCGCCCGACGTAATACAGCAACATGGGGAGCATGCCGAGGAGCAACATGACCACCAAGTCTCTATTGATGTGGTGGCCTAGCTCATGCCCCACCACGGCCTCAAGCTCCTCTTCCGACAGCATCTTCTTAAGCGATTCCGTGACCGCCACGTACCTCCCCGCAAGGAGGTTGCCGTAGGCGAAGGCGTTCGGCGGCCCGTCCACCACCACAGCCTTGACCCCCCTGTATCCCAGTCTTTCAGCCACCCTATCCACAACTCTCTGAAGCTCCACGTCGGGCCTTGCGTAGAAGGACATGTTGATGAGGAAGGGCGACACCACGTAGGCGGCGACGTTCGTCCCGACGACATACAGAGTTAGTCCATAGATGGAAAAGTAGAAGCCCCACTCCTCCAGCATGCTCAACACCGTGAGAATAAAATGAAGCGTCGCAACCGTCAGCACCACGGCGAGAACCGCGGTGAACAACATGGCCAGCCTCAAAGCCACCCAACGGAAACTCACATAACTCGCCACGCGGAGAGCCTCAGCCGACAGCAACAACACGACGATGTACCCCACTACATACAACGCAACAGCAGCCGGGCTCCACACAGCCGACAACAAGTCTCTCCCCAACTCGTAAAGCCAGGCGCCAACATTCTCCATAAAAACCAAGCTACAACAAGTTAAAAACCTATTTCGTTTGACAGACATCTAGTCTCTACATCTCGCGCCAGAATAGGGCCGCCCAGCCGCAAAAGGCCGCAGTTATGCGGCGCCCTCAACGTCAGCAGCTCATAGGCGGCGGGGGAAAACCCCGGCGCAGTCCACCTCGCCTCTAGCCAACCGCTCCACGAATCTGAGATACGTCTCCCATACGTCAAACAGCCAGAGGTTGACGCCGGGGTATGGACGCGGCGGCGTGTTGAGGAGCTCCTCCAGCTCCGCGGCCGAAAGCTTCTTGTAGTAGTGGCAGGGCTCTTTGAGCAACAAGAGCCGCCTATACTCCCGCGCCATGTCCTCAGTCACGGGGGTGCCGGGGGCCCCCTCCACCTGCTTCAACAGCGGCTCTACGTCGTCTAGCGAGATGTTGCTCCTATACCCCCGACGCGTCCACTCGTCCACGGCGGCGTAGAAGTACCGGACCAGGTCATCCACGTAGGGACCCGCGTCGTACATCAACACGACGGGGTGGTTCAGCCAGCCCCGGCGGCCGTCCCTCAAGACGCCTCGCCGCCGGAGGATCGCCATGAGGACTTGTTTAAGCTCCACCCTCTGCTTCCCAAGCCTCCTGTCGTCTAAAAAGGCGGCGCTCCTCCCCTGGTCTATGTAGGGCCGGAACACCTGCACGAGTTAAATAAGAGGCCCAGATTTTAACTCGTGTTAAGAGGCTTCGGCGTATTGCTCCCCGTCTTCAGCCTGCCCGGCGGATGCCACGTAGGCGACATGGGGCCCGAGGCGTATAAATTCGCGGAGTTCCTCGCCGACGCCGAGGTCACGTACTGGCAGGTCCTGCCCCTGGGCCACACCGCGCCGGAATACGACTACTCGCCCTACAGCGCCGTTTCGCTGATGGCGGGCAACCCACCCCTTATAAGCCTAGACAAGATGGCCCAAGACGGACTGCTGACGAAGACCCCGCCGCGGTGTCCCCCCGCCGAGAGGGCTGACTACGAGGCGGCGTGGGGGCTGAAGAGGCGGTACCTCCAAGAGGCCTTCGAGGCGGGGCTGGGCCGGGGGGAGTTTGAAGAATTCGCCGCGGCCAACGGCAGATGGCTGGAGCCGTACGGTGTA
>Ga0081478_143580_pt1 | contig 10519 bp, 11 predicted proteins | sample OctSprmetagenome_FD_70983 | JGI IMG/M metagenome (GOLD analysis project Ga0081478, IMG submission 70983) | Hot spring and microbial mat streamer communities from Octopus Spring Streamers, Yellowstone National Park, USA - T=80-84 v2 (version 2) | ecosystem: Environmental > Aquatic > Thermal... | reverse complement strand
TAATATGATGATCCCTATACAATTCTTCCACCTCCTTTGTAGATTTGCTGATTTAATTATAACATGATAAAATAAAAATGGAACACTAAAGGGAGGTGAAGTCAATGGCGAAAAAATTAGATTCTACATTAGTGCGTATGTATAGATTATTAAGAAAAATAGAAGAATTAAAAGCAAAATATGAAGAAATGAAGGAAGGAATAATGGATGAATTAAGAAATCAACCTAATCAAGAATATATTACTACAGATCCTAAAACAGGAACTAGGATAGAGGCAAAATTAATTACTAGAGAAACTTGGGAAATTCCAGTAGCTGGATTTATAGAAAGATTTAGAGAAAGGATAGATGTAAATAATTTTTTGAAAGTAGATGGAAATAAAGTAAAAAGGGCAACTGAGGAACATGGGTTATTTAAAATTGAAGAATTGGAAGAAGTAGGCTTAATAAAAAGAACCACAGAATACGTAAGCATAAGAGAAGTTAAAAGGAAATAACAATAAAAAAGAACAATAAAAAGGGCTCTTCTAAAAAGAAGAGCCCTTTTAACAATTTTTAATGAAATATACCTAAGCTCTCTGTAATTATAGGTTTTACTTCTCCTTCAAAATAATAGTAATTTTCATCTCCATATATACGTGATATATCATAGTCTACGAATTTAATAAATGTCAAAATAATTATCTCTATCATTAAATTGTAATAGTATTTTATAGCAGAACACTTAGGTAACTTCCACAATTTTGCTCTAAAAATTACTGCTTCCCTATTTTGATCAAACCAACACGTCATTTTTATAATTTCTGTTTTCTTATTTAGATCTAATAAAACAAAGCTTTTCCCACCTTTCTGTATTTCTTCAATGTTACTAAAAATACCAAATAACTTATTTGCAAAATCATTAATATTTCTAATTTCATCAAGATTTTTAATCTCATCATAATCATCAAGCAAATCGTACATAACTCTCACCTCCGTTAAAGATTGCTATTTAAATTTTAACATAAATTTGATATAATTAAAAAGTACTCTAAAAAGGAGGTGGAAGAAATGAAGTATTTATTGAGCAAATGCGGATATACTTTAATAGGATGCGAAAGAATAACAAACCATAGGACCTGTAAAGTAAAATTTAATGTTGTTAGAGAAAAAGACCAAAAAATTATAGAAGTAAAAGGACCGGATTATGAAGAAACCTTGAAAATGCTTGATATAACTATTGATATCTTAGAAGAATTTAATAAAAATAGACAAAAAAGAGGAGAAAAAATACTGTATTTAGATGAAATAATATATATTGAACCTTCGTATGGAGAGAGCTTAATAGATTTAGAAGGACCTAATGCAGTCCCTCAGATGTGGCACGTATATATGGTTGATGATGAGGATAATCTATTTTTAGCTTTAACAACTTATAGACCAAAGAGTATCGAAGAAGGATTGAAAGTATTTGAACATTTGTGTCATTTAACTGTTCCTAAAGATTTAAATTCTATCAAAGCAAGGTTTCGGCTTTAAGTTATATAAGTTAGAATAGAATATAAGTTAGAATATAATACTAAAACAAAAGGGCAGGTTAATCCCCTGCCCTTTTTGGTTTTATTTCTAATTCTACTAATTATAATTACCTATATTCTTCTTTTAAGAGCAATTCGCCCTCTATTATTAAATCATTTCCTTCTTTTCTAGTTCTTGTTGGGTATGCAACACGGCATACATCTATAAAAAGACGTCGGATAAGATTAAAATACAATCCACTTTCATAACCTACTGTATCTTGGTATTTAACTGTAAATCTAGCAAAAGGACTTTTATATGATAAAGTAACTTCTATCTCCTTTTTACCATCAGGGGTTTTTAGTATAACATATCTCATTTTCTTTTTCACTGCCTCCCTTACTTGCTTCCTGAAGACATCTTCAAAACCCCACAAATCAAAATATCCTAACATTTCTCTTATCCTTCTTCGCTCTTCGTTTCTCTTCCTTAAAATATTTATCAGAGTTATTATTAGCACAACTTCTCACCTCCTTCAGTATTGCTATTTAGATTATACCATATTCAAAACCGTAAATCAAATTTTAAATGTCAACATTTATTATTCCAAAATAATTTTTGATAATAGATAATTTTTCTTTTTAATTTTTCTACAACTTTATCTAAAATTTTGTAAGGCACATTAGTTTTTTGCTTTAAATTTTTTAATAGTTCTTTCTTCCATAAAATTCTAAACTCAGTATTGATATGGATAATAGAAATTCCGCTTTCAATTGCTAAAATAAAATCTTTTCTACCTAATCCTGAACCTCCATGTAAAACCAAAGGAATTTTTACTTTTTCTTTAATTAGCTTTATTCTTTGAAAATCTAACTTCGGTTTTTTATATATCTTGCCTTTGAATTTTATTTTGTCTGGAATGCCATGGATATTCCCTACTGAGATAGCTAAAAGATCAATTTTTGTTTTGTTTACAAATTCTTCAGCTACTTCTGGATCTGTAAAATATTCTTCTTTTAATTCCGCTATTTTTTCAACATCAGAATGACCTACAAGATAGCCAATTTCTCCTTCAATTAATGTAGTTTTGCTTATTTTATTTCTATAATTAACAACCTCTTTGGTTCGTAAAATATTTTGCTTGAAATCTAATTCACTACCGTCAAATAATACGCTATCAAATTTATGATCAATAGCCTCCTTTGCAGATTTTATACTTTTACAATGATCTGCATTTAAAAAAACATTAATTCCCTTCTCTTTTGCTTCGTATATTAAATCTTCTATATAATTTATTCCTAAATAATTTCTTTCTCCTTCAGAGACACCTATGATTAAAGGTATTTTAGTTTCTTTAATAGTTTCAATTCCTGCTTTAAATTGTTCATAAGTAGCTACATTATAATGAAGTAAGGCTCTATTTTTATTTTTAATACTTTCTAATAAATCTCTCAGTTCCATCTTTAAATTAAATTGTAACACATAAGATTAAAAATTATTCAATTACATATTTGAACTATAAGAACATATGTCTGCATAGTACAACATGAACAAATTCGGACTAAACACAGGCATTTTAGACATTCTTTTTAATTATATCGAGTATGAACTATAAGAACATATGTTTTTATAGTAAACTAATAACCCCTCGAACTATTATATGTACTATTTATACATAATGTACTATTTATACATATGTCCGTATAGTCTCAGTTCAACACTTTTTGGATGTCGGATGTCCCAAATTTGTATTCTAAAATGATTGCACTATAAGGACATATTTACGAATAACCGGCTTTTTTGAAATAGTAAACAAAAAATTTTCCGGAAAAGTCAATGTTAAATCAAAATAAGGTCAAATATTAAAATTTACTTTTTAGATTTTCTATACATACTAAAAATTCTACTTAAGCCACCTTCACTTATAAAATGTCCGAAATGATTTACAACAAAACTTTCTAATTTAACCATCCTATATTTAATTGCTTCGAATAAAGATCTTTTAATTTCTAATGGTTCCTTAACAAAAATTAAAAGCATTAATGTTCCAATAAATCTAAACAAGCCTGAAATAAAAGAAGCAAACATAATTGAATTAAATGGTAAAATAAATTTAAAAGTTTCAATCAAAAAGCTACCTAAAAAACTACCTAATAAAACACAAATTCCTGAAATTAAACTATGATAAGAAGAACATAAAGCCCTTTTAGGCCTACTTACAGAAGTATAAATAAAACTATTCATTGCTAAACCATAACCACCCCAGCCAATTCCAGCAATAATATGAACAAAAATCAAAAATATAAAATTGGTATATCTATCGAAATATATTGTAAATAACCATAATAAAGGAACTAAACTAATTAAAAATCCGCTAGCCCTTAAAACACTCACAGAGCCAAATTTATCAATTAATTTACCCCAAAGGTTAAAGGTAAAGAATGATGATAAAGAAGTAATTACACTTAAGATTAAAAATTGCAAATAAGAAAATTTTAGATCTATAAAAATATATAAATTATAATAAGGACCAGAAACATTCACAGCAAATGAAATGAAGCTTGTTAAAATTACAAAACGACCAAAATTAGTATAAGGCAATCTTTTAATAAAACTTAATAAACTAAAATAATGCTCTGAAGCAACTTCAAATTTAGGTTCATAATGTTTTTGAAAATAAAAACTTCTAATAAAATGCAAAATACTTGCTAACGCAAAAAGTATAGCAAATCCATAAAGTAAATTATTAGGCATAGATATCTTAAGATAATCTAACAGCAAACCAGCTAAAACACCAGCAAATGTTCCACCTATTACTCCCATACTATTTCTAAAAGCAAAAAAATTTCCTAATTTTTCTTTTTCGACTATATCTCCTATTAAACTTAACCAAGCAGGCCCACCAATACTTCCAAGAGCTACATAGAGTGAAAAAACTATTATTAATAAATAAACATTGATATGGAATTTATAAAAAATTAAGATTGTAAGTAATCCTAAAAAAAAATAAATAAAAGCCTGACCTAAAACAGCTATGATAATTACTTTTTTCCTAGGAATAGATTTAATTAAATAACTGCCCAAAATTTGAAAAATAGGACCTAAAATATTAGGAATAGCATTAAGTAATCCTAAACCAAAAGAAGAAATTTTTAGAACTATAAAATAAGGTGAAATATACTGATCTGCAAGTCCAGATGAAATATTTGCCAATACTCCTTCTTTAACTGATAAAATCTGTGTTTGTTTTTTCTTTTCTTCTTCATTCATTTCCAGTTCTAATTTTAAAAATAATGTTTTATAATTTCAATATTATGCTCGGAGGTTCACATATTATTTTTGCGAATGGATTAGTAAGCAATTTAACTTCCCATCCAATTTCCGGATTTGTTTTAGGATTGATTACTCATCATTTAGCAGATATTTGTCCTCATATTGATCTTAATATTTTAAACAAAAAAATAAAAGGTGAAGAATTTAATTTTTACCAGTTACCTTTAAAGATTCAACTAGTTGTACTTTTGGAATTATTAATAGGAATAGTCTTTTCCCTATACTTTTTCGTTTATCTTTTCCAGAAAAATCTAATTTTAATAAGCTTTATTTCATTAGGTAGTATAACGCCAGATTTATTAACAATGTTTTTCGGTAAACAAATTTCTAAATATAATTTAGGAAAAAAATATATTGATCTCCATAAAAAATATCATTTCAAATTAAAAACTTTCAATAGAAATTACATAGTTTTTATTCTTCTAATTCAAATATTTCTTTTATTTGTTAGCTTAGTTTTCTTTAAATCTTCTTTAAAATTTGTTTAATCTTATTATTAAAAGCAGTTAATAAGAAATTATTTAACATTTTCCACCCTTGCATTTCTTTTAATCTTCCCTTATAATATATCTAATATTAACCATCAAAAAACATATGGAAAAAAATAATGAAAAACAACAATAACTATAATATCCTTAAATCTTCCTCTTTTACCCTTATAGAACTAATTATTGTCCTAGCTATCATCTCTATATTATTAACTATCCTCATAGCAACAATAAAACCTACAGAAATCCTTAAAAAAACAAGAGATAGTAAAAGAATAGCTGATCTTAAAAACATAGAAAAAACAATAGATTTACTATATTCAACTTATCCTAATTTTAATGAACTAAACTATGCTTCTACTAATATAGTCTATATTTCCTTAAAAGATGATTCTCCTACTTGTTCAAGCTATATATCAGATCTTCCTTCTTTACCTTCAGGCTATCAATATAGATGTTCAGCTAATCCTCAAAATATAGATGGTACAGGTTGGATTCCTATACCTTTTAAAAATTTTGATATTATTAATTTAGCTAATTTACCTATTGATCCTATTAATAAACCACCTTATTATTATACATTTGTTGTTGGAGGAAGTTATGAAGTGACGGCAGTCCTAGAAGCAAACTCTAATAAAGGGCTAGATGCTATAGGATAAAAAGATGGAGGAGGCCATAATTTTGTTTATGAAGCAGAAACTAATAAAAAATTAACACCTTCATCAATTCAAGCCAGAGCAAAACCAGGTAACCTAAAACAAGGGATTAGTTTTATGGTTAACATTTGATGAAAGAAGTGGCACAACAATTCAAGATCTTTCAGGAAACGGAATTGATAAAACCTTAAAAGCTGGTTCATTTTCTTGAGTGGGAAGCGATAAATGTATAAGTAAATGTATAAGATTCGAAGGTACGTATTCGACGATAACGGTTTGGATTTCTGTTTCTACTTTATGGGATGCTTCTCAAATTACTGTGATTTACTTACAAAAATCTCCAATTGCTCTAACCCGGAATGCTCAAGTGAGGACTGGACCATATTGGTCTACTGGATTTTGGTGTGTTAGATAGGTTGCCGAGGAATAATATAGTGGAAATACTTGTATAACTACATTGCAGGTGCAATTCAAGCAAGTCACTGTACTAATCTTTCTAATAACACGATGTATCAAACAGCAGTTATTTGGGACGATAGCAATAAAACAGTAAAAGCATATGTAAACGGTTCAAGGATTTCTACATAAAACTATAGTCCTCAAAGTATAGTATTGGGTGCAGCTAAGTCTTTTGTTATTTTTACTGAAGGGACAACGGGTAATATTATCGACAAAGTCCGAGTATCGAGTATATAGTAGAGCTTTATCAGAGAGTGAAATAAAAGCTCTTTATAATGCAACTAAATAATTTTTACGACCGCGCCCTGTCGATTTGTCCGTGTTATATCCGTGGTTACTAAACCACCAAATAAAATTAATACCCGGATTAAAACCGGATAACAAATCCGGTAAACATCCGGGTAACTTATCTGGTAATCATCTGGGTAATTCATCTATGGTATATCCGGGTAATAGTTTTTTCACCTCTACCAACTTTTACTCGTATACCAAGTAGATAGAAAAAATTAATTTTTAAAAAAAAGAATTTAAAAACATTTTTTAAAAATTCTTTTTTCTTATTAATTTCTATTTTCTATATTTCTATAGAAATATAGAAAAAGAATCACAGGGGTTTATAGCTTAAATTTTAATTTGTACAATATTACATGTTGCCTATATTAAATCCACAAATTCTATTTATAAGCAAGTAAGGATTACATAATGCCTACATTTAAAATCTTTTAATTTGTTATTTTTGATTTTACAATTTTTTATAATTTAATTAGCGGGGTGTAGCACAGTGGTAGTGCGCTGGCATGGGGGGCCAGAGGTCCCGGGTTCGATTCCCGGCGCCCCGAATTTTATTTATAATTCCCTTTTTAGCTTTTCGATAAATTCTTCTAATTTCATACTCCCTAGATCTCCTTCTTTATGTTTTCTCACAGCAATTGTATTTTCTTTTTCTTCTTTATCTCCAATAATAACCATATAAGGAATTTTTTCTTTTTCTGCATTTAATATTCTCTTTGATAAAGTCTCATCTGGTTCCCAAATTTCTACTCTAAAATCCTTTTTTAATCTTTCATAGATTCGTTTAGAATAATTAAGATTTGAATCTTTAATAGGCAAAATTACTATTTGCACAGGAGCTAACCACAAAGGAAAATCACCTGCATAATATTCAATTAATAGACCGAAAAATCTTTCTATCGAACCAAGCAAAGCTCTATGAATCATAAAAGGATATTTTTCTTTACCATCTTTATCAACATATTTAATCTCAAATCTTTTAGGTAAATTAAAATCTAATTGTATTGTTGAAATTTGCCATTCTCTATCTAAAACATCTCTAACTTTAATATCTATTTTAGGACCATAAAAAGCTGCTTCTCCTTTCATCACTTTATAATTCCAACCTACGCTTTCAACTGCTTTTTTAAGTGAATTTATAGCAAAATTCCAATCTTTACTGCTTCCTAGATATTCTTTTCTCCTCGTTGGATCCCATATGCTTAAGTCTACAAAGAATTCTTTAAAACCAAATTTTTCTAAAACATATTTTACTAAGTTAACACATTTTATAATTTCTTCTTCCAATTGATCTTCTCTGCATAAAATATGACCATCATCTTGAGTAAAACCCCTAACTCTTGTAAGGCCAGATAAAGTACCTGATCTTTCATATCTATAAACCGTTCCTAATTCAGCATATCGTATAGGTAAATCTTTATAACTTTTTGGCCAGGCTTTATAAATCATTAAATGAAATGGGCAATTCATTGGCTTTAAGTAGTATTCTTCGTCTTCGATATTTATTGGAGCATACATATTTTCTTTATAAAAATTTAAATGCCCTGAAATTTCAAAGAGATTTTTTCTTGCTATATGAGGAGTAAATACTAATTGATAACCGTTATTCTTATAGGTTTCAATTAAGAAATCTTGAATTATTTGCCTAATTATTCCTCCTTTAGGCAACCATAAAATTAATCCTGCTCCAATATTTTCGTTTGTAGTAAATAATTTTAATTCTTCTCCTAATCTACGGTGGTCTCTTCTTTGAGCTTCTTCTTGTTTTCTTAAATATTCCTCTAGTTCCTCTTTAGATAGAAAAGCTAACCCATAAATTCTAGTAAGCATAGGATTTTTTTCATTTCCTCTCCAATAAGCACCAGCAAGTTTTGTAAGTTTAAAACCATCAATAGGAATTTCAGAAGCTTTTTTAACATGCCCTCCCTCGCATAAATCAATAAAAATGTCTGACTTATAAATAGTAACTTCTTTTATCTTTTTAGGCTTTTTCTTTTTTAATTTAATTTCAATAATTTCATCATAATTCGTTGTCCCATATTTTTTAAGGTCTTTTAGCAATTCAATCTTGAATGGTTGATTTAGTTTTTTAAAGAGCCTTAAAGCTTTATCAATACTAATTTTTTCTTTTTCAAATTTTATATCTTTTTGAATTAATTCTTTGATTTTTTCTTCTAAAACAGGCAGAATGTTTTCATCTATTTTTTTAGAAAATAAAATATCATAATAAAAACCCTTCTCGATTACAGGACCTATTCCAAATTTTGCTTTAGGATCAATATACAAAACAGCTGTAGCTAGTAAATGAGCTAAAGAATGTCTAATTTTGTATAAATGATCAATTTTCTTTTTCATTTAGCCGGTTTAATAGTTAGAAACAAATTTATAAACTTATTTTAACATCTGCACTTATTTTTAGGATTGCCACAGCAACGACATACACTTGATTTTTTTGATGTCTTTTTCTTTGCCATTTTGTTTTTTAATTAATTCGACCTAAATAATTATTATAAAAATTTTCAAAGTTTTTTAAAAATTTCTCTATTTCTTCTTCTTCAACCTCTACATACTTAAGCATAGCAATCATATTGTCTATTATTTCACTTTCAATAACATCTATTTCATTTTCGCTCACTTTGTTTTTTAAAAACAGACAAAAATCTTTTAGATTTCCTAAATCAAGAGTATATTTTGCTTTTGGATCATTTATTTTAACCGAGAAAAAACTAAAATTTTTTAACTCTTTATTAGTTTTAGTGTTAAAAATAAACAAAATTAACTTGTATTCTATTATTGGTGCTTTATTTATATCTATTTCTTTTCTTATAATTTGAACTTTCCTTGTAATTTTTATTTTTTCATTCGAGAATATCTCTTGATAAGGCAATATTTCATAAAGTTCTTTTAGCCATTTTCGCTGCCTTTCCATTATAAAAAATTATAAAAAATTAAAATGGGCGGTGGCTTTAAAAACCCCTCTACCACCGCCCTTCTACCACTCTAACGGCGGGCTTTCAAATACCCACCGTTAACATAACCACCTCCTTTTTTGTTTTTCTTCCTCGGCTTATAAGCAAGCCGAGGAGAAGGTTCTTCTTGGTTTTTCTTGAGGGGAAAGATAGGAGTAAATCCCCCACACGAAAGGCACTCTATAAAGTGCCCGTCATTCACCATCCTCAGCGGGACAGAAAATTCTGCCCCGCAATTTTCACACCGTCCTTCTATCCACTTTTTCATGTAGACCACCTCCAATTAAATTTTAAAGTATTTAATTATTTTTTGTCAAGGCTTTTTAGGAATTAAAAGTCCTATAATAGGTAAATAAGTTGTCAACAATCTGTAATATAAAGTAGAAATCAAAAATAAAGAAGGGTCGTATCCTGAATAATAGATAAACAAAGTAGCTAAAGACTCGCCTGCTCCTGTTCCATACAAAAAAGGAGAAATTGTTGAAATTAAAACCCAAATTAAATAGCTAATTAAAATTGTTGAAATATCTAAGTTATTTTTGAAGATATAAACAGAATATATAAAAGCAGCAAAACTTATAAATTCTAATAAACCGCTTATTAAAATTAATTTAAATATTTCAAAAAATTTAATGTTTTTAAAAATAGTTTCTTTTAAAACTAACAAAATTATTAAATATATTACAGAAGCAGGTATTAAAAAAATTAAAAAGCGATAAAGTAAGAATATTAAAAAGAACAAAGAGGAGCCTAAGAAAATTAGAACACTATAATGAATATAAATTATAGTGGATTTTTTTAAATCTGAATCTATGTTTAAAATTGG
>Ga0081478_140307_pt1 | contig 10524 bp, 12 predicted proteins | sample OctSprmetagenome_FD_70983 | JGI IMG/M metagenome (GOLD analysis project Ga0081478, IMG submission 70983) | Hot spring and microbial mat streamer communities from Octopus Spring Streamers, Yellowstone National Park, USA - T=80-84 v2 (version 2) | ecosystem: Environmental > Aquatic > Thermal... | reverse complement strand
TAAGGTGCACCTCTGCAGTTAGCTTTGAGCCTAAAAGCCCTACGGGATTTAGAACTCCCTCCTGGTCATCCAGTATGAACTTTCTTGGAATGGCACTTACTATCTCATAGCCTTCTTCCTTTGCCCTTGTGGTAGCCCTTTCTAAAAGCCTTTCTATTTGACTTTCATCTATCTCTACAGGCTGTGGCGATACATTTATTGTGTCCCTTTCGTTTTGACTTTTTAGAATAGGGGAGGATATTCCAAGGTTTACGGAGGTTAACTTGACACCAGCCATTTCTTGGGCTTCTTTCATAGCCTTTAGTATAGAGGCAACCGCCAGGTCCAATCGGGTTATTTGTCCCTTTTCTATACCCTTGCTCGGTACCTCTCCTACACCTATAATGTGCATATCTCCGTAGCTGTCTATCTCCGCAAGGAGGGCTACGGTTTTGCTGGTGCCAAGGTCTAAGGAAGCTACAACCTTCATGTCTTTATTTCTCCTCTTTTATCACCGCCATATTTTCAGAGGTTATAAGAACATCCATTTTCTCCATCCCAATTTTATTATAAATTTTTTTCATCCTATCAAGAACTAATGGAGATATCTGGCCAAGTGGGGGCAGGACCATTCTCCCGCCCGATACATAAATAATGGTATTCCTATCGGTAACATATACTTCATTAATGCTAAAACCCACGTTTTTAATGTGCTCCACTAAATTGTTCAAATTAGTGTGATATTTCTTTATATAGTCAAAGGAAAATGTGTATATGATGGGTAACTTGCTTTCCATAGCTGGGTTGTAAAAAAGCTCTCCTTGCTTGTCTATCATCATAAGGCTGTTGTCATGAACCACATAGGCTATGGGAACCCTTTCCTGAACATAAACATTCACACGGGCACCATCCAAAGAAGGTATTCTTTCTATTTTTACACTCTCCAGAGAATTGTTTGTTAATTCGTTGGCTTCTGCCAAAAGCCTCTTGGAGTCCAAAAAAAGCCAGTTGTTTTTTGAGATCTGATAAACGCTTGAGGAAATGGCAGAAGGAGAAATACTGTTAGCACCGTATATATGAATTTCCTTTATTCTGAACGTTGGAAGGGAGGTCAAAAAACTAGGGAAGAAAAAACCGGCAAGTGCCATAGCAATTAGCCATACTATAGCTAAGGTAATCTCAAGGACTGCTACCCACCTTCTTTTCCCCTCCTTTTTCATAGCCACAGGTTAAGATATTAACATAGATATCATTCTTTTAAAGTCAATGCCTTTCTTTCTGCAAGCCATAGGAAAAAGGCTAAGCTCTGTCATACCTGGTATGGTGTTGATTTCTAAAACAAAGGGCTTACCTTCATCAGACACCCTAAAATCAACCCGGGACAGGTCCTTGAGCTCCAGAGCTCTATGAGAACGCAGTGCCAACTCTTGCAATTCTCTTGCCAGTGTCTCGTCTTTCAAGAATTCATACTGGCTCATTCCCTTTGTGTATTTACTTTCATAATCGTATATACCCTTTTTGGGCTTTATCTCTATAGGGGGTAATGCTTCATCTTTTAATATAGCTACGGTAATATCTCTGCCTTTTATGAATTCCTCCACCAGAACCTTTTGAGTTATACTCCAGAGCTTTTCTATGGCAGTTTCTAACTCTTTTCTATCATTTACCACGAACAGTCCAATGCTCGAGCCTTGGTCGGCGGGCTTAACCACCGCAGGAAAGCGGTCCCAAGAAACCTCCTCTCCTCTTCTTACCGCTACCCAATCGGGCGTAGGAATTTGATGAAACCTGAGAATTTTCTTTGTAAAATCCTTGTCCATAGCTAAGGCGCTACCCAGCACGCCAGAACCCACGTAGGGAATGCCCAGAATGTCCAAAAGTCCTTGCACCCTTCCATCCTCCCCGTAAGGACCGTGCAATGCTATAAAAACCTTATCGGGCTTTATTTCTCTCAACCTTTCACAGAGGTTTTCCTCTAGATCTAGGGCTATAGCTTCACAACCTAGCTCTTTTAGGGCTTTTAAGATAGCCTCGCCGGTTCTCAAAGATATTTCACGCTCCGGTGACCTTCCACCCATAAGCACTACTACTTTCAATTAACCTCACCTCCTCTTCAAGCTCAATGCCAAACTCTTCAAAAACCCTTCTCTTTGCGTGATTGATAATTTTAACAACATCCTCAAAGACCGCTCCACCTAAGTTTATTAAAAAGTTTGCATGCTTTTCCGAAAAGGCAACTTGCCCAACTCTGTAGCCCTTCATTCCTACCTTTTCCAAAAGTCGCCCTGCACTGTCAGTGGGTGGATTTTTAAAAGTAGAACCCGCAGTGGGCATTTGAATGGGCTGGCTTTCTTTCCTTTTGCTTTTTATTCTCTCATACTCTTCGTAAACGCTATAGTTCAGTTTGGGAAAGAAAAAGACTGCTTCCAAGATTATACCCATAGAAGGGAAAGGAGAGCTTCTGTAGGAAAATTTAAGCTCTTCTCTTTTTAAAAGAATTTCTTCACCTTCATAAGAGAGAAATTTCACCGCTTTTAAATGCTGGGAAATTTCATAACCGAAGGCTCCTGCGTTCATAGCTATAGCTCCGCCTACAGTGGCAGGAAAACCCACCAGTCTGTAAATACCCTCCAAGTTTTCCCTGACTCCGAGTTCTACCAAAGTGTTTAAGGGAACGCCTGCCTGGGCTGTGATCTCCAAACCTCCATCGCGCTCCCTTATATTCAAATCTCTCAACATCTTTGTATTGATCACTATGCCTTCAAAGTTTCCAAAGACGGTGTTTGCACCCCTACCCAAAACAAAGAGAGGAATATCCTCCCGATGGGCTATTTTGAGGCATTCCTTTACCTGCTTTGTGTTTTCTGGAAAAGCTATGTACTTTGCTATTCCCCCTATACCTATAGTGGTATACTTGGAAAGCGCAATTTCTTTTTCCAGCCTCATGTCGTATAATTATAGAACGGGGGGTTTTTGAATGTTTGATACAAAAAACTGTCCTCTTTACGAAAAGCTAAGAAGAGGAGAGCCCCTTAGCCAATCTGAGAAAAAACTTTTAGCGGATATAGTTAGGGAGGAGATAAAATTCTTGCTGAGAAATCAAATACTGCCCACACCCAAAAACTATGAAAGATGGTTTTATATATTTTGTAATCTTGTTGCAAATGGGCAAAAGCTTGAGGACAGTTCTTTAATGGAGCTTTATAACAATATTTATAAGGAAGAAAGCGAGCTTGTAAACATTAAAATAGACCTCAAGCACACTGCTCAGGTTTTAAGCGATATACTTGCTGAGCTTCAAAAATCCTTGAAAGAGAGCTACGAACAAGCATCCGTAAAAGAACAAAGGATAACCGAGCTACAAAAAAAGGAAGAAGCTAGAGAGGATTTCATAACCTCTCTTCTTTTGGAGTTGTTAATGCTTGTAAGAGATTTAAAGCGTCAGAACGAGATCTTTTTGAAAAAGGTGGAAGTCCAGCAGAAGATTATAGACGAGTTAAAATCCAAGCTTGAGATCGTTGAGGCGGAGGCAAATCTTGATCCATTAACTGATCTGTTTAATAGACGTTCTTTGGAGAGAGCTCTTGAAGAGTTTTTCAGCTTGTGCAAGTACTCTAAGATGACTTTTAGTTTGATTCTTATAGACCTTGATGATTTTAAGTATGTGAACGATAACTATGGGTATCATGTGGGAGACCTTGTGTTAGCAAAGGTGGCAAAGGTTTAAGAACGAACATGCGTGCAAAGGATATAGTGGGTCGCTGGGGTGGGGATGAGTTTGTGGCTATACTGCCCAACGCGGATTTAGAAAATGCAAAAAAGATAGTTGAAAGGATAAAGTTCCAAATGGAGAAAATGGAAATACTTGCAGAAGGTAGGAGGTTTAAGGTATCTATAAGCGCGGGTGTTGTACAATGTGGAGAAAATTTTCAAAGCTGGCTGGATATGATTAAAGAGGCAGACAGACTTATGTATGAGGATAAAAATAAAAAGAAAAAAGCCCTATAATATCCTTCTATGAAAGCGGTTATTTTAGAGAACTTTGGAGACGAAAAGAACTTAAAGTATGTAGAGGATTTTCCCATCCCAGATATAAGGGAAGATGAAGTCCTTGTTAGGGTGAAGGCGGTTGCCCTTAATCATCTGGATATATGGGTCAGAATGGGTGCTTTAGCGGTCAAGCCGGAACTTCCTCACATTCTTGGTTCAGATGTTAGTGGAGTGGTAGAAAGGGTTGGTTCTTTGGTGAAGAATGTAAAAGTGGGAGATGAGGTAATAGTTGCTCCCGGTCTGTCCTGTGGTGTGTGTTATGAGTGTCAGTCTGGAAGGGACAACCTTTGTAAAGATTACGATATACTTGGGCTAAGAAGCAAAGGTGGTTATGCGGAGTTTGTAAAGGTGCCCGCAAGGAATGTTCTGCCAAAGCCAAAAAGCTTGAGCTTTGAAGAGGCTGCCAGCTATCCCCTTACCTTTTTAACCGTTTGGAATGCTCTGGTTAGGAAGGGAGGGATAAAGCCCCAAAGTAGGGTTTTAGTATGGGCTGGCTCCTCGGGCGTGGGTGTTGCAGGCATTCAAATAGCCAAGCTATTTGGCGCCTTCGTGATAGCCACCGCAGGGGACGAAAGGAAGGCGAGAATGTGCAAAGACCTTGGGGCGGATGTGGTCATAAACCACTATGAAGAAGATGTGGTAAAGAGGGTTAGAGGACTGTTCAAAGAGGGAGTGGATATTGTTATGGACCATGTTGGGGAGGCAACCTTTTGGAAAAGCATGGAATGTCTTAAAAAGGGTGGAAGGCTTGTTTTCTTTGGCACTACCACCGGTTCAAAGGCGGAGATAGATATAAGGTATGTTTTTGTTAGGGAAATTGAACTCTTGGGTGTTTATATGGGACCAAGGGCAGACCTCTTTAAGATCACCGAACTCTTTGAAAGGGGACTTTTAAAGCCAGTGGTAGATAGGGTTTTTGACCTCAAGGATGCCCAAGAAGCCCACAGATACTTGGAAAGCTCTAAGCACTTCGGAAAGGTGGTATTAAAAGTTGGATGAAGGCTATTCCCTCCCTTTCGTAGGCCTTTTTGAGCCTCTTTATAAACTCGTGGCGGATAAGAAACTGACTATCTGGGTTAAGAACTCTAAGCGTGGTGTTTAAGGTGATCCCAAACTCTGTAAAGGCACTGTAGCGCACGAAAGGCTCAAAGTTTTGGTCCGCATCCTCAACAGTTTTTTGCACTTCCCTTGCAACCTCTAAGGCGAGCTTTTCTGCTTTCTCAAGGTCCGAAGAATAAGGGATCACGATGGAAACTGTAATGTTCATTGAGGGCGTTGGTTTTTTGTAGTTTATTACTATGGAGTTAACCAGCCGGGAGTTTGGCACCACCACAAGGTTGTTGTCCCTTCTCCTAATGACAGTGTTCATCCATGTTATGTCTTCCACATAACCTTCTTCGCCATTTTCTAACCTAACAAAATCTCCCACTTCAATCTGTCTGCTGGCAATTAGGTTAAGCCCGGAAAAGACATTGGAGAGCGTGCCCTGAAGGGCAAGGGAGACCGCAAGTCCAGCAATGCCTAAGGTAGTTATAAAATAGGCTACCTGAATACCAAGATAAGATAGGACGGTTATAACACCCAAAACAAAGACAACCAATTTTATTGTCAGAAAGACGATACCAGTCTTTGGAAATTTTAAGTTTGTCTTTAAAATATAAACCTGCAGAAGTTCAGTAAGCAGATTAGAAAAAAACGAGGTTATAGAAAGGATCAATATGGATATTAACACCTTTTCTATCACCGCGGAGTATTTCAAAAGCTTTGTGGGACTGAGTTCTATTGTGAGGTAAAGGTTAATAACAATTACCCAAAGCAAAGAGGGTAGACGGAGCACCCTAAGAAGCATTAAAGCATAGTCGTGAGAAGATTTCTTTATAAAGCCAAAAAACAGTTTTCTAACTAACAACAAAACTAGCAGTGATCCCAAGAATATCAAACCGCTTATCAAAGGTTCCTGCCCTACCAATACAACCCCCTCCTGTAAAACACTCTAACGAGTTTGTAGCCTACAAAAAATCCACCTATGTGGGCAAACCAAGCCACTCCACCCATACCCGCAAAGGGCAGTGTGATTAGCCCGTTTATAATCTGAATGAACACCCACATGCCTATAAAAAATACTGCCGGTAATTCCATAAAGGTTAGGAAAAAGAAAATGGGCACAAGGGCAAGAATGCGGGCATGTGGGAAAAGATAAAGGTATGCCCCCAGCACCCCGCTTATAGCCCCGCTGGCACCCACCATAGGTACATCCACCCCACCAGTTAAAAAACTAACAAGGGATTGAACAACCGCCGCACCAAGACCAGACAGCACATAAAACAGCAGATATTTAAACTTTCCCAAACGATCTTCCACATTATCCCCAAAAACCCACAAAAACCACATATTGCCAATGATGTGAAGCCAGCTTCCGTGTAAAAACATGTGGGTAAATAGCTGATAAGGTTTAGAGAAGACTTCCACCGGCACCAGACCAAAGTTATAGATAAAGTCGTTAAACTCATACTCTTCCAAGCTTACCTCATACAGCCATACCACAGAGCAAATAAGGATGATGGCTAAATTGACAATTGGAAAGCTTCTGCTTGGGTTTATATCCTTTAGAGGGATCATGTCAATCAAAGATTATAACAGAACGTCTATTCTTTAAGATATGCTTATAATCTTATAAGTTAATCTAATTTTGGAGATGTATCATGGGCAAGCAGTGGTTGTTCTAAAAATCCAAACCCATTGACACACAAGAGTTTTAAGGCTAAAATCCAACCCTGATGTTTGTTAACCTACAGTTCAAGCTTGAACTGAAAGAGGAAGACAAAGAAAAACTCATAAAGCCAATGCGCAAGCAATCCTCCGCCATCCGTGTGGCATACAATATGCTAAAAGAGTTGGAAAAAGAGAAAACAAGAAACCCACATGCTCAAATATACCATAGACTGAGGCGGCTATTTCCTGACCTACCGACCAAATACATTGACTCAGCCATTTACAAAGCTAAACAATATCCCACAAACAAATCAGTTGTCTTTGGACGCAAGAGACTCTTTGAAAAACTCTGCAAAAACCACCTTACAGGAAAAGCAAGAGAAAAACTTAAAAAACAATGGAAAGAATTAAGACAGGGAACATTGATTGCCATAGGTTCAAAACATAAAACCGCACAGGGTAATCTACTGCTCAGGTTTATGGAACTGGATGGCAAACTACATCTAAGAATTACCACAGGAAATAGGGAGTTCGTCTACGCCAAAGTGTTAAGGGAAGCCAGCAATAGCAAGGACAAGTGGATAACTTTTATGGCTATGCTTTTGTAAAGCCGGCAAACCCAAAGCTACTTTCCTTACACAGTGGAATTAAAACTAAGAAATGGAGAAGTTTATGGGGGTGTATCTTTTGAGATCCCAACGCCTGAAGTTAGATACACCAAAGAAAACGGAGTAATAGCCATAGACATAAACGCATCACCCATACACTTAGCTATAGCAGAGGTTTCAAAAACTGGAGAACTACTAAGCTATCAAACAATCAGCTTGCACTACCTTTTAGGGCTATCCCAAAACAGCAAAGACCATCAGGGGTGGATATTAGCCCACAAGATAGTGGATATGGCCATTCAAAGAAACAAAGCTATAGCTATAGAGAACCTAAAGAAACTCAAAAAAGGAATGCATGGAGATGGGAAAGCTGAGTTAAGAAAGAGGTTTCATTAGTGGAACGCCAAAAAGTTCTTGCAAAAGCTAAAGAGAGTAGCAATGATAAAGGGGGTGGAAGTAGTAGAGATAAATCCCGCCTATACCTCATTTATTGGCATGCTAAAGTATGCACCACAGTTAAGCATAGATAAAGATGTAGCTGGTGCTTATGTGATAGGAAGAAGGGCACTGGGTTTTAAAGAGGACATCCCTGAGAATTATGAGAAGCTTTTGAAGGACAGAACATATCTGGAGTTTGCCTTAAAGAGGTATGAAGAGAGGGAAAAGGAAATTAGAGAACTTGTAGAGAAGGAAAGCAATGAATACAAGAGAAACGCACTAAAAAGCGAACTAAAGGTTGTAGAGAATGCAAAGAAGCTATTAACCAATCTCCTGCAAAGCCTTCAGAGCGAGTCAAGCGGATGTGAGGGAGCCAATGGAAGGAATCCCTAGTTGGCAAGTTCTGAAGGTAGCCCTCTTTTTCCCTATCCTTGGAAAGGTTTTGCCAAGGGACTCTTCTCCTCTGAAGCCGGTGTTGGTGGAAGGGGTGTGGGATAGGGTAAGGAGTAGGTTAGTTCCTTTATCCGCTGGAGGGACGGTCCCGATAAGGGATTTTTAGAACAGCCTCATTAGGCGCAAAAGGTCTTTTGGATGGTCTAAATGGTAGTCCGGTGGGCTTTGGGGGGTTTTGTATCCCCAACGGGCATGGGCAGTTAGCATGCCCGCCCTTTTTCCTGCCAGAATATCGTTTTCTGAGTCTCCCACCATCAGGCCAAGTTCGGGAGGAACCTCCAAACGTTTGGCTATTTCCAACAGGGGCAAGGGAGAGGGCTTTTTCTCTGGTGATAGGTCCGCACCCAGCACCTCGTCAAAGTAGTGGAGCATATTTAGCCTTTTTAGCACTTCCAAAGTTATGGCGTGGGGCTTGTTGGTGGCAACAGCTAAAAGGATTCTCCTTTCCTTCAAGCCCTCCAAGGTCTCCATCACTCCTTCGTAAGGCTTGGTGTATATTACAGGCTCTGAAATGTAGTAGTGTAAAAACCTCTCCAGGGCCTCTTCTAACTCCTGCCCTTGAAAGAAGTTTGCCAAAAGGCTTCGGGCACCGTCTCCTATGTTCTTTTTAACCTCATCGGTGGACACATCCTTGCCCTTGAGCTCTCTATAAACACGACCCACATGGAGGGCTATGTCCTCCGCAGAATCAATGAGGGTGCCATCAAGGTCAAAGATCACCAACCTTACGTTGCACAGCTTTCGCATTCCTCTATGTCTGTTAGAGACTTACTCCTGCAATAATACACAGTCTTTAGCCCAAGTTCCCAAGCCAAGGTGTAAAGCCTTGAGAGGGTAGGACCGTCTATCTTTTCGGGATCAATATACAAATTCAAGCTTTGGGCTTGGTCTATCCACTTCTGACGCTCCGCCGCAGCACGGATGATCCACTCTTGGTCTATGTTATAGGCGGATTTGTAGTGCCAAAAGTATTTGTCCACCTCGGGCGGAACTTGAGGCAAAATGCCCGACATGTTTTCCTCTTTGTAGAACTTGGCAAAAATCGGGTCTATGGAAGGAGTAGCGGACACTATCAAAGAAGTAGAACCGGTGGGCATAAGGGCTAAGAGGTAAGCATTCCTCATTCCATTCCTTTTAACCTCCTCTGCCAGCCCTATCCAATCAAAGTTGTTTCCGTTTTCCTTAGAAAGCCTTTGGTTTTCTTCTGGCATCCTTCCAAAGAATATGCCCTTACTCCAGTCTGACCCATCAAAAAGCGGATACTTACCCCTTTCCTTGGCAAGTTCCATGGAACCCTTTATGGCATAATAGGCTATCCTTTCAAAGAGACTGTTTGCAAACCTAAGGTGCCGGTCTGACTCCCAAGGAATTCCGTTTTTCACAAGGCAGTAGTGGTAGTTGCTAACACCTATGCCTATTGCCCTGTAGCGTTTGTTGGTATACTGTGCCTCCTTTATGGCATAAAAGTTCATCTCTATCACATTGTCCAGCATCCGCACGAGGATGGGAACAACCCTCTCCAAGTCTTCCTTTTTCCAAACCTTACCAAGGTTTATAGAACCCAGATTACACACCACCACATCCCCGGACTTTTTCACATGGGTTATAGTGCCGTCCTCTGATAGCGTTTCTGAGATATGGGTTGATATGCTTTGATTTTGCACTATCTCGTGGCAGAGATTTGAGGAATAGACCATACCGCAGTGTTTGTTGGGGTTTAACCTGTTGGCGGTGTCCCTGAAGAAGATGTAGGGCTCTCCCGTTTCAAAAATCACAGTAAGCAGTCTCTTCCACAGTTCAAAGGCAGAAATTTCCTTCTTTGCATAGTCTGGAAGTTCCTTTTCCAACTTTAGGTAAAGTTCCTCAAACTCCTCTCCGTAGAAGTCTTCCAAGTTTTTGCCGTCTCGGACGTTCTTGCAATAATATGGGTCAAAAAGCGTCCATTTGCCGTTTTCTTTTAGCCTTTTCATGAAAAGGTCTGGGATGGAGATGGCAGGATGTATATCGTGGGCTTTCTTTCTCTCATCGCCTACGTTGGTTTTGACTTCCAAAAAGTCCAAAACATCCTTGTGCCATATATCCAACGTAATTGATGCACTTCCCTTCCTCATTCCAAGCTGATCCACATACACCATCACGTCGTTGATAATCTTCACCACAGGTAAAACTCCACTGCTTGCACCCTTGAACTTTCTTATGGGAGCACCCGTTGCCCTTATCTTTCCAAGGTATATGCCAAGCCCACCCGCAAACTTGGAGATCATCCCAGCCTTTTTCACGTTGT
>Ga0081478_140812_pt1 | contig 10531 bp, 10 predicted proteins | sample OctSprmetagenome_FD_70983 | JGI IMG/M metagenome (GOLD analysis project Ga0081478, IMG submission 70983) | Hot spring and microbial mat streamer communities from Octopus Spring Streamers, Yellowstone National Park, USA - T=80-84 v2 (version 2) | ecosystem: Environmental > Aquatic > Thermal... | reverse complement strand
TCAGAAATTAAATTAAATAGATATTCTTTTATTTCTTCAAGCCAATTTGTTAAGTTTTTTAATTCATTTACAGATTTTAAATAATTTTCCAAATTAGAAGCCCCACGAGGGGGCTAAAAAAGGGTTATTGTCCTATAATTCTTAAATTGGGTATTTTTTGAACTTTAAAGTTTAGTGTTACAGAAGAACCAACAGAAGTACCTGTGGTAGCAAGAGCATAATATGTTTTACCACCAATTGTGAATTTTAAAGCATATTTTCTGTTTGAGTTTAATACTTCGTAAGTACTATTTCCAGGATCAGTAACAACTCCGTTAAATGAAGGATCTTCCTTTATGTAGGAAGTAATTGTAAATCCGCTGAGCTCGTTACAAGCACCATTTACAGGTGATGAAAGATAATAAATGGGACCACTAGAACTGCCAGGTACACAATCAGTATAGTAATAATAAACTTTTTGAGGAGCATCTGCATCGTTAAGAGACTTTGTCTCAAACTTATAATCCGATCCAATTACTAAACCACTATTTCCTGGTGCACTTCTTTCATAAACAGTAACACTACTTGAAACAGGAGTTGTTGATCTTGTATTACTTTCAAATGACTTGTCTTTTACATAACCTATAAGCTTATATGTTCCTGTTTGGGTTGTAGTATGTGTATAACTATTTCCTGATGTAACCTTGCCTACCTTTGAATTATCTAAGTAGATAATAACAGAATCAAGTTGCCCTTCACCATTCCAAGTCCAAGAAAGAACAACAGCATCACCTGTACTGTTAGCTTGAAGTTCGTTTAGAACAAGCTCACCTGTAATCTCTTCATCACCCTTTCTGCATGCGTATAGCCCTATTGCAAGGGCTGTTAAAATTAGTGTAAGTTTTCTCATAGCTTAACCTCCTTTATCTTGATCTTATTGCTGGCTCTATGCTTCTTATTTTATCTTCTACGGTTTTTACTCTTGAAGACAATCCTGAAATTTGTCCCTTCAATTCATCAACTGATTTCTTCAAATCTCCAATAGCTTTTGACATTTCCTGAGCAGTCTTAGGAGCTTCCTCAGCAGCTTTCTTTTGTTCCTCTATCCAAGATTCTATACTCTTTATTCTCTCTTCAATAGCAGATATCTTGTCATTTAGAGGTTTCGTTATTTCCTCTGGCTTTATCTGTTGGCACCCTAACATGGACATCATCATCAGTGTTATTGTTATTAACTTTTTCATATTCTTCACCTCCGTTAGTTTGAAAATTTTAAAGCCTACTTTTCTAAAATTCTTGCTTTGTCCAATAATTCTGAAACTATTTATTTTTCTTAATTTTCCCACCCACCCTAAAAATAAGCCTTCGGCTTTAAAAAACCCCATTTTTTGACTTGGAGGCTTTGCCCCCTTAAATTCCCCCTAAAAATCTATAATTTCCTAAAATTTTCATAAGTTATTGATTATCAAGAACTTAACATCATTTACTAGACAAAGCATAAAATTTTGCCTTGTTTAATAATTCTGAAATCATTTATTTTTTTATATTTTGCCCACCCACCCTCAAATTAAGCCTCTGGCTTACTTTCGCCCCTAAAATAAACCCCCCAATAAATTCAGTAATTTCCTGAAATTTTTATAAGTTATTGATTATTAACCACTTAAAACTATTTATTGGACAAAGTAAAAAAAGGGGGGTTATAAACTACTACTCAACTTATCCAAAACTCTATAACTTACAGCCTCTGCTATATGCTCAATTTTAATTTCATTTGAGGATGATAAATCAGCAATTGTTCTACTCACTTTTATAATTTTATGTATTGCCCTTGCTGAAAAATTAAATTTCTTTGAAACACTTAACAAAAACTCTTCTGCTTTTAAATCCAATTTACAAAATTTCATTATTTCTTTCTCACTCATTTGTCCATTTGTTTTTATATTCAAATTTTTAAATCTCTTTTCTTGAATTTCTCTTACTTTTAGAATTCTTTCTCTTATAATTGCTGAACTTTCACCACCATCCTTATATCTTAATTCTTCATAAGGAACATTAGGAACTTCAATATGAATATCAATTCTATCTAAGAGTGGTCCAGAAATTTTATTTTGATATTGTTTTATTTGATTTACAGTGCATTTACAATTTCCATAACCAAAATAACCACAAGGACAAGGATTCATAGCACAAACAAGCATAAACCTTGAAGGAATTTTAACTTTATAATTTGCTCTTGAAATAACAACATAACCATCTTCAAGAGGCTGTCTTAAAACTTCTAATGTTTTTCTTGAAAATTCAGGTAATTCATCTAAAAATAAAACACCATTATGAGCTAATGAAACTTCACCTGGTTGAAAGTGTGTGCCACCACCTATCAATCCAACATCTGAGATTGAATGATGCGGATTTCTAAAAGGTCTTTGATTTATTATACCACCATTTAGAATTCCAGCAATAGAATATATTTTCGTAGTTTCAAGAGCTTCTTCTTTTGTTAATGGGGGCAGTAGGGTAGGAATTCTTTTAGCAAACATCGTTTTACCACTACCAGGAGGTCCGAGCATAAGAAGATTATGTCCTCCTGCAACTGCTATTTCAATTGCTCTTTTAACAGCCCACTGCCCCTTAATATCACTAATATCTAAATCATAGTATTGAATAAAATTCTCTTTCTTTTCATCAAAAGGCTCAACTTTTAGCTCATTTCTTAAAAACTTAACAACATCCAACAAATTACGAAATGGATAAATTTTCAAATCATCTATTATACTTCCTTCATATCTATTATCATAAGGAAGGATTATACCCTCAAACCCTAATTCCTTTGCCATTAAACAAATAGGTAAAGCACCTCTAACTTTCCTTAACTCACCATCTAAGGATAATTCACCAATTATTATATATTTCTTATAGAATTCCGTATAATCAATATAACCAAGTGCAGAAAGAATACCAATGGCAATAGGCAAGTCAAATAAAGAGCCTTCTTTTCTCATATCAGCAGGTGCTAAATTTATTCTTATTTTTTTAGAAGGAAGCGTAAAACCAGAATTTTTTATAGCAGAAATAACCCTTTCTCTTGACTCTTTAACACTTGTTTCAGCAAGACCCACAAGGATAACCGAAGGCAATCCATTTGATAAATCAACTTCAACATCTACTAAAAACCCATCAACACCAATCACATTAGCAGATGATATTTTGGAATACATACTTTAAATTATAAAAACAATTCTTAACAAATTCTAAACAAAATAAGCTTTATAATTTTCAATCCTACTATGAAGTTATTAGGAATTTGCGTAGATCAAACAAGTCCTTATAGTTTGATATTTATAAGTAAAGAGCCTATTAGCGTAGGAGAATATGTTGTAATTGATGATGAAGTAAGAAAATTACTTGGTATTGTGTCATCTGTCTATTCTGAAAACCCTTATATAACTGAATCAATTATAAATCCTGAATATGTTCAAAAAATAAATAATCTTACAAATAATATGATAAAGTATAAAGCAATTGTAAATCTTCTTGGTGAAATAACAGAAAATGGACTATCTTCTTTAAAATACCCACCAAGACCATCTCGCAATATATATAAGGCTGATAATGAAATTCTTAAAAAAGTTTTTAAAATTGATGATAAGAAATTTGTAAAAATTGGGACACTTTTAAATAATAAAGAAATTCCTGTTTATATAAATTTAGAACAAGCAATAATAAGGCATTTAGCGATTTTAGCAATTACAGGTGCAGGAAAATCTAACACCGTAGCAGTTCTAATTGAAAAAATTGCTCAAAAGAATGGAACTGCTTTAATTTTTGATATTCATGGTGAATATAAAATAAGGTCATTTAACATTATTGAGCCTAAGATAAATCCATATAGTCTTGATGTTGATGAAATTGCAGGGTTAATAGGTGTTGATATGGATACAAGTGCTCAAATGTACTATTTATTAAGTGAAATAATTGAAGAAATAAAGAGAAGAAATTTAAGTAATGATGAGGAAGACACACTCTCAAAAGAATTAAGAAAAACATTTTTAGAAGATTTAATAAGTGAATTAGATAATTTGAAAAATGATAGAGAAAAAATTAGAGAATATGGGAAGGATACAACATTTAGACTTCTAAACCGATTAAAAAATTTAAAAAATAAATTTGGGAGCTTGTTTGTTGATGGTGCTACTGAATTATTGAAGAGGATTGAAGAGGGTAGAATAAATGTGTTAGATTTAAGTGGTTTGGATGAAGATAAAGCAGATATTATAATTAGCCATGTTTTAACTGCAATTTTAAATGATAGAAAAAAAGAAAGCAAAAATAAATATTTAAAAGCTCCTATCGTTTGTATATTAGAAGAAGCACATCTATTTGCTTCTGCTCATAGGAGAACTCGCTCTAAATATATTTTAAATAGAATTGCAAGAGAAGGAAGAAAATTTGGTGTTGGTTTATGGATTATAAGCCAAAGACCAAAAGGACTTGACCCTGATATTTTATCTCAAATGAATAATATGATAATTCTTAAACTTGTTGAGCCAGAAGACCAAGCTCATGTCAGAAGGGCATCTGAAAGTTTGAGTGAGGAATTAATGAAATATCTACCATCATTAAATCCAGGTGAAGCAATTATTGTTGGTAATATGGTAAGAATACCAATCCTTGTAAAAATAGAAAAAAGTAGTACAAAAATTCAAGGACAAGATCCTAATGTTATTGATGAATGGGAGAGATTAAGACAAAAACCTGAATTTTCAAATGATATATAAAATTGTTTAAAAATAGCATATTTATTATTTCAATTTTATTTGCTATTGGAATTTTAATACCTCTTAAAATATCCATCATTTTAGCAATTATTTCAATAATTTTAGTGCCATTTTTTAAGTTTTTAATATATGTTCCCTTTATTTTTCTTGGCTCTTTAAGAATGGAGATTTATAAATATCCGAATATAAAAACCAACGACACAATTATTGTGAAAGTGAATGTTCCAAGTAAAGGAATTTTACCAATTGAAGGTTTTGGAATATTTAAATCAAATGTTTATCCAGGTGAATATAATTTTAAAGGTTATATTAAAAATGATAGTTTTATTGTTCTTAGCTTTGAAAAAGTAAGAAATCAAAATGAAATTTATTTAAAGTTAGATAAGTTTTTAAGAGAAAAAGCTTTTCGCTTTGAGGATTATTCAATTATAACTGCCCTTATTTTAAATAATAGAGATTACATACCTTATGAAGTAAAAAATGCTTTTGTGGAAACGGGAATGTTTCACATTCTTGCTATTTCAGGATTACATATAAGTTTAATTTTTTTAGTTGTTTCATTTGTTTTATCACTATTTTATATTCCAAGAAAATTAAATTTTGTAATTAGCTCAATAATCATATTTTTATATACAGCTCTTTTGGATTTTATTCCATCTTGTTTTAGGGCATTTTTGTTTGCTATTATTTTTTCAGTTTCTAATTTATTAGAAAGGAAAGTTAATATGCTGAATGTATTTGGATTGTCTTTAATTTTAAATTTAATGATATTTCCTACACAGATTTACGATATTGGATTTCAATTATCTTATTTAGCAGTTTTAGGATTAATATATTCACCTTTTAATTATTCAAAGAATTTTTTTCTAAATATCCTAAAATCATCAATTTCAGCTCAAATTTTTACAATCCCAATTTTATTATATCACTTTTCAAAAGCACCAATTTTATATTTCTTCGCAAACTTAATAACAATCCCAATTTCTACAATTTTACTTCTAAATTTATTATTCTGCTTAATTTTTCCATTTATTGAGCAACTTTTCGTTAGTCTTCATATCATAAATTCATTATTTATAAAATCTATAATTCTTCTTGAAAAGCTTAATTTACCTGCCTTGAAATTTTCAATAGATGAAAAGATGTTAATTATTCTTCTAATTCTAAACTTTATTATTGTTTCATTATTTAAAAAGTTTTAGAATTCTTTCTATAAATTTTTCAATAGAACTTATGTTTTTACCATTTTGGAAATTACCAAATTCATATTCAAGAATTTCTCTATCAACCTTTCCTTTTAATGTTCTATAAATTTCTGCCAAAAAGTACTTCCTTATTAAATTTATTCTCCCTTCCTTTTCAAGTCTTCTGATACTTACAAAAACTTTTGTATCCTTTATAATTCCAAATTTTGAGAACTTTGAAGCCCTTTTTACAAAATCATGGTCTTCCGCTAAAAATAAACTTTCATCAAATCCTCCAATTCTTCTAAAAATTCTTCTTGTACATATAATACAAAATCCAGGTGCTAATGGATAAATTTTTCTTGTTCTTTCAATAAGAACATTTGCTAACTTAAAAATTAAATGGTCAATTTTCAAATTTGATATTGGCTCAAATCTAAATGTTGCTACTTCATAATAATGATAATCAAATTCATAAACCGCTTTTTCTAAAAAATTTTTAGGAAGAATAACATCCGCATCTAAAAATAATAAATAATCACCAATTGAAATTTTTGCTCCATTATTCCTTCCTCTTGCTGGTTTTCCACCTTCAATAATTTTAGCATTATAACTTTTAGCAATTTCAATTGTTTTATCAGTGGAATTAGCATCTGCAATAATAACTTCATAATTTTTATAATTTTGCTCTTTTATTGAATTTAAAAGTTTTGGTAAAAATTTTTCTTCATTTAATGTTGGAATAATTATTGAAATAAAAGGCTCATTCATAATTTGTAAATTTTTTCTGAATAATTCTTAAAGGCATTTTTTGTATCAAAAATTAAATTAGCATTCTTATATATAAACTCATAATCAAATATACTATGGTCTGTTATAAGAACAACTAAATCACTTTCTCTTAAAATTTCTCTTGTCAATTCAACGCTTTCAATCTCTAAATCACCTATCTGAATTTTTGGAATATAAGGGTCAAAATAATAAACAATAGCTCCCTTATCTGAAAGGAGAGAGATAATATCAATCGCAGGTGATTCTCTTATATCATTTACATCTTTTTTATATGCTACACCAAGAATTAAAATTCTACTTCCTTTTACACTCCTTTCATATTCATTTAATATATCAGCAATCCTTTGAACAACATATCTTGGCATATTTGTATTTATTTCACTTGCTACTTCTATTAATCTCGCATTATAATTTAATGTTTTCATTTTCCAAGATAAATAAATTGGATCAATAGGAATACAATGACCACCAATTCCAGGTCCTGGATAAAATTTCATAAAACCAAATGGTTTCGTTCCTGCTGATTCTATAACTTCCCAAACATCTATTTTAAGTATATCACACATAATAGCAATTTCATTAACAAGTGCTATATTTACTGCTCTAAATGTATTTTCAAGTAATTTAGCCATCTCAGCTACCTTTGATGAAGAAACCATTATAACACTATCTATAATTTTTGAATAAACTTCATAAGCTAATTTTCCAGATATTTCATCAACACCACCAACAATTTTTGGAGTATTTTTTATTTTATAAACTTTATCACCAGGGTTTATTCGCTCTGGTGAAAATGCTAAAAAGAAATCTAAACCACATTTAAGACCACTTTCTTCTAAAATTGGTTTTATTACTTCATCTGTTGTGCCTGGATAAGTTGTGCTTTCTAAAATTATTAAATGTCCTTTTTTAAGATATTTTTTTATGTTATTTACAGCATTTAAAATATAACTTAAATCTGGATCTTTTGTTTTTGATAGGGGCGTTGGGACCGCAATAATTATAATATCAACTTCACTTAATACTTCATAATTTCCAAATGCTTTGATTTTATTTTTTCTTACTAAATCTAAAAGCTCATTATTGTCTATATCACTTATGTAAGAAATTCCTTCATTTATATTTTTAACTTTATTTTCATCAATATCTATTCCATAAACTTCAAAATTATTTTTCGCAAACTCAACAGCTAACGGAAGTCCAACATATCCAAGCCCTATCACACTAACCTTAAAATCATTATTTTTTATTTTCTTTAAAAGTTCATTTTCCATAGTTCTAAATTTTAGAGGATAAAAAATTCTATCCTTTCCAAAAATTTTGAAATTACGATTTAAAGTATAATTCTAATTTCTCTTCCAATAGCTTTGCTAATTCTTTATATGGCTTTTGGTCTTTACTTTTAAAAAATTCAGATAACATTATTAAAGTTTTGCCTTCTCTAAATATAACATTCATAACTCCCTCCTCCCATAATCTATCATTTTCTAATATTCTTCTCCAATGTCCTATTCCCAGATTTTTAATTTCATTAAAACTTTTTTCTGGATCTGAATCAAAATTTATTTCCGGAAATTCGGGCAAGCTATCTTTCCAATTTTTTAACCAAGAAAGCATTTTCTCCCATAAGTCTGGTTTGCCAAGATATTTATCAAACAATTCCTTTCCATAGAAAAGATAAAGTTCAACATTATAAAATTCTTTAAGTTTTTCAAATTCTTCAAAATAATAATTCCTGTTTTTAGAAAGATCAGGGTCAATAAAATACATAATGCCTACTAAATTTGAGCCATGTTTTTTATATAAAGCTTTAAGTTTTGCTTTAAAGTTAGATATTTGTCCTCGTTTTTTTGAGGAGTCATGATCATCTCTTAATTTTTGCTCAATAAAAAAATACTTTTCTCCATTGGTGAAATACTGATCTAATAATAATTTCTTGCCCTTTTCATTTAAAATGATTTTAGGTAGGATTTTATAGCCGATAGATTTTAGTATTTCTTCTATGATTTCTTCAAAAGCTTTACCCATGAGAATTTCGTGAGATTGTAAAATATGTTGTAAAATTTTACCTATGGGTTTTGTTGGTCTAAATAAACCTATAAAACGTTCTGGATTTTTTGAAATTTTCTCTAATAATTTCTTTTTTTTACCTTCAAATATATGCTTATTTAATATAGAGCAAAACTTTTCGTAATTCATCACTCAAAACCCTCTAATTTCACTATTAATGGTTTTTGAAATCTCCTTACTATACCCTCAACATATTTTAAATTAACTTCTATCATAACAAAGTCTCTTTTTAAAGCTCTTGCTACATAACCCGTTGTTCCAGTTCCCGCTAATGGATCTAAAATTAAATCGCCTTCTTTTGTTGATGTTAGAATAACCCTTTTAAGTAATTCAATAGGTTTTTGAGTAGAATGCAACTTCTTCCCACTTTCATCTCTTATCCTTTCTTCTCCTTGACAAATTGGTAATAACCAAACATTAGCACCAATTCTACCTATTCCAAATTTTTTAGCATATTCTTTATTGAATGTGTATTTTTTAACACTTTTATCTTTTACAGCCCATATTAAAGTTTCCGTGGAATTAGTAAATCTAACACCTAACCAATTTGGCATAGGATTTGTTTTTACCCAAATTACATCATTAAGTATCCAATAACCTAAATCTTGCATAATTTTTCCAATTCTATAAATGTTATGATATGTTCCAATAACCCAAATTGTAGCATTAGGTTTCATAACCCTTTTTACCTCTATAAGAAGATTTTTTATAAAGTTGTCATATTCTTCAAATGATGAAAATTTATCCCAATCGTCATCTACTCCTTCAACAATAGTTTTAACTTTCCATCTTCTTAATTCCTTCTTTGGCAATTGTAAAAAGTATGGAGGATCAATAAAAACCATATCAAAAATTTCACTTGGAAATTTTCTTAATACATTAAAAGCATTTCCTAAAATAACTTTATTCCTGATTTCTTCAATTTGATAATTTTTCACCTCTTCAATATCTTCAATTACAAAATTCGTTAAAGTTTTAACAATCAATTTTTAAAATTTTAAAGGCTAAAAGAGAAAGACTTCTAAAATCAATACTTTTTCCTCAAATTTTAATAAAACAGAGTAATCCTTCTTGCCATTTTCAGATATTTTTTAATATACTTCATATCTTCTATTATTACGCCTTTTTTTGAGGCAGAATGAATTACTTTATTGTCTCCAATATAAATTCCTACATGGTCATAAGGACTATAAAAACTAAAAATGAGTATATCACCTGGTTTTATGCTATCAAGTTGAACAAAACTTCCGAAATTTATATAATCTTTTGAAGTTCTTGGAGCTTTTATTCCAAATTCACTTAAAACTCTATAAACAAATCCTGAGCAATCCATTCCGTCATCATCAATTCCACCATACTTATATTTAGTTCCTATAAATTTAAAACTTACATAATAGAAAGGATGAAGTGTATCTATACTTAATAAGGAAAAAATAACTATCATTTTATGCTAAATGAACCCCCAATAAAAACTATAATTTTTTAAAATTTTCATAACTTATTGATTATATTGGACAAAGCATTTCTAAACAACTTTTTCCCACTTTCCATATATTTCCTTTAAAACTTTATCATTTATATTTTCTACCTTGCCATCATAAATAATTTCGCCATTTCTTAAACCTATTACCCTTTTGCCATATTCCATAACTAGGTCAATATCATGTAAGTTAATAATTGTAGTAATTCCCAATTCCTTATTAAATTGTTTTAAATAATCCATCACTACTT
>Ga0081478_151957_pt1 | contig 10539 bp, 14 predicted proteins | sample OctSprmetagenome_FD_70983 | JGI IMG/M metagenome (GOLD analysis project Ga0081478, IMG submission 70983) | Hot spring and microbial mat streamer communities from Octopus Spring Streamers, Yellowstone National Park, USA - T=80-84 v2 (version 2) | ecosystem: Environmental > Aquatic > Thermal... | reverse complement strand
ATTGTGAGTTTGTCCAGCTCGACTTCGCCCTCGACGACGCCTTTGAAGTTTTCGAGTCTGAGCCGTTTTATCACGTCAAGTTTTCATATGCTTCTCTGGGTTATTAGGGTTGTTATTTAAAGAGTGTGGAGTCGTCCTACGATTTCCGAGCTTGCCGTACATCCCGCGTCACCACACATAGGCTTCATAGGGCGTACGTCGTTAACCTACCCCGTCACCTGAGACATTCTCCGAGAGGCCTTTCGCACCAAAAGGGCGTGCCCATAAGGTTCATGTAAATACTTGTAAGCATTAAACCAACTTCATTGTGCCGTGAATCAGTGTCGCGGTCTTCTCGTTCAGCACAAGCTAGGGCATCGCTGTTATCACCCTGACCTTGGGAATGTTCCAGACCATCGACCTCTCTGATGCCTCCCCAGTCACAGTTGCTACCTCTTCCCTCTCCAGCTTCAGGTGCCTCAGGATGGATTCCCTGTGCTGTAGGGCGAGGGGCTTCGTCGGCTCCATGCAATCTATTATGATGACCTTCGGGCTCACCCTTGGGCCTGCCTCATCGGCTCAAGGATCCCTGATTGGATCGACTCCGGGGACCGTCCGGGCCACAGGGGCTTCGGCCACTCCCTGCTATCCTTTTTCATCTTCGTGATCGTCGCCCTGATCGTCTCCGGCTACTTCGTCGATCAGGGCCTCGCGGTGCTCTATGTCGTCGCCCTCGCGGCCTGATATCTATCCTACCTGTCCTACATTGTGCTGGACTTCGTGGCATATTGATGGTGCCCCTTGATTCTGGGCCCTTGAAGAGAAGTAATCCCTCGACATCGGACCGGTTGGGGTTGGTTCGTTGGATTGCTGGCATTCTTAGGCTTAGTCCTTACGATCCCTCCTCGCCGACCGCCACCCAGCAGCCATCGTCCATTTCCTAGAGCATAAATTGATGAGAAAAGTTACGAACTAAGTAAGTTGAAGAAAAAAATAAAAATAGCCGATTACAACACAAAATATGCAGTCGTATCAGCTAATTGGAATTGGTAGCGTCATTTTAGGACTCATCTCTCTCGCTCTTCCTTGGGCTGAGGCGAGGTTCCTTGGATTTGGCAAAACTATTTATGGGTTTACTACTGATGGCGTCATATCTTTTATTTTGCTGGTCATTTGTCTCGGTTTGTTATTGACCGAGGGTAGCAAGTGGAAGGCGATCACCATCATTGTACTTTCCCTTATTGGGTTAGGTGTTACTGTTGCCACCATAGTAAATGCGTACACTTCTTTTCAACAACAACTAGGACCACTAGCTGAAGCTATCGTAAGTTGGGGACCTGGTATAGGATTGATGATCATAGCTTCGCTTGGAATGTTGATTGCAAGCATCCTTTTCCTCCGTTACCAACTCAAACCGAGGATCTGGTACGCGCCTTCGGGCCAATACTCACCTATCTGGACAGAAGCTGAGTCGGCGAGTCCGACGCAGGCAACGGTCGGTTCGACGAAAATGGCAGGAGCTGTGACAGAGCGCCCAACACGTCCTACGCAGAAGGTCAAGGTTGAGGTGGTTGCGATGGGGACCTCGATCATCTGCAACCGATGCGGCAAGGAATCGCCACTCACTAGCAGTACCTGTACGTCATGCGGTGCGGCCTTTCAAAAGGCATCATACGGGTTGAGGTGTCCTGTATGCTCGGCTCCTCTGAAGATCGCAAAGCGGATATCGGCAGATAGGTTCGTCTGCACCCAGTGCTTCTCAGACCTTAGGGTTTATCTCGCAAGCTGATGCTGTAATTTCAAAAGCAGCAAATTACCAAACGCTCCTGAATCCGAGCACTCCTTCGTTCCCGGAATAACCCTTAATATGCCTTGTGGATTAATTCCTGGGCTCTTTCGTCTCTCTTCGCTACCTTATTAGCAATTCCTGTGACGTCTTCGGCTCTCGTCTCAGATTCCCTATATCCTTCACCTCAAGGCCTATTGCCATGCCTCCATTCCTCTCCCATGATGAGCTACTGGAAGAGGGTCGATGAGAGGCTCATTAAGCGTGGAGAAAAATGGTTGGATATGGTAGGAGGTGGATGGCTGAGACTGCAATATCAAGGTTCAAAGCATTGTTCGGAGAACATCTCCTCTCCAGGAAGCCGAGATGGATGGACTCAGAGCTGACGATCAAGGCGTTCATATACAACATGCTTTTGAGAGCCGTAACGACGTAGGAAACTGGGCCCCAGCCGGAGAGGGGAAAATCGAACCATAGGAATTAGGTCACAAGGCACCTTAATATTAAAATTTTAATACGAGCAGTACGCACCTTTTGCTGTGAGAGCGGCTATTCTTGCAGTTGCGATGTTGGTTCTCGGTTTAATTCTCGGTGGAGCGATAGGGGCAGCTGGCGGGGGGAATACAGTTACCTTTACCCAGACGACGGTTGTCCCGACCACTATCAAGATTACGGAAACGCGCTTATCAACTGTGGAGGTTGTGAGGACGCAGTTGGTGACCATCACACAGACTGTAACGCCTTCTCCGCCACCAGCCGAGGGAACCTACTTGCTGAAAATCTTGGAGGTTGTTGTGGACAAGGTCTTCGATAAAGACCACGATTACTATATCTTCATGTTGGAAGCATCGTATAAGGGAAGGAGGAGTTGGAGCTTTAACTCGCTCTATCTAACCCTTGTAAGCGATAAGGGCTACAAGTATTCCACCGCGTCCAGCCTGGCTATCAGGCAATTTTTGGGAGCGATCGAGCTTAAAGACGGGGAAGCTACTAAAGGACAAGTCGCTTTCAAACTTCCGAAGGGAGAGAAACCCTCAAAGCTGGTTTACGAAGATAAGCTTTGGGACATCAAATTAGAGATAACAGACATCCCCGCGCCGTCGAGGCAGGTGTCATGGATATCCTTTGCAGAGACCAAAGTTCAATCGGAGTATTCGTTCATCCTTACATCAGCATCGATTAAAACGCCCGGAAACGCCTTCTATTCCGGTGAGGTGATCGAAGTTGAGCTAAGGATAAAGTACAGTAGATGGATAGGCAACCCAAGCAGCATAACTGTTACATCGATCACAGTCGATAAGTTTGAAATAGTTAGTATCGATCCGCGGCCACCGATCACGCTAAAAGACGAAGATGAAATTACGGTCAAGCTGATGCTGAAGGTGCCAGAGGAGGGCTATCGCGGTAACCTGAAGATCGCCATCCAAGCTTAGGGTTGAGTCAATCAGGTGAGCGACAAGTTGCTGTGCCGCAAAGAGTGCACTGAACGTAGTCATGTGAGCTTCATGACAACGGTATAAGTCTACTATTGTAAGCACGGCGTTATTCCTCGCCAGCCTCATGAAAAGATGTCTCGGCGCAACAACACCTACCAAAGAAACTCCAATAAAACTTCACCTTAACTCGGACCGGTAAACGCTGTTCAAAAGTTTATTACTAGATGCAAAATTGGACAGTGTGAGCGTTAAAAGGTCCAATGAGGAAGAGTTTTACCAATTTGTTATTGAAGCTTTGAAAAATTATTTCGTGGGGAAAAAAGGTGTGGATGCTACTTTTTGGATAACTTCGAGAGATATTCCAGAAGAGGTCAATAGGTTGTTGAGAAGCGAAATACTTTTTCTAGTTGATAAAGAATTTAGACCCGATATCATGGGAATTTTAAGACTTCCAACACATCAAATATTCTGGCAAAGAGAAGAACGTCTAGATCTGAAGGATTCCGGCTACGAAAGCGAGGACGACTCCGACCAAGACGGTTACCATAGTGTGCCGTAGAAGTACAAGCGGCCCACAAATCTGAACGCCTCCGTGCCGGTCTCGTCCGCTATTCCTTCGTAACCCCTCCAGAGGAACCTCGCCGCTACGATCTGTATGACCCACATTGCGATCAGTCCGGCGATGAGGATACCGATGACGACTAGGACGGCATTTGAGCCGAACATGCCCGGACCCTCGAACCCTCGAAGGGCGATCCGAGCGGGGCCATCATGAACGTCGAGAGGAGACCTCCGATTACGATAAAAGCGGAGATCGCGCTGCCAATTATCTGGAGGATTACAGCCATCAGTACGTTGTCGAAGATTTTTCCCATCCTTCACTGCTTCTGAGACCTGCTTGACCGCTAAGAGGACCATCACGAACCCCACTAACCCGAGGACGAATCCGACCTAAAGCACGAAGAACTGCGGTACATGGATCGAGTCTACACCGCCCATGGTTTTAGCACGTGACTGAGACCAACCAGTTTTGCGCCTAGCATTCCCATAGCCGCTTCACCATCTCAAATCAGATTCCGGTCGCAAGGTTCTCTTTAAAGGTCTGTCCAACTATCCTCTGATGTCTCATGAGACGGTAGATAGTCTGGCAGGGATTTGTATGCTAGGAGCTGATAGACGATTGCGGCCAAGAGAAGTGGGAATCCGATGAAGACGATCGATAGCAAAGCACCATAATAGTATAGGCGACCTACCTTCCTGAACATTTCCGTATTAGTCCTATCAGCTATCCGCTTGTAACCCTCGTTGAGGAAATACATAGAAGCGATTAATATAGACCACATTACGAGCAGCCACATAATGGTGAATAAGATGGAGAGTGGTATTATGTTGCCTATACCTAAGATTTCTTCAAGGAGCCATGAATATCCGGACTTACTAGCCTCAACCGTTAAATTTATACCTATAATAACATACACACTATAAACTGACATGGTAATGGTCGCAATTAAACCGTTATCGAAAATGTAACGATCGTTCACAACGTCGGAGATACGCTTGATTGGTCGTAGGTTCAACAATAGCCCAACCGAACCAATGATTAACGACCAATAGAACATGTTAGTAAGTATCGTAAGGATGAAATTCACATCAATCATCGTTATGGCTTGTGTCGCCAACCCCATAGCTTTGGTGATTCCTAAATGTTATTTCAATTTTCAGGTCATGACTATTTCTTTTAATCGAGACTGAAAGGGAGTTCTTAAGTATGTTTCTCTGATCCTTCATGAAGTTTGGCGCACCTCAAGGACTACTATGCTATCCTCGGAGTCCCCAGAAATGCCATTCCCGAAAAGATAAAGGAGACCTACAGACGGCTCACTAAGAAATATCATCCTGACAAGAACCAGTCTCCGGTGGCCGAGGAGAGGTTCAAGCTCATCGACAGGGCTTACCAGGTCCTTTCCGACCCTGCTAAGAGGGCCGAATACTGCGCCCTCTATGGCGTGATGGCCTTTAGGGCCTTTGCGCCCACAGCACTAGAGGCGCGCGAGCACCACATTACTGGTTATGGACTCAAGTTCAGGATCCTAGAGGACCAGTTGAAGTACATCCTCGACACCATGTGCAGATGGATGGCCGCCCTATTTGTCCTGGCTTACATCCTTACCCTTGCGTTCAGGGTCATGGGGTTCTCCTCGAGGCTTATGTCCGACCCGCTTCAGGCGTTCTCCAACGGACTCCATCTGATGTTCTCCCGGCCGTCCGCAATAGTCGTCGTGAAGGCGCCCGTCTTCGCGGTTTTTCTCTTCCTACTCTCCGCCCACGTAGCCGTCCAGCTCCCTCAATTCTTCGCGGGGTTGGGAATCTTCGTAGCCCTGCTTTCCGGGACCTTCTACGGCATAGTCAGGTTCTTCGGCCGTTGCATCGAGGCTCGAGTCCGCCCTTTCAGTAATCCCCTTTACGGGCAACCTTTTAGTGGATTTCATCGTCTCTGCCTTATTGCCCATAGTTAACCTGCTGTCCTTCCTGTTCAAGCACGCCGTCAGAACTGTACGGGTCGCGATGCCCGCGATTCCCATCATGGCGCTGGTCAGCTCCTCCCTAGGCTCCTCGCCATGAAGATCGACAAGTTCCAGGCTGTCATGGAGGGCTGGAGAATGAACCAAAGAGCGTTAAAGTGGTACGCGTTGATAGGAGGAGAGAGCCAGGATTCCTCGCTGGGTCCTTCACCTTCAAACACAAGACCAGGCATGGAGCCCCTCTGGCTAAGGTTGCCGTAGCGACGGTCCTGGCCTGGTTTATCCTACTCTTGGTTATCGGACTTTAATTCTTTTATAACTGGTAACCAGTTAACAGAACATGAGCAGGGTTCAGGAGCTTGAGTTGAGGCTTAGAGAAATAATGGAGAGGGCGAGGGATTGGCAGATGGTTCCAGTCAAGTCCTCTCCCGGCATATTCGTGGTCAAGGCTCCTGGGACTAAGAGGGATCCGCCATCTCTTCTGATCGAGCTCAACGCTGCCGATGAGAACAACTTGCCGACTAAGAGGAGGGGCATATACATAAGAACTAGGAGGGATCTGGAGGAGTACAGAGGGCTGATAAACGACAGGAACCTCAATGCGCTCATCTCGGCCCTCGAGGAGGTCAACGGAAGAAGGGAAGAGAAAGAGGAGAAGTCGGAGAACCTGGAGATATGAGCGTTCCGATGGTTTTGATAAGGAAACAGCCGATCTCGAGCTACGTCTTAGCCTGCTATCAATTGCTCCAGCAGAACGGGAGCGTCTAGGTCGAGGCGAGGGCAGAACCATAAGCAACGCGATAGGCGTCGCCCAGATGCTGAAGGAGGTCTCATGAAGGGTCAGAAGTGCAGCACATTGACTTCGGGACAAAGCAGCTAAAGGGGGAGGAACGTCATCAGATGTCGCGATCCATGAGGCCTGTCTCTTCCTAGGACTCGGTTGTTGCAAAAATGCGCCATGTGAGCGCCAGTTCCATTAAAGATCTCAACTCGATTCTCCCTCAAGACCTATTGGAGATGCGAGTCATAGCTTAAGTAAGATTGCCGTGATCACTTGGCGGGCATGGAGGGGCCCATCAGCGAGAAGACGAACTTGCTCACCACACTCCTCTACCTCATCGAAAGTGACTGGCCTATCCTGGTGCGATGCCCGTATGTGACTGATGCCCGTCGCTTAGCAGCCTAGCTCTCCGGCATCAAGTCGTGGAGAGACGCCGCGTACAAGTTCAACTTCTGTCCCGTTTCTATAGCTTCCTATCAGGCTCCTCTGGTCAAGGACCTCGACTCCCTCAGAGCGGCCGTCACGTCCGTGGGGGCGGCCTTCTACCAAGGCCCCCTCTACGGTCCCGTCGATGTCCTCGACCTCCTCTGGGACAACTATACCTCCTGCGAGCTCCCGGTCTCCGACTTTGCAGCCAGAGTGGACAGGTACCCTCCCCATGTCAACGTCCTGAAAGTGACGTCGTCCTTCAAGAGGTGCCCAGCGGTCCTTGTGGGCGAAGACGAAGCTCTTTTTCCGAAATCGGTCCTCATTCCCTTTCTGAGGTGCCATGAGATTGGACTTTATGCCGAGAAGGAGCCCAAGATATCCGTCAACGACTTAACGGTATCCGTTCCCCTTCTCGATCCGGACGCTTCCGTCGCGGATGCGGTCCGACTTGTGAGGAGGTTCGGAATCGCGGCCCTCCCTGACGGCATGGTTGTGACCGCCACCGAGATCCTCAAGGCCCCTCTCGCTGCGAGACTCGATCACCATTCCATTCGACGTCCATAACGTCATCTCTCCTAAAATGCCAGATAAAATTTCGCTCATGAGGGCTGATGCTCCTGTTGGTGAGTTCAGGACTTAAGACCTAACAAGAGTCCTTTTAACCTCGTAACAGCTCCGTGAACTCAATGGTCAGCTCGTCTATCCTCTCGAAGAATCTTGCCTCGAGTGTCCTCTCGACGCTCCCTTTCAACTTAATGTTGCCGGAGAGCCCCGATATCCTTATGGAGAGAACCCTCACCGGGTACTAGCCCTCCGGTACCTGCGGCTGTCGCAAATTCCCTTCCCTCGGCCCTGACAGGCTTAAACTCGAGTCGGTATGCGTCAAGCGGGTCACCGTCTTTAGAGAGCACAGCAATCCTGACGCCGAAGACAGGAAGTCTCATTATGATCTCGTGGGTTGTGTGATATGAGACCGAGGCTGATCCGGTTCCTGCATCCGCCTACCGGACCTAGGCTTCATCACGTGAAGGACCTCCATGGTAAGGAGCTCAGAAACCATGATTCTTTCGCCTCGCTCTAGGATATTGCCTGTGGAGGTAGCAACCTGAAGCCTCTCGATGCGGTTGTAGAACCATTCCAGGCGCCCTACGACAGTCGGGACGATGCCCTCATCAGGTGAGGCTCTTATAGAGCTCAGAGTGCTTCATCGATCAGTGCTTCCTCCTCTCCTTGATTAGTCTCCGGCACCATCACAGATTTTCCCTGAATTTCCAAGTACCACTCCAAGAGTCCCTTTATACTTTTATACTTTCATGAGAGGTCACGCAATTCGAGCTGTATGAGTCTCCTTAGAAGCTCGTCTTCGTCCCTAATTCTGAGCTTCTCGCGATATTTGTGCGGACGTGCGTTCCACAGCCTTCTTATGTCCTCCTCGAAGTTCTCGGCAGGCTCGAAGACCAGATTTAACCTTCCGGCCATCTTGAAAAGAGTGTTTGCGAGCTTGAAAGGAGAGAAACGACAACGAGGAACGAGTGGGCGGGCCATGGCTCAGGCGACAGGAAAGGATCGGTATATGATCAACGTCCCATCCCTCTCTCGATTTCTAAGAACACTTCGGCGATGTGAACGGAGCACCATTCTAACGGAGTCTTTTGTATCCTCACGAAGAGGTCGTACGGTTCGCGTTCTTTCGCAAGGAACCCCTTAAGGCGGTCCAAGCCAACCTTGAGCGCCGCACGGCTGTTATCCGGGAGCATCTCCCACATCCTTGAGAGGTCTTCCTCTAGGTTCCCCGTCGGCTCGAAGACGAAGTCCGACATGCCGGCCGCTTCGAAGAGGGCGTTTGTGATTTTGAAGAGCATCGCATCAGCGGCCAGAAAAGTATGCCGGATCAAAACCTCAGGCGCCAGGAAGTGGTCGAAGCTCGCGGTCCTCGCCCTTTTCAGGACGCTAGACAGAGTCGACCTTGAGGCCTTGGTGAGCCGCTTCCAAGCGTGAAGCCCGGAGAGGAGCTGGACCGCACAAGTAGCGGAAAGGGAGGAGGTGATGGCGAGCGGCCCCAGCAGATTTAAAAGTTGAGGCTTGGATTCGCCCTCTATTATGATGGCCTTTCCGTCCGGAGACGGCCTGATGAAAGGATAGAAGCGGTTGAGGAATGGTACCGCAGTTTTCATCAAGCCTTCGTTCACCGCTTTTTCGTCTCCTAGTTTTCCCTCCATCACACCCTCAATTGCCTCGCAGTAGTCAGCATAGGGTTTCAAGCATGTGAAGGCAATGTAACCGGGACGAGTTGGACTCATTATGGGGGCTCGCTCTTTGACGTACTCTAGCACCTCATCGACATAAGGCGGTCTGTAGTTCTTCCACGTCTCGCGGATCAAATCGGCATCAAGCTCGAACTGGAGGATCTGATTGGATCCGAATGGATGAGAGCTTAGATAGTAGCTTTTATTCGAGTAACAATAGTACAACACTAAGGAAAGCAACAAGGCACGTGGCTCCACTCTTGTGGTCCTGAAATAATAGGACAAACCGTACTGCTTTTTATTGTTTATTACTCCATCGACCTCGCGGGAGAGCTGCGGAGTTTTTGCAACGAAAAAGTCATAGGGGTATTCGAGATTGAACGGTACAGAGCGAGTGGAACGAGTAATTTCTAAGTCCAGAAGGATGCTCCGCAAAACGTTCTCGATATGATAATAGGGATTTGAGGGCAAACGTCTGATAAAATAGCTTCTCATAATTAGCCAAAGAAACCCGAAATTTAACGAATGTAGTACGTTCGCGTAGATCGTCCTGTACCACAGAGTCCTTCCCAATTCGCTCGCAGAAGGGCCGGCATAGACGTTGCTTAACTCCTCAATTCCTCGTGAGGCATCCCCACCTATAATTACTGCGGGGGCAATGATGGTATTAAAAGCGAACATACCCCCAACTATGTTGTTTGCAAGAACTGCGAGCGCATAACCGCTCTTTTCATCTCCCTGAAGAGCCTGTTTTACAGCCCGGGGGATGTCCATGAGTTCAGGAGGTTTCCTCTCCATAAGATCACCATACTTCAAAATGAGCGAGCTCATCTTTTTGACAGCAGCGGTCTTCAAGCTTGCAAACCCGCCATCCAGCTCTGCCAAAACCGGAAAAACCCGGTCTATGAACTCTAGAGTTGGGTCCTTTTTAATCATAGTTTACACCCCCGCTCTTTGCTAATTCTTGATGATCGGGTATTACCGGTCGCAGTATTGCAGGTGCTCTTCTGGTCAAATGTTTTATAGGGCTGTTGAAATGAGTATTCAACCATGACGAAAACACCTCGGAAGGAGCGATGATTGCAAGGTAATACCGTCGTCCGACACGATAAGGTGAGGGGGTCCTCCGATGGCCCGTCCTCAAGGCCCATAGCCATGCCTCCCGGCACAAACCATACGTGAAGTGATCGGTCCACAACCTCGATTTCGGAGGACCTATCGCTTTTATGCCGGGAGGCAAACCAGCGAGGGCGATCCTGCCTTATGGCCCGCTTACCCTCCTCGATCAATTCGTCACTGCTCACGCAGACTACCCCCATTTGAGGGACATATGTGCGAAGGGGTAATTGGGTAAGTGAAA
>Ga0081478_139697_pt1 | contig 10542 bp, 10 predicted proteins | sample OctSprmetagenome_FD_70983 | JGI IMG/M metagenome (GOLD analysis project Ga0081478, IMG submission 70983) | Hot spring and microbial mat streamer communities from Octopus Spring Streamers, Yellowstone National Park, USA - T=80-84 v2 (version 2) | ecosystem: Environmental > Aquatic > Thermal... | reverse complement strand
CGCACCCCGAACGGGTAGGCGTGAACCCCTGACCGTCATTAAGGCGAAATTCGTCAAACCGCTGGGAGACCCAATCACTCAGATAGGCGATGTCACGATAGATGAGTTACGCAGGGACCTTTGGGGCGATGCAACCATTTACGCCTACCTTGATGCCCTCAAGGACATCTTCACCAAGGTGGAGAAGGGCTAATCAGGAAGGGGGCGACACCTTGTCGCCCCCTCAGTTTTCTCCCTCAAGGGAAAACCACAGCCCCGAAAGTCACGACTGACTCGTTTTGCCCCTCAACCGACTGGTCGTAATGCTTGACCTCCCCTTTAACCTCTCCCAAGACTTTGAGCATGACATAAACGGCTGGGTAGGCATCAACGCGCCGACTGTTCCGGTCGGCATGGATGAGTGCGAACATTTTCTCACCGTCACCAGCAGCAACCCGCTCCAAGAAGAGTCGTTCTTCGGATTCCAGCCAACGAAGAATTGCTGGCGTAATCGGTTGCCTGTCACCAAACCTGAGTCCTACATGGCTCAAGTCAACGCTTGCGATCAAGGTAACTTTTTTGCCCCACTCCGACAAAGTTGCTTTAAGGGCTTCCACGAATTCTTTGACTTGGGGCAAACTCATGGGCGAATCGCCCGGCTCAACCAAGTGCTCAAATCCAGCGCAAATCAGTGGGACAATCTTGACTTCACCGAACAAGTGTTGAAGCCAAACAACTTGCAATTCAACCGAATGCTCGTGTCGGTGCAGGAACTCGTCAGCGAAAAGGTCGAAACTGCATTTTTGGCTCAAAGACTTAATGAACTCAGCATCCGTTCGGGCAAGTCCCAAAGGCGTGGCGAAGTCTTTCATAGTGGCAGCGAACAGGTTTTCCATCGGGTAGTGAGCGATGCCGAGGATGACGAACAAATCTGCTGGAGGCGATTCCGCCAAGTCCTTGTAAGCCCAAGCGTAAGTGGTTCCGCCACGAGAAAAATCAATGTGAGGCGCTACGATTGCTTTTAACGGCTGGGAGTATCTCAGCCCAGAAGGTCGCCCCGGTCCCTTCGGTGGCTCAAAGAAACTGTCAAGCAATTCTTTGAGGGTTTGACTGTCGGCTGGATAGGCACTGCCCGCTAACGCTGGGGGGCGAAAAGGGCTCTTGCGATAAGCATCAGTGGCTTCCATCAACGCTTCCCTAAATCGCTCGTTCTCCAGAAACAGGCATTCGTCTAATTGCCTCAGCAACCCTTCAATCTGGTCGCTCATCACAAATTCACCGGTCAAGCGCATCAGGTCAACCTGAATCTCCCTGAGCGTGCGCGTCCCGTCCAACAAAGCGAGGAGCAAACCTGCCTGCACAGAAACGACAAGCATTTTGTCGGTCAACTGAAGCGGGTCGCGCAAAAGCAGGTGCGGTCGTCCGTTGAACTGGACGGGAACGATGTCAATTGCCCTCAATTTCGGTTTACCTTCCATCTCAATGCCCCCTTAGCGGTCAATTTTGCCGACAAAATTTTGCGGCTCAAAAGCGGCAAGGGAAATGACAGCACAAAGGCAGCGACATGGGAAGCAAGTCGCTATACTTGGGTCTGGAGCATCGCAGCAAAACCGAGGTGGTCGAGATGCAGGAACGGGACAAACAAATTTTGAGGGAACTGGCGAAGAGAGTCGCTGAAATCGCTTCTGACGAAAAGCAAGAAGAGAAACGCCAACTTTGGTATGCCCACAACAGCCTAAAGCCTGTCAGACCGATGGTCCTGTGTTTCCCGGAAGGCGCGTGGGATGAACTTTTGCCCCAGTCCGTCCTTGAGTGCCAAGACCCGCTTGCTCGCTCGTGGGAATGGTCGCTGAGGGCAAGGATTTACATCGCCGAGCATTTCTGCACCGACGAAGTTATTGACAACACTTTCTCGGTCGGCTATGTCTACTCGGATACCGGTTGGGGGCGGTCACCAAGTTACATCAGGAGTGATGCTTACAAAGGCGCTTACAAATGGGACCCGCCTATCAAAAGTTACGAGGATTTGCAAACCTTGCATTACCCAGAGGTGCAAATTGACTTCCAAGAGACCGAACGGCGCTTGAGTTTGGCTCACGAAATTTTTGACGGCATTTTGGAAGTGCAACTTCGGACGAGTTTCTGGTGGAGCATGGGGCTTATCGGAAAACTGGCTTTGCTGCGCGGTTTGGACCAAGTCATGATTGACATGTGCGAGGCGCCAGAGTTGTCCACTCGGCAATGAACTTCCTCGCTGAGGGGCGGTTGAGGTGGCTCAAGCAACTTGAGGGATTGGGCGTTCTCTCGTTGAACAACGGCAACCACTATGTCGGCTCTGGTGGCTTCGGCTTCACAAACGAATTGCCAGCACAGGATTTCAACGGCAAGGTTCGGCTGAAGGATATGTGGGGCTTTGCGGAGGCTCAAGAGGCTGTGGGAATTTCGCCGATGATGTTCGACGAGTTCGTCCTCTCATATCAGGTCAGAATCCTTGAGCATTTTGGTCTCAACTGTTACGGGTGCTGCGAGCCCGTCCACAATTGGCTTGACTTGCTCATAGCCAAAGTCCCGAGGCTTCGCCGCGTTTCGGTCAGCCCTTGGTGCGATAGGAAGATTGCGGCGGAGAAACTGGGCGACAAGTTCATCTACTCTTGGAAGCCACATCCTATCTGCGTTTCGGGGACAACTTTTGACCCAGACTGGATCAGGCGCTATATCCGCGAAACTTTGGAAATCGCAAAGGGCTGCATCGTCGAAATCATCCTCAAAGACACCCACACCTGCCACAACCAGCCTTGGCGGTTTGATGTTTGGACGAAAATCGCTATGGAGGAAGCAGAGAGGTTCGCTAACTGAATTGGCAGGAAAGACTAAGCCGCTTCAAGCAATTCTCTCAACCGCTGCAAGTTTTCCAAATGCTGAACTTCTGTTCCCGGCGTCTCTATGACGATGGGGAGTTGAGCGAATTTCGGGTGCGAAAGCAGGGCGCGAAACCCCTCCAAGCCGATTTGCCCTTTACCTATGTGCCAGTGCCTGTCAATGCGGCTGCCGAGGGGGTGAAGGGAGTCGTTGGCGTGAAGCAACTTGAACCTGTCCCATCCGATAGTCCCCTCAATCGTCCTCGCCAATTCCTCAACGCTTTCTGGCGTCCTAATTTCATAGCCTGCGACGAACAGGTGGCATGTATCAAGGCAAACCCCAACCCTCTCCTTGGGCAAGCCCTCAACAATTTCAGCCAGTTGCTCCAAAGTGTAGCCGAGGCAAGTGCCTTGCCCTGCAGTGTTTTCAATCAGCAAAGTGACTGGGAAGGGCAGGGAAGGCAGTCGGTCAAATAGCCAGTGCAGGCTCTCCCTCATTCGTTGAATGCCTTTCCGTTCACCGATGCCCAAATGAGCACCGGCGTGGACAACCAGAAACGGAATCCCCAAAAGGTGACACCTTTGCATCTCTTCCAGCAGAGATTTTCGCGATTGCAAAAGCACATCGGGACGAGGTGAAGCCAAGTTCACGAGGTAACCTGCGTGGGCGATGAGCAACTTTATCCCCGTTCGTTCCCTCGCAGTTGTGAAAGTTGCGATAGTGGCATCGGAGAGGGGTGATGCCGCCCATTGGATTGGGGGCTTGACGAAAAGTTGAACGACATCGCACCCAATCCTCTGGGCGGCATCAAGAGCCGAAGCGATTTCGCCTTTCGTTGTCAAGTGAGCGCCGAGCAAAGGCATCAATTACCTACTCCCGCAACATGGAGTTCCCGGCGGTGCACCGGGCGCTTTGAAGGAGTGCCCACATTCGCACTCCATCATCGCGTTGGGATTGTCGATCCTGAAACCGCCTCCCATCAGTTCGTCGTCCTCGTAATCAATGACCGAACCTTGCACGAACGGGAGGCTGATTGGGTCAACGACGATTCTTATCCCGTGCGACTCAAACACGGCATCATCGTCGTTGACCTTCTCGGTTATCCCCAGACCGTATTGGAAGCCACAACAACCGCCTTGAGTGATGAACAGCCTCAAGGCAGCGTTGGGCTTACCTTTCTTCTCCATCACCAACTTGACAATCTCCGCAGCCTTTTCTGTCAAAGTGACCGGCGCATATGTCATCGTTTCTGCCATCGTCGTTTCCCTCCTTTCGGATTTGCGACGCTTAAAATTATGCGGCAATTGTGGCTTAAATGTTTGACAGGCATCATGCCAAGATTTCGTAAGCGTCCCAATCAATTGCGCCTTCGGGTCTGATGCCTTGCTCAAAGAAATCAACCAGCGCCTTCAAAGTCATCTCGCCAATTTGGAAGTAGCCGTAAAAGCCTGCACCGGCAATGTGAGGCGTGATGTAGCAATTGGGAAGGAAGCGCAAAGGGTGGTTGGGAGGGAGCGGTTCTGGGTCCGTCACATCCAAAGCGGCGAAAATCGGACGAGTTTGAAGCACCCTCACCAAAGCATCCGTGTCAACAATTTTTCCGCGAGCCGTGTTGATGAAAATCGCACCGTCCTTCATCAACGAAAAGTGTCGCTCGCCGATCATTCCAATTGTTTCAGGCGTCAAAGGTGCGTGAAGGGAAATGAAATCGCCCTTGGCGAAAAGGGTTTCCAAGTCTGTCAAAGTCGCTCCCATTTCGTTTGCTTGCTCCGGAGTGACATACGGGTCATAAAGCAAGATTCGGACATCGCGATACGCCCTCAGCAATCGGATGACTTCTCGTCCGACGCGACTTGCCCCGATTATCCCAATGGTGCTGCCTTTGATTGTCGGGAAATTGGCAGGCAAACTTTTGTCCTTCCAAACTCCTCGGTCTCGAAAGGCTTGAATGTGCTCGTAAAGCCTGCGTGCCGCCATGACCATCAACGCTATCGTCATTTCGGCGACATTTACAGCCAACGCTTGAGCGCAACTTACGACGACGATATTTCTGGGCACGCAAAATCGCTTGACAGTATCGTCGGGAAAGAGGAACTTAACCAAGCCAGCCATGTGGACGATGAGTTTCAATCGGTCGGCGTTTTGCCAGACTTGCTCGGTGAAAGGTGGCGAACCCCATCCCGTTAGGACGGCGTCACAACCGCTGATTCGCTTAGCCAACTCCTCACTTGACCAATTTCGCTCTGTTTCGTTGGCTGAGACCTCAAACTTCCTCACAATTTCCTCCCATGTCTGAGGCTTCACCTTCATTTCCCACTGACTCTTCGGCACAACACACAGAACGCGGACTTTCCCACCACCCATCCAAGTCACCTCTCAGCAGGCTTCTGAGCACAGGCACTGCATGATTTTTGGACTTGTTGGACTTGAACGCTCTCAAAACCTACCAGTTTATCGGTGGCTTGCTTGAGAAGCGCGCTATTCTTGTAGCGACAGGTTTTTCGCGGGATTGACGACAGTTATGCCCTCCTTCTCCGCCACCTGACACAGGGTTTCGTCAGCGCAAACGAAGAAGTCCAACAACCCTTGAGCCTTCAAATCCAACGCAACCGCTAACTGGAGGGCATCAAGGGTTCTTAGTGGCAAATTCTGACCGTGCCGCAGAAGTAGTGAAATAGCGTCCCATGTCAGCCACGAGACAAAAGTCTGGTTAGACGGATTATCAACGAGGGAAATGACTCGGTCGCTTCCCGCTTCCGGTTGGAAATACTTTGTGAAGGCGCTGGATTCAAGGAGCAGGTTCGCCATTTTTCTCAACTCTCCTCTCGCCCCTTGAGAATGTCCTGAGCCAAAGAACTTGACAATCTGCCCAAAATGCAGCGGACTTCTTCGGTGCTGACAGATTCGTCCGCCTCTCGAAGAATGTGAAGCCCTAATTCGCTGCGCCAGAATTCTCCCGTTGGGTCGTTTACGACTGAGGGAAGGGAGGTTTGTAATCGCTCATCCAGCCTCTGCTTGACCGCCTTTAAGGCGTCTTCAGGTAACTGGTCAAGGATGTTCAAAAGAGCCTCCAACGGGATTTGCACAGTTACTTGCTCCTTCTGATGCGACATTTTTGTCACCCCTGTCGCATTCGTCGAACCTCGTTAGCAACTTTTGTTTTCAGTCTCTCGCCAACAATGCTAACACCTGCGATCATCAACTGCTAATTTCCTTGACGGGCGAAAAAGTGAGCCTGTGGATTGGACAAGGACCGAATTTGCGGATGGCTTCAATATGCTCGCGGGTCGGGTAGCCTTTATGCTTGGCGAAGCCGTAATGGGGATAGCGTTTGTCGTATGCAACCATCAACCTATCTCGGACGACTTTGGCGACAATGCTCGCCGCACTGATCAGCGGGCAAACTTCATCGCCGTCGACGATGAAAAGTGAAGGGATGCCCAAATCACCCAACCTGTCCCCATCCACCAACGCCAAGTCAATTTGGGAAATGCGGTGGCGGCGAATTAGGTTTTCAATGGCTCGTTTCATCGCCAACAAAGTCGCTTGGCGGATGTTGAGGCTATCTATTTCCTGAGGCGACGCCTTGCCAATCGCAAACTTTGCACCGCATTGCCTTAGCAGGTGAAAAAGTTCCTCCCTTTCCTGCGGGCTCAACTTTTTGCTGTCCTGAAAGGGCGAAGGTTCAGCGAGCAAAATTTCATGCGGCAGCACAACCGCTGCAGCGACAACGGGACCTGCCAGCGGACCTCTCCCCGCTTCATCAATCCCAACGACAGTCAGCCCCATCGCCGTTAATTGCCTCAACCTGACAATTGCCACTTCTCGCGTCCATTTCTCCTTGCGAACCTCAGCCCGTTTCATCGCGAATCAACCTTCCGGTGGGCACTAACTTAACTTCAGCCCTTCCAATTTTAGGGCAACTTGGCTTGCGCCAAGCAAATCGTCGCAGCAGCAAAACAAAGAAGCGCGCACAAGAAAAGCAAGTTCGGGATGCCCCAAAGGGGCAAGAGGATTGCGCCGAAGATGAAAGCACCCAACGCTCCGCCAACCAAGTCGTAAGCGTAAGTCAAACCCGCCGCTTTGCTTTCATCAATCCCGCTTTGTCGCATAGCCTTAACCGTCAGCGGGAAAGCAGCGCCAACCAAGCCACCAAACAAAACCATGAAGCAACCGCACAAAATTGCAACTACGGCAGGTGGCAATTGAGGGAAGCAAAACACTAAGCCCAACCAAACGAGCGTTGAGGTTAAAGTTGCGATGGAGAGAAGAGCCAGAGCGCGAACCGAATTGCTTACTTCGTTCCTTTCAGCAACCAAAGCGCCAAGTGCCAAACCGAGCATAAAGAGTGCGAACAGCAAGCCGACTTGCAAGTAAAGTGTCCCGAAACGAGCTTGGAAGGTCAGCAAAACGGTCAATTCAGCCAACATTCCGACACCGCTGATGACAACGATTGTCGTTGCTGGCGCTGCCCAATTTGCGGACCTTATTCGCCCAACGAGCCAGAATCCGAAAGGCAAGAGAGCGAGCAACCAAATTGACCAACGGGGCAGGAAAACGAAAAACTCCAAAAGTCGGGCAACTTTTTCGCTTCCCACCCTGAGCCACAAAAGGCTTGACAGAAAGTAAACGGTCGGGTTGATGTCGGAGTTGAGCCATTTGGGACGCAGCACTCTCGCTTGTTCCCGTTCCAGCGGGTTGAAGGGCAAACCCGTCTTCAGTTCGTAATTGACCCGCTCAACTTGAATTGGGTCGGTGAAGGCGAACAAGTTGATGCCTTCAAGCCCCCGCTCTTTCGCCCTCTGGAGCAATGTTTGTTCGTCAAGGGTCAACCTCGCTAACTCGTTGGGTGGCGAGGAATTCGCTGGGCATCGCCCCAACAAAGTCAAAGGGCTTGAAGGCACGACGAGGACCTCGCAAAAAACCTTCAACATCGTCGCATAGACGCAATGGTTTCGGGCAAAATAAAGTTCGCCGAACCCGGCAGGTGGCTCACGCAAACCGTGAAGTGCGAAGACACCGCCGGGACGAAGAACCCTCAAAACCTCGGAGAAAAACTCTTTCGTGAAGAACCTGTTTGAGGCTGCAGTCGTCGGGTCGGGAGCGACAACGATGACGACATCGTAGGTTTGTCTGGCTTGCGAAATGAAGGAGCGCCCGTTGGCTATGTATCGCCTCAATCTTGGGTCGGAAAGCAAATTCCGTTCCCTGTTCAGAAGCAACGAGAAGACGACTTGAGGAATCGTCGGGTCTAACTCAACCCAGTCAACTCCCACGACTTTCGGATGCTGAAGCGTCGCTTGAACCCAACCACCGAGCCCACCAATCAGGAGGACGCGCCTCGGCTTAGGGTGTTGAAGCAAAATCAAGTGAGCCAAAGAAGCCATATCGCCCTGATCGGGCAGGGTGAAAAGCAAGTGCCCGTTTTGGTAAACGCTCAACTGGTCGCTGAATTTGATGGCGGCGATTGAACCATAAGTCGAGGCAACCGAGTGAACCTCTTCGGCTGCGGGAAACATTGACTTCCAAAAAACTGCTTGAGTTTTTTGCTCAACGAGGGGAGCAAAAACGAGGCTCAAACCAGCAACAGCACTGATCGCTGCACCAACCCAACGGGCTTTCGGGCGGTGAAGCCAAAGTAACACTGACGAAAGAAGCAAATGCAACGCCAAAAAGAACGACGACAGGGAACTGTGGTCAAACCAACGGAGGAGCAAAAGGCTGAGCAACGCACCTGCAATTACTGCTCCAACGCTTTCAGCGATGTAAACCCCGGACGGGTTTGAGAGTGAAGCGGCAAAGGCAAATTGCGCACCAACGATGAAGCAAACTGGAAGCAAAGTGTCAATTGTGACCGCTAACCATTGCGCTACGCTCAATGGCTCGCCCGGCGGGAGCGAAAAGAGGGTGCGGGAGAAACGAATAAGCTATAAGTCAAAGAAGACACTCACAGCCAAAAAGGCGCTCGCAACGCTGTAAGAAAGCGCCGGGTCTAACCTCTGACCTTTTCGGGTCAGCAACTTCGCTGCAGCAAAAGAACCAAATGCCACGAAGGTCAGCCAAGAGCCCAGAACGAAAGCGATTGTTAACTCTGTCCCTTCAGCCAGTGTCAGCAGTTCCCGAAGTAGGACAACCTGACAAACTTGTGAGATGCTACCGAGTGAAAAGAAGAGCCACGAACGCCTCATAGTTGCCAGATGCCCGGGATGCGAGTTTTGCATTTCGGGCAAATCCCCCGTTGAAGGTCGTTGGATGTGACTTTGAAGCCGAGCCTTCTGATCACTGCGGTTTTGCATTTCGGGCAGTAAGTGTGATTTGCGTCGTGTGGCGAGACATTGAAGAGGTAAACGAACTGCAACCCGACATCCAAAGCGATGTCGCGACATTGCTCCAAAGTTTGGACAGGCGTTCTCGGCAAGTTGCGGAGTTTGTATTCGGGCACGAACCGCCCGAAGTGCAGCGGGACTTGCGTGCCCAAGTTGCGCCGAATCCACAAGCACATCTCCCGAATTTGCTTCATGTTGTCGTTGAGTGTCGGGACAATGAGGGTCACGAGTTCAAGCCAAACGCCTTCGCTCTTGACAGTTACTATAGCATCCAGAACTGGCTTTAAGGGCGCGCCGACGACTTTGCGGTAAAACTCATCGTCAAACCCTTTCAACGCCACAGCGAAAGCATCCGTGACCTTACACCATTCGCGAATTGGCTCTCGGTTCATGAACAGAGCCGATGCGACGACATTCTTCAGCCCCTCGGATTTTGCCCGCTCCGAAATGTCCATCGCATACTCCCAGAAAACGACAGGCTCGGTGTAAGTGTAGGCAATGACTCGTATCCCGTGTTCCTTCGCCTTCTTCACCGCTTCGGCAGGTGGCAGGTTGTAATTCCGCAGTTGGTCGGGGCGAACTTGTGACTGCTGCCAGTTTTGGCAATAAAGGCAGCGAAGGTTGCAACCGGCTGTAGCAATGGACAAAGTTTGCGAACCTGGTAGGAAGTGATGCAATGGCAACTTCTCAATTGGGTCAACGCTGATGATGCAAGGGTTGCCGTAAGCCATCGTCATCAAGCGACCGTTCACATTCAAACGGGTGTTGCAGCCACAAACTTGACCGTCGGGGAGCACGCAATTCAGCGGGCAAATGAAGCACTGAAGTCTGTTGTTCGGTAAGGGCTTCCACCAACGCTGCGGGATTTCCACAAGGGGCGTGCTTGAGTTTTTGCGCTGAATTTGGGACGAAGCAAATTGGCAGTTGCTGCAAATTGCTGCAAAAGCGCCGATGCCGCCGAACAGGAGATTTCTGATGAATTCGCGACGGTCGGGCATTTGAACTTCTCACTCCCTTCGTTGGGCGTGGGTGGCGAAAATTCGGCGTGCAATGGCTGCGTCTTCTTCCGCTTCCTCGGCACTCATGAAGCCAATTGCCGCAGCGACGACCCCTTTGACGCTGAAAGTCCACCTCAACCAGTCCTCAATTCGGTTCTCGTCAAACCGACCGGACGCAAGTGGCTTGATGGCGATTATGGGCTTTGGGCTCTTGGTCACAACCTCAAGCATGGCTTCTCTGGACGGGTTCATGTAGAAGCCGATTTTGTTGACGGGAACAGCAAAAACTTCGCAGTCGTAATTGCCACTGATGAGCATTTGCAACCTATCGGCTCGGTGGCAGGAAGTTCCTGGTATAAGCCCCGCTTCCCTGATGAGGG
>Ga0081478_130064_pt1 | contig 10551 bp, 8 predicted proteins | sample OctSprmetagenome_FD_70983 | JGI IMG/M metagenome (GOLD analysis project Ga0081478, IMG submission 70983) | Hot spring and microbial mat streamer communities from Octopus Spring Streamers, Yellowstone National Park, USA - T=80-84 v2 (version 2) | ecosystem: Environmental > Aquatic > Thermal springs... | reverse complement strand
CGCGGACGGAGGAGGCCCCTCCGCCCGTCTCCTTGAAGCCCGTCAGCCCGAGCCTCGTCAACAGGGAGTTCTCGCCGATCCTCCTCACCCTGTACTCGGCCTCGCCGTTCCTCTTGACCGGCTCCGACACGAAGTAGACCTCGTGCTCCACTATTCTCCTCTCGAGGGGAGCCTCCTTCTCGAAGTTGGGGAAGACGTCCTCCACCGCGTATCCTGGGATGTAGTCGAGGTAAAGGACGCCTCCTGAGACGTTCTTGCTTCCTGGGACGAGGCCCTTCTCGATCAGCGCCACCTGAAGGCCCTCGCGGACCAACCTCATCGCAGCGGCCGAGCCAGCAGGTCCTGCGCCAACCACCACAGCGTCGAAGTCGTATCCCATCTCACATCGACCTCAGGAGCTCTATCGCTTTGGGCAAGAACTCGTACAGGTCCCCCACGTAGCCGCAGTGGGCGAGCTGGAAGATGGGGGCGTTGGGGTCCGAGTTGACCGCGACGATCCTCTTGGACCTCTGCATCCCGACCCTGTGCTGGAGGGCCCCGCTGATCCCTAGGGCTATGTAGACTTCTGGCGCTACGGTCTTGCCCGTCTGGCCTACCTGGCGTTCCTTCGTGATGAGGCCCTCGAGCTCCTTCAGCCCCGCGTAGATCAGCGCCCTGCTCGCTCCGATCTCCGTCTCGACGCCGAACTTCTCCTTGATCAGATCGGCCAGCTCCTTGGCCATCCTGAAGGCCTCCCTCGGGTCCCTCGGCCTGCCTGAGGCGTCCCTGAGGATGCCGAGTCCTAAGCTGATGACGACCTTGGCCTCCTCGAGCTTCACCTCGCTCTTCGGGACCTTCCTCGTCTCGAGGACCTCCACCTGGAAGTCGTCCTCCTCGAACCTCGGCTCCCACCTGACGACCTCGCCCTTCCTGCTCTCGTCCCTCGGAAGGGGAGTGAAGTTCCCAGGCCTCACGCTGCTGATCTGGGGCCTGTGCTTGGGGGTGAAGATCTTCGCGATCCTCGTGGCGAAGTCCGGCCTGACCTGGGCGATGCAGTCCTTGTAGACGTAACGGCCGGTTGGGAGGTTCATCACGAAGTCCTCGACGATGAGGTCGATCACGTCCGCCGCAAGCCCCGTCATCGTCCTGTAGGCGACCCTCGGTCCGAGGTCCTTGCCTATCTCGCTCGTGACGAAGAGCAGGGCCCAAGGCTTCAGCCTCATCACCATGTCCGAGAGCACGGTCGTGTACGGGAGAACCTGGTAGTCCTTCAGCCTCGGGTCGTCGCAGTAGATCACCTTGTCGGCTCCATAGTAGATCGGCTCCTTCACCAGATCGCCGAGGTTGTAGCCCATCAGGACGCCCACCACTTCCATCCCGACCCTGTCGGCTATCTTCCTGGCTCCTGCGATGACCTCTGTCGTCGGTCTGGTCAGCTTGCCGTCCTCGTGCTCGCAGTAGACCCAGACGTCCCTGTAACCCTCGATCCTGACCTCAATGCTTTGCTGTGACGGCGACACCCCCCAACACCTCCTCCAAGAGGTCCCTCAGGTCGAAGGTCTTGACGAGGCCCTTGGCCTCAAGCTCCCTCACGAGTTCTTCCGGGAGGTCGTCCGCCTTGGCGAACCTCTCGAAGGGGCCGTACTTCTGTCCGTTGAACTCGAAGGCCTCAACGCGTCGTGTGAAGACCTTCGTCCTTCCCACGAACTTCTGGACTGGAGGCCCTCCTATGTCGATCCCAGGCCCGACTATCGTCGGCGATCCGGCCAGACCGATCTTGTTCGGATCCGCACCGATGTCGTTGGCGTTCCAGACCCTTACCTCCCTGACCTTTCCCTTGTAGGAGAACAGCGCGGCCCTCTTCCTCCTCACCACTGGCGTCACGCCTGCCCTGTACTCGGGCACGATCGTGATCAAGCAAGGCAGGGGCGAGCGGAGCCTCTGGACGTAGGACCCCAACTTCCTCACGGCGATCAGGGTTCCTGACTCGGCGTCGACCTCGAAGTCGATGACGTGGGTTATGTTGGGTATCCTCTTCCCGAGAGCGTCTGATAGAGCCTCGGCAGTCTGGGGACCTGTGCTCCCCGTCTCGCCGTCTGAGGTCTTGAGGCCCGCCACGATCAGGAACCTGTCCAGCTCCGTCCTCACCTTCTCGAGCGCCTCCCTCACCTCCTCGGCACCCGCCTTACCCTCAGCGTACCGCTGGACAACGCCCTGCGGCAGGCCCGGCTTCTCCGTGTAGATCAGGTTAGGAAGCAGGTTGCTGCGGTAGAGCTCCCTCGCCCTCTCGAGGGCCCTTTCCGGAGGAGCGCCCGACTCGACCAGCTCCAGCACCTCGTCGACCGCGGCCTTGTTGACGTCGAGGACCTTCTTCAGGCCCATGGAGAGGGTGTAGGATGTGGCCCAGGTGTCGGCTCCGGCCATCCTCCTGTCGCTGAGGATGTAGGCCTCGTCGACCCCCTCGATCGGGTGCGAATAGATCTCGGAGAGCAGGGGCTTCACCTTGAAGTCGGGACCCATGCTGACCGCCACGAGCTTACCGCCGTTGTACCTCTTCGCGTAGTCGGCAGCCTGAAGCGCCTTGAAGTCGAGTGGGTTGATCACGAGGTCCATCTCCTCCCTTCTGAGGACTCCGCCGACCGTGACGACCCTCGTTGTCCTCGCGGGGACGGCCTTAGTCAACAGGAAGACTAACATGTCTACGCCTCGCCTCGCTTAACAAGAGGTTAGTGCGTCGTTTTTAAGATGAACCGGTGACAGTGGAGTGCGTAAACGATCGTCGCACCGCCGATCAGAATGTACCTCTTATGACCGTCGGTTTGGGCCGGTTCAGCTGTTGGTCTGTTCCTCGCCGCCGGAGACGAGCGCAGCGAGCCTCCTCAGCGCTTGGAGCTTCTCGGGATCACCGAGCCTTGAGGACATGACCGCCTCCCTGAAGACCGCGGCCACATCCCTCATCGCCCTCCTGTTAACTGGGTAAGGCCTTCCGCTCCTGGTGCCGTGGGCGTAGGCGAACCTCGCCGGGTCCTTCCAGGAGGCCTTGGAGCCGTAGACGAGGACAGAGACGTAGGCGAGGCCCCTTATCGTTGCAGAACCGACGCCCTTTGTCAGAAGCAGTTCGTCGAACGACTCGGCCCCCTTTGCCCTCCTGAGGACCTCAACGTCCAGATCGGAAGGAGGTTTGAGGTGCTCCGGCATCTCGGCCGGACCGGTTACGGGGATTGGAGCCTCGTCGAGCGTCCTCTGGCCCTTAAGGAGGGCCTTGGCCCTCATGAGGTCTTGTCTGATCATGCTCGGCGGTGTGTCCTTGAGGACCTCGAGTATCGTCTCCCTGGCCTCCCTGGACTCGGGGCTTGTCATGTCGAGCACGACCTCTTCGGTCCTCTCAGAGTAGATGGTAGAGTAGTGGCCCTCGGACGATACGCCGACGGAGGAGGACCAATGGTACCGCCTCGCCGTCCTGTCCGTGACGTTCATCCCTTGGTTGACGACCGACCACTCTCCGCTCTCCGAGACGACCAGCGCGTGGAAGTAGATGTGATAAGAGTCTTGGAGGGCCGACTCGTCGATGCAACAGCTCAGCCTCGAGACGGTCACCAGCTCGTCGGGGCTCCTGATCTCGAGGTGCTTGAGCTCCCTCTCCACCTCATACGGCACCCACCTCATCTCCTCGCCCTTGCCCCCGAGGACCCTCACCGGCATCTCTGTCCCCTTCAGCCCCTCCTTTAGGGCCCTGAGGGTGACGGTCGTCTGACCGCTGGTGTCCCACTCGAAGCCCAGGACGCAGGAGAGCGCCGTGAGCCAGTAGGGGTCAGAGAAGAGCCTGACGGTCTCCTCAGGTCCCCTCACCTCTACGAGGGCCCTCACTATCTCCCTCCCCAGCTCTACCATCTCCCGGAAGTGTGGGACGGGCCCCTCCACCAGCCAGAGCCTCGCCGTCCCGACCCTCCTCACTCCGGTATTACACACGTTCCGCGTTCAAAAATTTTGGCCGAGACCCTCTCCCCCAACATCGGGCCTTATATCGCTCGCTATCGCTGCAAGAATCGGATGGAAGAAGGAGACCAGATAGACTGGGGCAACTGGACGAGGTCGCTCGAGCAGATAGGCGTAGTGGCGAGCCAGTCGAGCGAGAACAGCGCCTTCATGGTCCTTCAGGAGGGCAAAGAGGGGACGGTGACGAACGAGACGCTGGTCCTGATAGACAACCGCGCCGGCAACAAGATCCTGGCGGTCTGCAGGGGAGGTTTCGGGTACAACGAGGCCCTCAGGACCTCAGCCTACACGCCAGGGATAGCGTATGCCAAGAGGGGCCACGGCCCGAGCAGCTCGAAGGAGTACTTCGGCTTCAGGCTCGTCGTGATAGGCGATGTGACAGACGGTATCGTCAAGCAGAACACCATGATCATCGCCCCTGGCTCCCCAGTCTACAGGTTCAACGAGAAGCTCAACCCCATGAGGTTCCTCTACAGATCCGAATTCACCATAGGATATTATGCGAACGGACACAAGAGCTGGACCATTCCTCTGATGGCCGAGTACCTCTCGCATCACATAGGCGTCTTCGGCGTCACGGGCTCTGGGAAGTCTTTCCTCTGCAGGTACCAGCTGATACCGGTTCTGAGGCAATACGGATACGACGTCCTGATCTTCGACTGGAAGGGAAGCGACTACGCTCCGTACTATCCTGGTAACGTGATCAGCATGGGAGATGTGGAGCTCGACGACAACGCCGTCGTCTCGTATCTGGCTGAGGCCCTGAACTACTTCGGCGGAGGTGACGCGGGCCAACGGGTCGTGAACTACCTCGATGAGGTGGTGTCGACGACCGACTGGCGTGGCAGGACCGTCCTCGAGACGAAGGAGAAGCTCCTCCAGAACCTCTTAGAGGTGATCAGGGACGACAACCTCGAGTCCACCGGAAAGGTGAGCAGGTGGGGCTACATCTATCAGCGTAAAGCGGCGAGGGCATTCGAGCGGCTCTCGCCAGAGGAGCTGAGGCCTCTGATGGGCGAGATGAAGCCGAGCGAGGTGATAGCGCTCCTCAGGGAGAAGGGGGTTTTGGTCCTTGACCTCTCCTACGGCTCGAAGGAGCAGAAGCTCTCCGTATTCCTCTCGCTGACGAGGTACCTGAAGAGGCTGATGGAGGAGAAGAACGAGCTGAAGATAGCCCTGCTCATCGACGAGGCGCCCCAGTACTGTCCCTGGCAGCCCAAGGGGCTTGAGGAGAAGACGACGAAGACGCTGATCGAGCTCGCAGCCCTCGGAAGGTCCTATAAGCTGTCCCTGACGCTCGTTTCGCAAGGCATCGCAGGTGAGATCGGGATAAACGCGGCCGTCAGGAGGAACCTCAACACGCTCTTCATAGGGAGGATTCACCCTCTCGACGCGCAGGAAGCGGAGAAGTACTTCGCGAGCTCCTTCGTCACCAGCGACAGCCTCCTCCGTCTCCCCGAAGGCCACTTCTACGTCGTTGGGAAGGTGAACCCCTCACCGATACCGCTGCTGATGACGTTCGACATCCCTGAGAGCGAGAGGGTGGGCATGCGTGGAGGCTGAGGAGGGCGTACCGGACATACTGAGGATACCCAGGCCGCTCCAGGAGTCGTTCTTCGAGCTGGCGAGGAAAGAGGCCGACAGGGTCCTGAAGGAGATCTCGACGATCTCTGAGCCCCTCAAGAGAGCCTACGAAACGGTGGGGCCGCATCTGAGGAAGCTTCACAAGAGGGTCGAGTGGAGGGAGAAGGTCTTCGCGGTGGTTGACGGCTCAGACACGCCCTCGATCGACGAGCGGATCGGAATCAAGTTCGGCCTCGTCGCTGTCTGCAGGAAGCACTTCAGAGGCATCGATCAGCTTTCCGATGCGGAGTGGTTCGCAGGAGACGCGTTGAGGGGAAGCAACCACGTCTCCAGGGAGGACTTCTCGAAGGTGCTGGACCTCGTAGCGACGTACCTCGAGCGGTACTACGCGGTGAAGGCGCTGGAGGACGAAACCGTCGACTTCGTAGTGATCGACGGCTCCTTCTGGGGCTTCAGGGCCGGGTGCAGCAGGGTCAAGAGGCTCGAGCTCGGTTGGACCGACCCCGTCACGCACAGGAACTTCGATGAAGTCCAGCAGCTGATCGACGAGCTGGTCAGGCTCACGAGGACGCTCCTCCAGTCCGGGAGGGCCTTCGGGGTGGTGAAGCGCGTCGCCACCTCATCGATCGACGGCTATGTGGCCTACAAGTCGGACAACGCGGAGGTCGCATCGGGGCTGACGGACAGGTCGCTGCTCACGTTGATGATGGACGTGGGGGAGGTGCTCGACCTCAACGCCCTCTTCGGCGAGGAGGCTCCGCACGAGGTCTTCTCAGCCCTCTCTGGCATCGTTCACGAGAAGAGGAGAAGGGGAAGGAAGGTGGAGATGAAGGAGGCCTACGCCGAGTCCTGGAAGAGGGTTGGAACTCAGATCGTCACCGACCTCTTGCCGAGGGGACCCGAGGAGACGCAGGAGAAGCAGACCAGGGTCATCGATGCTGTCCTCTCGACGAGGCGCGTCTTCGTCAGGACTGTTCCCGACCAGCCGCCCGTCTGCCTCGAGTTCCCGAAGGGCGTGGACCCAGAGGTCCTGGAGCTGGCCTTGAGCTACGCGCTCGATACGGCCAACCCGGCGACGGGCCTGCCGATCGCGCTCGACCTGGTCGACGAGCTGATCTCTTTGCCGAGGGGCATCGGGAGGGAGTTCGTGGAGGAGGTCGAGGGGATTCTGCTGGCGGCCGGGATCGACGTCAGGAGGACGAGGGCCTTCTTCAGCAGGATCAACCCGCAGAAGGAGATCGAGTGACCCTTCCGCTTCCGCACGACGTTTATCACCTGCTGGTTCTCGGTTCAACCGGATGAAGCTCTACGAGCACGAGGCCGTCGAGCTCTTCAGGAACTACGGAATCGATGTTCCCAGGTCCTTCGTCGTTTCGACGCCTGAGGAGGCGAGGAGGGCCGCGGCGGAACTCGGAGGTCGTGCGGTGTTGAAGGCGCAGGTCCTGGTAGGAGGCAGGGGCAAGGCAGGAGGGATAAGGCCGGTGAGCTCGCCGGAGGAGGCGGAGGCCGTCGCGAGGGCGATGCTGGGTTCTACCCTGAAGGGCGAGGTCGTCAGGAGGCTCATCGTCGCAGAGCTGGTCGACGTCAAGCGGGAGCTCTACGTCTCACTCACGAACGACAGGACTAACAGGGGCCACATGCTCCTCGCTTCGCCGATGGGCGGGGTCGACATAGAGGAGATCGCTTCAAAGCACCCTGAGAGCATCCTCAAGGTCCCGATAGACCCGCTCGCAGGTCTCAGGGGCTACCACGTCAGGAAGGTCGTGAGGTTTTTGGGGCTTGAGGGCGATGCAGCATCTGCCTGCGAAAGGATCCTCATCGGGCTCTACGCGCTCTACACCGATTACGGATGCGAGCTCGCGGAGATTAACCCGCTCGTGGTCGACGAGAGGAACAGGTTGTTGGCGCTGGACGCCAAGGTCATCATCGACGACAACTTCGCCCGCGTCAGGGGCCTCGCCTTCGAGAGGGAGAAGGGACTCGAGGACGTAGCGAGGGAGCTCGGTTTCAGCTACGTCGAGCTCGAAGGGGAGATAGGCGTGATCTGCAACGGAGCCGGACTGACGATGGCCACGATGGACCTGGTCAAGCACTACGGCGGCAGACCGGCCAACTTCCTCGACATAGGAGGGGGAGCGAACGCTGAGCGCGTCGAGAAGGCTGTCCGCCTCCTGCTTCAGAAGGAGGGGATAAAGGTCGTCTTCGTGAACGTCCTCGGCGGGATAACCAGGTGCGACGAGGTGGCGCTAGGCCTGGTGAGGGCCATGAAGGAAGTGGGGAAGGACGTGAAGCTCGTTGTGAGGCTCGTCGGAACCCGCGAGGAGGAGGGGCAGAGGATCCTCAGGGAGAACGGTTACGAGTTCTTCAGGTCGATGGAGGAGGCTGCGCGGAGGGCGGTGGAGCTCTCCTCACTCTCCTGAGAAGTTCGCCTCGGCCACCGACTGCCTTATCGACCTCCTAAAGACCGTCAGGCCCGTCAGGGTCACCGGAATCGAGGCGACCGAGAGGATCAGCGAGAGCGGGAGGTTCAGCGTGATGCCGTCGCCGACCATGAAGAGTCTGTAAACGGCCTCCGCTCCGGTAGCAAGCGAGACCCACCCTATCACGAACGGCAGCAGACTGCAAGTTACGCCCAGGATAGAGACCACGAGCCCTAACGTGACCTTGTTCATGCGGTTTCAGCGCTCTGGCCGGAGATTAGAATTTGCGGGCACTCGGAACCCGGTCGGTCGGCAGACGTCTTCCGAGTATCACGGAAAGAATTTCTCCGTCATCCCTCCTCTGAGACCACTGGTCGCTGGACCTTGGCCTCGGCCGGGCGGACAACGGTGAACACGTCGTCCAAGAGGTTCTCGACCTCGTGCTCCATCGAGAACTTCCTCCCGAAGAGCCGGAGGACAGGGCCGAGCTCTCGAACCTCCTGATCGGTGAGGTGCCTCTCCTCCACTAAAAGCCTCCGGAAGTACTTGTGCTCGAAGAGCTTCATCACCCTCCTCAGTATGTCAGGCGGCAGATGCCTTGAGAGCGTCTCCGGATCTAGATGCGCACAAGACGAGAGTCTTGCGAAGGTCGCGTCGTCCAGCTCACCGTCGAGGTGAAGGCCCCTCAGGTACTGGAGGACGTCCCTCCGCGGTGGAAGGTATCCTATGTGGGACCTCGGGACAAGACCTCTGATGTATATCCTGCCCCCGACCATGCCGGTGCCCACGAACCTTCCGGTTACAGGCACGTCCGTCCCCTCGTAGCCGAGCCCGAGCACTACGATTACGCCGCCTGCCATGTACTCGCCGAGGTAGTCGTCGACCCGGCCTCCCACGACCAGGTAAGGCCTCTTCTCCGAGTACTCCCTCATCTGTATCCCGCACCTGTTCCCAGCGTTGCCCCTGACCAGCACCGTTCCGCCCTGAAGCGCCTGGCCGAGGACGTCCCTGGCGTCGCCGTGGACCACCACGCTCCCACCGTGCATCACGTCGCCCACGTCGTCCTGCACCGACCCGAAGACCTCGAAGTCGATCGACTCGTTCAGGTTAGCGAGGCAGTTGCCGGGCGTCCCGTAGATCCTGACGTAGAGCTGTCCCTCGACCCCAACCCCGATGTACCTCTGGCCCCTGACGTTCAGCAGGCTCACCTCCCTCGTTCCGTTCTCGACGCATTCCCGCAGGATCCTGTTGATCTGCTGGTAACCGAGCTCGGAGGCGTCGATCACCTTTCCCACCGGTCTTGGGTATGCGATCGAGGCCTGTGGTCCAACGAAGAGGTCAACCCTCCTCCTCCCGGCCATCACGACGCCCCTGCTGCTCGATGCGAGCATGAAGCTCCCCGGCTCCAGCGTCCAGACCCTCGCGTTAGGCGAGACTGCCCTGATCTGGGCCTCCTCGCTAGCTGCATAGACGTAGTTCTCGTCCTCCCCGACCACGACCGGTCTGAACTTGAACCTGTCCGCGAGGACCGCCAAGTACACGTCCTCTCCGTCCGAGTAGCCCGCAACGACCGTGAAGGGCCCGTCGAGCCTCGCCCCCCTGAACCTCACCGTCGTCCCCTGGAACGACCCGTCCGTTCCGTCTTCCTCGAACGGATTCACGAGGATCCTGCAGGCTTCTTCTATTGATAGGCGCTCTGTAGAGGTGAGGTGATCGAGGAGGAAGGCGATGACCTCGCTGTCTGTGCCGACGAAGCTCCGGAACCCGGCCGACTCGAGGAAGGACATGTTGGCGCCGAAAGAGCTGATGTCGCCGTTGTGGACGACGACCCACTCGCCCGACGAGAACGGATGGGACCATATCGGGAGCCTGCCAGGAGAGTTGGTCGGCTGCCTGGTGTGGGAGACCCAGAGGTCGGCGCCCTTCAGCCTCTTCTCTATCTCGTACGCCCGATAGACGTCAGACGGATAACCGACGCCCTTGAAGACGTCGACGTGCTTTCCCCAACAGTAGATGTGGGCCCTGAAGCTCGGTTTGGAGAACTCGCGGTTGAGGTCCTGGACCGCTCGCCTCACCACTTGAGCTCCCGGGTCGTCGGGAAGAGCGTAGACGTAGGATCGAAGCTCATTTCCGTCGCTTACGTTCTCCGCGCCCAGCGGCTCGACGTCGCCGAATCGGGCGGAGAGCTCCCTCCTCAGCTCCCTCTCGGCATCGGGCGATATGGCGAACGCCTTGATCCTCCTGACCCGCGCATCAAGGTCTACGAGCCCGAACCCCGCACCGAACCTGCTCCCCCTGTGCCTGACGCATTCGATGGCCGCGAAGGCTACCCTAGGGCTGATGGGCGGAGCTCCCCTCTTCCTCAGGACACCGAAGACGCCGCATGCCGAGACTTGCCTGCTCAGCTCACAGGAGAGAGGTTCACCAGCTCCCAGCCGCCTTCACCCCCAAGGCGTCCAGGAGTCGGTCGTCAATCTCTACTGCCCTGAAGAGCTCCCTGTTGCCGCAAATGGTGGAGTGGAGGGAGCTGGCACCTGCAGCACCAGCGAGCAGCTTCAGCTCCTTCTGAATC
>Ga0081478_140530_pt1 | contig 10557 bp, 9 predicted proteins | sample OctSprmetagenome_FD_70983 | JGI IMG/M metagenome (GOLD analysis project Ga0081478, IMG submission 70983) | Hot spring and microbial mat streamer communities from Octopus Spring Streamers, Yellowstone National Park, USA - T=80-84 v2 (version 2) | ecosystem: Environmental > Aquatic > Thermal springs... | reverse complement strand
AAGAAAGCGACTTGTCGAACTCCGGCCTAGGCTCGAAAAGCCCCAGGAGCTCCGACGCCTCGGGCTTGAGGAGATCTGCCTCCACGAGTTGCCTAAACCGCGCCGCCGCGCGTTCGCCGTAACCTGTCTTAGTCTTGAGGAAGTCTTTGCCGAAGGCTTCCTTGTATATCCTGCCCAGGAGGTGGGCCTTGGCCACACCGGCGAGCTGGGGCTTGTCTATGGCCTTTTTAAGGAGCTCGAGCTGAACCATGTCGGCCAGCTCCCAAGACCCCACGTTTCTGTTTATGACGAGGTCGACCTCGCCGTTTACGTCGATTCCCATGTCTTGCGCGGCGCGTATGATCGATAGTTTGAGCTTGTGTGGCGAGAAGGATTCCGACGAGCCGTTGAGCTTAGCGACAGTGTACATAGCCTAATTCTCCGTTTTTTCATATATATGCTACAGCTAAAAACGGCCGGGGGGAGCTCCCTATAAGTTTTCAATATGCCTGTATTAGTGAGAGGAAGTCGTCGTCGCCGAGGATTATGCTCTGCTCCTCTGTTACTTTGTCCAGGTACCTCCTGCCGGATTCCCTCAGTGTGGTGTACACGGCGTCTGCAACTTCGTTGGGTACTGCGGGCTTTGGATGCGGCAGGCCGAGCCTGCCGAGGGTTGCCTTGGCCAGTATCCACATCTTGACGTGGCTTTTCTCCACCTCCCCAACGTCGATGCCGAGCCAGTACATCTCCCTCACAAGGCCAAGCGTGAGCAGTTTCACCAGGTGCTCCCAGTGCTCGCTCAGAAGCTCGCCTTCTTTTTCCTTTATTCTTTCTAAAATCTGTGGCGTCTTGCGTTCCTGTAGGTGGTACCTAGCCCTTGAGAGGACCGAGACGAGGTCTGGGTCCAGGACAGGTTTCACAGACTTATACAGCATCACCGTAGCAAGCAGTGCCTGGCTCGCCATTATGCCCCTGACGAAGTTCTCCACAGCCTCGTCTATGTCGAGCTCCTTCTGCGTTTTTCCGTCCCTCAACGCAATCACGTCGTCTGGCTCCACCGGGTCCAGCAAGATGAGCTCATCTTTAAAGACCGCGGGGACGCTCAAAACGTATCGTCTGAGGTATGGGAAGTAGGGGACGCCGGCCATCTCGAACTCAACGCCGGGGGCTCCTCTTAACGCCTTATACAGAGTGTAGGACGACTTGCACGTGTGGTGTAGCACTATCTTTATCATAAACGATGGGAGTGGCGGCATTTTTATCGATTTTCGGCAATCGTTCCCCTCGTCACCGCTCAGCTAAGACCAATGTCGCCACCGTTAGAATGTTTTTAACTGGTTTTTGTTTTTAGCGTCGTGATATTCAAGAGGTCCAAGCCTAAGCTCACCCCAATAACCAAGACAGATGCAGTTAAGAGGTTGCTGGAGCTGGCGCCGGTGAGGCTGGGCAACGGCGACAGAGCCGTCTTAGTGTTTTTCGACTTGAAATGTCCCTTCTGCGCCAGGCTGTTTAGAGAGACCGACGAGACGCTTGTGGACATGGCTGAGAGGGGCTTGATAACCTACGCCATGTGCGACTACGTCGTGCACAGAGATGCCGAGCCTCTCCACAGAGCGCTGAGATGCGTCTCAGAAAAAGAAAGACTGAAGTACATAAGAGAGGTGTTCAGCAGTAGAAAGACCGAGGCGAGGGATTGCCCCGAGGGCAATCTGCGTGAGTGCGAAAAAGCGGCTGAGGAGGTCGGCGTGTATGGGACGCCGACTCTCCTGTTTTACAGCTTCTCAAAGGGGAGGGGGTATATCCACTTCGGCTACATGACCCCCAGCGAGGTTCTGGAGGCCATCTCTTCCCTATGATCCTAGGCGAGGCGTCGGAGAGGTACGTCCTGCACGACTTCTACACATACCTTCTCTTCGACATCCCAAACCCGCTTGGAGAAGTCACCGTGGTGCCCCCTCCGCCGGGATCCTCCTACCAATTCGCCGTGTTGGGCGCGCTCATTGCGAAAATGGGCTACAGAGCCAGGGTGCTGAACATGCCCACGTGCAGGCGTGCTACCATCGTGCGTGTTCTGTCCCACGCCAGGGGCGAGCTCCTCTACGTCGGTTACGCCCATCGCCTAGCATATGCGGGGCCCGGCGCTGTGGTGAATCAGGAAGAGCCTACCTTAGAAAACGTGAGACGTGTGGCCAAGGGAAACGTGAGTTATCGCGTTATGTGGCAGAGGTGTCTAGGCGGTGAGACGTATCAGAGGGAGGTGGTGAACCTGGGGCGTCTGCCGGAGGCTCTCGGCATGGTTGAGATCTGGCTAGCAGAGAGGCTCGGCAGAAGGTAGACTGTACACGTTGCCCCTTATCCTCCTCACGCTGTATATCTTCCAGGCGCCTGGGTTGAGTATTTTCAGCGCCGCGTCTACATGGGGCACGTGGCTGTGGCCGTATATAAGCCAGACGTCGTCTCCGAGCGCCAGCCTCCTTCTTAGCAATCTGCCTATCTGCCCCCTCCTCGCGAGGTCGACGAAGTAGGCGACCACGCCGCTTCTAATAAGCCTGTCGCCGTGGGTCGCCACCGCCTTTAAGGCGCCGTCTATTAATATCTCCCCGTTGTACGCCACGACCTCCGTCCCGTTTATCCTCTCCGTGAGGGGGCCGGGGAGCTGGGGGTCGTGCGAGGAGCTGCTGAAGGCGATGTAGAGCCTCTGTGGCTGTATCTGCAAGATCTCCATCGCCTTCTTTATTAGGCGCACCGCCTCGTCGCGGCTCACTTTCCTGTGTTGGTCGTCGAAAAGGTCCCCCGCTATGACGACCTCGTCCGGGCTTAGCATCTTTAGGCAACTCCGCAGTTCCTGCACCCTGGAGCTCGGGGAGCCGATGTGGACATCGCTGAAGACAAACACGATGCATGGCCCGCCGTGGTTTTAAAAATGCGACCTTTTTAGCGATATATATAGAGGTAGGTTCTGCCCTCCATGCGCAGAGTCGCAATAATCGGGGCTGCGGGGAGGGACTTCCACGTGTTCAACACGGTGTATAGAGGGTCTAGGGAGCACAAGTTGGTGGCGTTTCTCATGACGCAGATACCTATACCAAACCGACGCTACCCGCCCTCGCTGTCCGGCGTCCCAGAGGGCATCCCCATATATACTTGGAGGAGCTACGAGGAGCTGACCCGCCACCTGAGGGAATTGAGGGTGGACGAGGCGGTTCTTGCCTACAGCGACTTGTTGTACGAGGAAGTGGGCCATATAATCTCCGCTGTGCTCGCCAGCGGGGCCACCTTCAAGATACACGGCCCCAACGACACCTACCTCGACTCCATCAAGCCTGCTGTCGCAGTAACCGCGACGAGGACAGGCGCGGGCAAGTCCTCAGTGTCTAGGGAGGTGGCGCGCGAACTCACGTCGAGAGGCCTTAAGGTGGTCGCCGTCAGGCACCCAATGCCTTACCGGGAGCTTGAGGAAAGCGTCGTTGAGGTTTTCAGAAAGCCGGAGGACTTGGACAAGCTCACCTTCGAGGAGCGGGAGGAGTACGAGCAGTATGTGGACATGGGAATCCCCGTGCTGGCTGGCGTGGACTACGGCCAGGTGTTGAGGGAGGCGGAGCGCCACGGCGACGTGGTGCTGTGGGACGGCGGCAACAACGACTTCCCGTTCTTCAGGCCTAACTTCATGATCGTGGTTACAGACGCGAGGAGGGCGGGCCACGAGGTGGGGTCCTTCCCTGGCGAGGTCAACCTGCGCCTAGCCGACGCCATCATAATCACAAAGGTCAGCGACGCCGGGAGGGAAAACGTTGAGAGAGTTGTTGCTAATGTAAAGAGGGTGAACCCCAAGGCAACCATCACCAAGGCAGATTTGGAGGTGTACGTCAACAGAGACATTGCGGGGAGGCGCGTCTTGGTGATAGAGGACGCCCCGACCGTGACGCACGGCGGCTTGCCCCACGCGGCTGGCTACATAGCCGCTGTGAAATACGGCGCGGTGGTGGTGGACCCCAGGCCCTACGCCGTGGGCGTAATCAAAAAGGTGTATGAGGAGTACGGCACCGGGCCTGTCCTCCCCAGCCTGGGATACACGCCCGAGCAGAAGAGAGACCTCGAGGAGACCATTAGGCGGGTGGATGCTGACGTAGTCTTGTTGGCCACGCCGGCTAAAATCGAGAGAGTTGTGAAGATAGACAAACCAACTGCGAGAGTCAGCTGGAGGCTGAAGGTGCTTGAAGGGCCCTCCGTAAAAGAGCTGGTAAATACATTCCTGGAGCGTCTCTAGACAAGCCTAACCTCGCCGGGAGCCGCGCCGCCCAGCAGGGAGAGAAGCTTCCGGAGGTAATGCGCCGTTTTTACCAGCCGCTCCTCCTCCACGCCCGGAACCCCGGCCACAACCACCAACACGTCTCTCGTGGAGGGATCGATCTTGGTCTCTACGCTGTCTCTGTAGGGATAGACATGAAGTATCTGGCTGTCGGAGGCCAAGACAATTTGGTTGTCCAGCTCATAGGGCGAGCCTCCTATTGGCCGGAACACCTCCCCCTTCCTCGACATCCTTATGCGCAACACGCCGCCACGTATCTTGGCCAAGTCGTAAAGCCCTACGGGAACCATGTATCTTACCGACGCGGCGTTTCCCGCGTCCACCACGGGGCTTATCCTAGGCAGGGGCTCCCCCCTCAACACTCTTCTCAGGAGAGCCTCCTGGGCGGGCCTCTGCTTAGTTGGGTCTATCCCGAGGACCCTCCAGTAGAAGTCGCGGTACGCCCTAACGACCGGGTGGTCTTTCAAAGTCTCTAACGAAAGCGTCTGCCTAACCTCCGCAACCGCCATGCTTATCTCCTCCTCCAGCTCAGCGGTGTACCTCGTGTTGTCAACCCCAAGAACCACGTCATATGCAACGAACACGCCCAGCTCCCCCGCCTCGTTCACCACCGTCGCAACCATGAGGGGGAATTGAGGGGAGGTTAAATGGATTTATGGCTCATTTCAGAGAGACCCGGCCCAATGCTTTTATAAGTTTGAGTTTTCAAGCTTGATGAGCCGCGAGTCGCTCGTGAAAGACCCCTCTCTAGCCGACAGGGGCGGAGAGCAACTGTACTGGGCCGAGAGAAACATGCCAGTACTTCTGGAGATCAGGAGGAGGTTCGAGGAGGAGAAGCCTCTGGCGGGCCAGACCGTCGCCGCATGTCTACACGTCACAAAGGAGACCGGCGTCCTCGTGCGGACTCTGGCTGCCGGCGGGGCCAAGGTGGTGCTCATACCCTCGAACCCGCTCTCTACGCAAGACGACGTCGCCGCCGCGTTGGCGCAGGGAGGTATTCACGTCTATGCCTGGCGCGGCATGACGGAAAGGGAGTACTACAACGCGATAGGGTTCGCGCTGTCTTTTTACCCCACCATCACTCTTGACGACGGGGCCGACTTAACCGCCACCATACACAAGCTGGGCCACGGAATTAAAGACCAGACTATTGACTACGTGCTTGAAACAGCCGGCTCAATAGATGTCGGGAGGCTCTTCGCCGGGCTACGCGGAGGCACCGAGGAGACCACCACAGGCGTGATAAGGCTCCGCGCCTTGAAAAACGCGGGCAAGCTCCTGTATCCCATCATCGCCGTGAACGAGTCATATACAAAATACCTGTTTGACAACAGATACGGCACAGGGCAATCGACGTGGGACGGCGTGATGAGGGCTACAAACCTGCTCATCGCCGGCAAAAACGTCGTCGTGGCGGGCTACGGCTGGGTCGGCAGGGGGATAGCCATCAGAGCGAGGGGGCTTGGCGCGAGGAGGGTGATTGTGGTGGAGGCGGACCCCGTCCGGGCTCTTGAAGCCGTTTTCGACGGCTTCGAGGTCATGCCCATGGATGAGGCGGCTATGATAGGCGACGTGTTCATAACCGCGACGGGGAACATAAGGGCGATAAACCTAGGCCACATCTTTAAGATGAAAGACGGCGCCGTCCTCGCCAATGCGGGGCACTTCAACGTGGAGATAGACGTGGCAGGTCTTGAACGGGTGGCGGTGGCTAAGAAGACTATCAGGCCTAACCTTGAGGAGTACACGTTGCCCAACGGCAGGCGGGCGTATCTAATAGGCGGGGGACGCCTAGTAAACCTAGTAGCCGCCGAGGGCCACCCGTCGGAGGTCATGGACCTCTCCTTCGCAAACCAAGCCCTCGCCGCTGAGTACCTCGTGAGGAACAAGCTGGCAGTTGACGTGTACAAGTTGCCAGACGAGCTCGACCGCGAGGTGGCCAGGCTGAAGCTTAGGACCATGGGCATCGAAATAGAGGAGCTGAGCGAGGAGCAGAGACGCTACATAACCTCGTGGGAGTTGGGCACCTAACCTTGTCTAGAATACTGCCTAGAAATAAATTTGCTACTAAGCACAGTTCTCGCCCGCATGCTACGCATACTGTTCGGCGCCTCCGTCATCTACAACGCCGGCTATCGGCGACGCGTCTCCTCTAACCACTTCTCTATGGCGTCTGCGAGTTCGGCGTAGCGCTTGAAGCCTTCTAGGTGCTCTCTGCCACACACGATATATATCTTGCCGTCGCTCCTCCGGCGTATCCACGGCTTTACGCCTGTCAGTGCCTCCACCAGCGCCGAGAACCTCTCCGCGTCTGCCTCCCTGCCTCCCGGCGCGCCGGCTCTAGCCGTGGCGAATCCCAAGACCGCGTTAAGCTTTCCATATCTGCCGAAGGTGATTGTGTACTCACGCTCCACGCGGTCTACAATGTGCTCGCCCTCCACGCGGCCCACCTCCGCCGTTATTTTGAGTCTCAGCAACTTCTTGCCGTTCTGCTTCTTCTCAACGGCTTCTCCGCCTATCACCTTCACGACATATGTCTTGCCGCTCACCTCAACCTTCTTCTCAAAGCGCTCCAGCGTCAGGGAGCCCCACGACATCCCCTCCTCTATGATCTTTTGAGCCTTTTCGTAGACCTTTTCGCCCGCCTTCTCCGCCCTCTCTAGTATGTACTTCACGAACTCCGCCGCCAGCTCCCGTTGTTTTCCCTTGCCGTGTACAGAAAGCCGCGCGGCGTAGGCCAAGCCCTCCTTGAGGATATACACGTAGCCCATTTTGCCCCCCTCCGGCATCTTCACCGAGAAGTGACTTCCCTCCTCAAGCCCCATGTTCTCAAGCCGTTGCTTTTCATGCTCTATGCTGTTGCGGTCAGTGGAGCCGAATTTGACCTCAAGCGCGCCGCTACGCGCAAGCCCCACGTAGTACTTGGGCCATCCTTCCCTCAGCGTGAGACCCCTCTCCAGCTTCTCCAGCCGCCGCTCCGCCTTCTTCTCATCCACCAAACCATTCTTGACGACCGTCCTGACGATCTCGGCGAGGGCTTTTCTGAGCTCCTCGCGCCCAGCCGCAAGCATGTCGGTAGTAGCTATGACGTACCACACGTCTCTGCCGCCCTCTTTCTTGACCTCTGCGCCGACGCCCGCCAGCTTCAATAGCCGGGCCGCGAGCTCAACGCGGCTTCGGTCCGTCGAGGCGAATTGGAGCTCGACCTTGTCGCTACGCAGGTATACGTCGTACTTGATTTTGATATCGCCCCCCGATATGGTCAACTCCGCGGCGACGCGGCCGCCCTCAGTCCTCCTCAGCCCCTCCCAGCTGACGTCAAGCCCCTCGGCCCCGAGTTCCACAGCTTCAGCCAGCTTATGGCTCTTAAGCCTATCGTCTCCCTCAAGCAGAGGAGGACCGTAGCGGAAGTATAGGCGCGCCAGCTTGACCGCATTGCCGCCAGACGCGACTATGTCGAACCCTTTTCCAGTCTTCACCTCAGTTTTGATGCCGTATGCCGCGAAGACAGCCTTCCAGAGTAAGGCGACGGCGTGCCTGCCGCTGGTCAAGCCAACCACTCCCATCGCCTTTGACACGTATCCGTCTCCGCCTACGGCCCCAGAGATAACAGCGGCGAAGTATTTCAACGTCGTTTTGTTGATGCCCAGTCTCTCCGCCTGTATAAGCAGAAGGGCCGGCGCCATGACCTCCCTAGCCGCTTTGTCGTCGTTCAGCCTGTCCCTCAGCGTCTCTAGCTCGCCCCGGACCTCCTCGCCCAGCCACCTCACGGCGGCGCCCACCACGCCGCTCCAGTTCTCCACAACCCACCGCTTTAGCTCCTCCCAGCTCTCCACCTCGACGCCCAGCATCTTGAGCCACCCATCTCTGGAGCTCTTTTTGATGGCCTTGTCGAGCTTGTCAAGGCTGGTTCTAGCTAGAAGCAGTAACCTCGGCCCCTCAAGAGTCAAGCTCACGCCAAGTATTACGACGTCGGACCAGCCGAACAGAGCATGAGTCTCCGCCAACTGCCACAGATGAGAAGTGGTCATCTGCAACACCCTCTTCTTCCCACTTCTGGTTATCGCCACGTCGGAGTCAACCCAGCCCAGCATATACAGCAGAGAATCCTCCACGGGCAGACGCTCCCTAACCACCTCCGCCGCCTTCACCCCCGCCTCAAGCTCCGGCCTAAAGAAGACCCGCCACCTCTCCGCATCGAAGATCAAGGTGTAGGTTATGCTCGCCCCCTCCCCTTCTCCCACTTTTGCAATCCACAGCTTTACGCCCAACTCATTGAGCCCGCCGCCCTCCTCAAGTCTGTAGAGCCTAAACACGTAAGACGTCTTGGTCTCCCTTTCAAGCATCAGCGTCAGCTTACCGCCCTTTACGAGCTCCTCAACGAAGCGGCTGTAGCGGTCGGCACTGGGCTTTAGGAACAGCCTGCGGAAGGCCTCCGCCACCAACTCCTCCACTGCCACCGGTCTCACCACCCCCGCCCTCTTGGCCCTGTTGTACGCCGTAATCGGCGCGTAGTAGAGGAGCCAGGCAGACCCACTTACCTCAAGCCAATACCAAGCCGCCGTGCCGAAGGCGCTCCTCCTGCCCAGCGCATACTCCCTATACGCCATTAAAGCCGCAAGGGCCTTAACGCCGAAGCTGACGCCGCCGAACTCGGGGAGCTCCGGCACCTTCGCCTCCGCCAGCTCCCTTGCCACGCCCTCCTCAACGTTTAAGAGACCTCCCAGATCGTGCATGACAGCGTATTCGTTCAGCCCCTTCCTGAGAGCACTCAAGGCGTTTTCGAAGGCCCTGCTCTCCTCCTCGGTCAGCTGTTTTATCTTTTCAGGGTCCGCCACGTACATGACCCTCTTAAACGGCTCCACCCCCACCTCCACTCTCTGCACCACCTTTTCACGCTCTTCCACGTCCTTTCTCAACGCAGTTCTGTAGACGCTGAAGGCCTTCTCCAGCGCAAGAACGGCGTAGAAGAGGGCACGTTTGTAGTTCTCGTCTTTGAGGTACTTGGAATACAGCTCGGCGGCCCATCCATGCATAAGCCTCTCCTCCTCAGACGGCTTCGGCAGTATCAACTTCCTCAGCGATTCCCAAGGCTCCGCCAGCTTCACCCTCCCAACGTTGGCCTCCTTGACTATTTCCTTGAACTTCTCGTAGGGGTCTGGAGCGTTCTCCAAGATGTTGAACACCTCTTCCCGCGGATGCTCCTTAACGCCGGCGGCTACAAACGGCGTCAGAGACGCCGCATACGCCAGCTTATCAAGCTCAATCAAACCCCACGTATTCAACGCGATGTTTAACGCAATTACTCCAGCCGCCACAGCCGCCATCAAGAAGAGGTAGGCCTTGTGCTTGTCGATCCAAGCCAGCACCCGCGTAACGGCTTCAACAAACAGCTCCACGAGGCGCTGGACAGTTATCTTGACATGTTCAAATACATCCTTCGCCGCCTCATACAGCGCCTTCGCCGCCCTCTGCACGTACTCAACAGCCTCCCTAAACTGGCCCACCTCCGCCAACGCCACAGCCGAGGCAACAGAGGAAACAACAGCCTCTGAGTAGAGGTCGTGATACACGGAGTACAGAGCCGCCGAGAGCCCAGCTGAGGCGGCTTTTCCGCGTCTACGCCACACCCCAATGCGCCGGTTTAAAAACAACTATACGCAAAGAAAACCGCTGAAGAAATTAGAGGAGAGACGATGGAGAGACTTAGAGAGCCGCCTAAGCCGGCGGCTAGGATGCCCAACCCGGCAGAGGAGCTTCTGCGGGAGTGGCCTGAGCTGAGCGCCTTCGGCGTTGATTGGGTTAGGAAGTGGCTAGACCTTAGGGTGAGGTTAATTGAGATTGCCAAGACACTGCGCAGATACCCGTGGATGGTGGATGTGGTGAGACGGAACCCGATGAGCATCCTCCACCCCTGCATGATAGAGGCGTATGTTACAAGAGACGGGTCGGAGGTGTGTCTCTCCCTCACCCCGCCTAAGGCCTTCTGCGCCCAAAACGGAGCCGTGAAGGAGGTTAAGCTAGAGCCGGAATTTAAGCGATACGAGACACACGAGGAAAAGACCAGAGAGGTGTACCGCCTCAAGGGGCTATTGGCATTTACCACGGCGGCGAGGGAATGCGTAAGGCTACTCTAGCCGTTTTCCTCCCTCAAAAGAACCAGGATTCTGGAGAGCTCCTCCTCGCTGGCAATGCGAAACACAAGGAGCGGCACGGCGTACCCCGGATGCCAGAACTCCACATACACGGCCTCCCTCAGCGTTACTATA
>Ga0081478_141017_pt1 | contig 10587 bp, 10 predicted proteins | sample OctSprmetagenome_FD_70983 | JGI IMG/M metagenome (GOLD analysis project Ga0081478, IMG submission 70983) | Hot spring and microbial mat streamer communities from Octopus Spring Streamers, Yellowstone National Park, USA - T=80-84 v2 (version 2) | ecosystem: Environmental > Aquatic > Thermal... | reverse complement strand
CCGCTGGGGGCCTGTCCGCCATCGGCTCCCCCATCAAGCCCAGACCGATGAAGCCGATTCGATCGGCCACGGCCGACCTTCCACCGCGCCGGATAATGTCCAATTGCCCGCTTTATACAATTGGGGCCTCTCGCAATTGCTTTGCGAATGGCAGGTGCTATAGGATAGGACAGGATTATAGCTTATCTGGACGCTACCCATGCGCGAATAGAGAAGCAACAAGGCCATCAAAGTAGTGTCCAGATAAGACTTTAAATACCTCCGAAGACAGGTGATTTTCCAGAATTTAGCGATTTACAACAGTCCCTCTTGCTATTTAAACCCTTGTATGGGAACCACCACCGAGATTGATAAAAAGCTATAAAGTCCGATGAGCATGGCACATGTGATGCGTGCCGATGAGCCGGGCTTTAGGGCACTAACCATGGAGGAATTGTTGGGCAGGCGCTTAAACAGTGTCGAAGAGAAGTACTCGCCGAGGGTCATCTACGTCAGCGGCCCGCTGGATATACCGTTGAAGGGGATCCGGGTCTCCGTGGTCGGCACTAGGAACCCCAAGCACCGGGAGCGGGCGAGGAAGATAGCCGCCGCGCTCGTGCGACAAAAGATCACGGTGGTCAGCGGCCTTGCGAGAGGAGTCGACACGGTGGCACACACTACTGCGATCGAGGAGGGTGGGCGCACAATCGCGGTGCTCGGGACCCCCTTGAACGTCTTTTACCCGCCCGAGAACAAGGAGCTTCAGCTCCGCATAATGAGGGAGCACCTAGCTATCAGCCAGTTCCCCATAGGCGCGCCGGTCTCGAGAAAGAATTTCCCAATGAGGAACAGGACGATGGCCCTCGTTTCTCACGCGACTGTGGTTGTGGAGGCGGGGGAGGACAGCGGCGTCGTCTCACAGGGTTGGGAGTGCCTAAGACTTAGGAGGCTGCTCCTGATACACGCATCTCTAGCAGACCTTCCATGGGTCAAAAGGATGATGGAGTATGGCGCCCATCTCTTCAGGTATACCGACGAGATGTTGGAGGCGATCTTGGAAAATTGCCCCAACGACGACATAACAGTCTTGGAGGGCCTCCCAATCGATCTATGAGGCGTAATTGGCTAGAATATACCTCTTTGCTGGCTTACTGCCCTGATCTCTGGAACGATGGGGGTCCCGGGCAGACGGCCGCCGAGTTTGTGAAACGATTGAAGAACAACCAGCCATATAACAAGGTGCATTTTCCGTCAGACATCGTCGCGAAGCTCCTCAAATTGTTTCTGGAGAATCATGAGTTGTTGAAGGACGTCTTTCACAATGACGTGGTGCTGGTGCCGGTGCCTAGGGCTTCGCCAATCAGAGAAGGGGATCTCTGGCCCGCGTATGAAATAGCTAATAGCATTAGCAGATTGGGGCTCGGTAGGGTTTCGCCCCTTTTAGAAAGGGTGAAAAGGGTAAACCCGTCTTCACGGTCAAGTCCTAAGGCAAGACCTACTCCAACACAGCACTTCGAGTCCCTATCAGTCAGGAGAAACTTGTCTCAAGTAGAAGAAGTTGTCCTCGTTGACGACGTCATAACTAGAGGACATACCCTTATTGCATGTGCATGGAGGATTGAGGAGGCTTATCCCGGCATCAAGATACACGCGTTCGCTGCGGTCAGAACCGTGAGCAATAAACAGGAGTTTAAGGGCTTCTTCGATCCGGTGGGGTTGGGCAGGATCACCTATAGGCGAAACCGTGATGATTGCCTGAGGAGACCTTAGCTACGCGTTCTACGGCCCCCTGAGGGCTCGATGGGCGGATAGTGCTTAGAAAGCTTCGATGTTATCACAGGCGCCTCTTTAAAGATAACGCTTCATTCGAACATTATTCCGCACCTATCACTAATGTTTTTACCGTTGGGCGACATCCTAACAGCGAAGGGGACATGGGAGACGAGTGGTGGCCTCCGTGGTGGAGGAGGAGGTTCAGGCCCTTCGAGCTGATCGACGAGATGATGCGGGAGTTCGAGCGGTGGTTCGAGGAGGAGTTCAAACAGCGAAGGGGACATGGGAGACGAGTGGTGGCCTCCGTGGTGGAGGAGGAGGTTCAGGCCCTTCGAGCTGATCGACGAGATGATGCGGGAGTTCGAGCGGTGGTTCGAGGAGGAGTTCAGGCGCTTCGAGCGCGAGCTTCCGAGGGACCTCGTCAGGGAGGTCAGGACGCCGACGGGAGTGAGGAGGGAGATAGGGCCGATAGTCTACGGCTACTCGATCACTATCGGTCCCGACGGCAGGCCGATCATCAGGGAGTTCGGCAACGTCAGACCGGGGAGGAGAGGGGAGCCTCCCATGCTGACGGTGGAGAGGGAGCCGCTGGTCGACGTCCTCGAAGAGGAGGACAAGATCAGGGTGATAGCTGAGGTGCCTGGCGTCCAGAAGGAGGACATACAGCTGGACCTCCAGGACAGCCGCCTCGTCATCAAGGTCGACACGCCACAGCGGAAGTATTACAAGGAGGTGGATCTGCCGGAGGAGGTCGACGCCGAGAACTCGAAGGCCAATTACAACAACGGCGTCCTCGAGGTGATCCTGCCGAAGAAGGGCGGGAAGAAGCCGACAAGGCGGATCAAGGTCGAGTGAGCCATCAAGGCAACGCGTCCGTTCGTTGCCCGTTCTTTTCGGACCTCTCAGCGCACTACCGTAGTCCTGCGTCCCCAAGCCTCCTGACCGTGAACGCTTGAACAGCAAGTCGAGATTGATTTAAAAGGTCCGGGCAATTATCTCACTCAACGGATGCGATTCAGCTGGATGATAGGTGGGGCACAGGGAAGCGGCGTCGACTCGTCCGCGAACGCCTTCGCCTATGCGGTCGCCTCGGCCGGCTACAACGTCTTCGGCAAGAGGGAGTACTTCTCGAACATCAAGGGGAGGCACAGTTACTTCACTGTGGTCGCGTCCGACGGGCCTGTGAGGAGCGTGACCGATGAGGTCCACGTCTTGACTTCCTTCGACGCCGAGACCGTCTTCAGGCACGCCTTCGAGGTGATGAAGGGAGGTGCCCTCATCTACGACAGGTACCTCGAGGGGGAGCGGCTGAAGAACCAGTCGATGCTCGAGCCGGAGGAGATGGAGCGGATCGAGAGGAACCTCGAGGAGATGGGCGTAGCGGACAACCTGAAGGACGTCGTGAAGGCCGTCAGCGAGTCGGGCGTCAAGGTCTTCCCTGTTCCCTACATGGACCTCCTGAAGAGGGTAGGAGAGCTGGTAGGCGAGCAGCAGCTGAGCGTTCTCACGCGGATGGTCAACACCCTTGCGGTGGCCGTCTCCTTCAGGCTCGTCGGAGGGGAGCTCGAGAACCTGGAGAGGGGCCTCAGCTACGCCTTCAGGGCGAAGAGGGCCATCGTGAGGAACAACATGGTGGCTGCCCAGGTCGCATACGAGTACTTCGACGAGTACTTCCAGGGCGAGTCGATAGGCATCACGCTCAAGCCGATCCCCAACAACACGAAACGGATCCTCGTCAACGGAACCACCATCGTCGGCCTCGGAAAGATCGTAGCTGGTTGCAGGCTTCAGACCTATTACCCGATCACCCCAGCTGCCGACGAGAGCTTTTACCTAGAGGACAAGATGGAGTTCGGCATCGCCGCCGACGGAGAGCTCGACTATCCCGAGCTGGCCGAGACTAAGGTGCTGATCGAGAGGGGGAACATTGTGGTCGTCCAGACCGAGGACGAGCTGGCCGCAATAGACATGGCCATCGGAGGCGCCCTTGCCGGAGTGAGGGCAGCGACGGCCACCTCTGGTCCTGGGTTCTCGCTGATGTGCGAGGGCCTCGACTGGGCAAGCATCAACGAGGTCCCAGTAGTCATAACCATCTACACGAGGGGAGGGCCCAGCACCGGTCTCCCCACGAGGCACGAGCAGTCAGACCTTCTCTTCTCGGTCTTCGCAGGTCACGGAGAGGCACCTAGGATCGTACTGGCTTCAGGGGACATGGAGGAGGCCTTCTACGACACGATAAAGGCCTTCAACTACGCTGAGCGGTACCAGATGCCCGTCATCCACCTCCTCGACAAATCGATCGCTAACTCGACCCAGAGCGTCCCAGTGCCTGAACCGGCTAAGGCCGTGATCGACAGGGGCCTTTACGTCGACGGCGACATGACAGGGAAGGAGTACAAGCGGTTCGAGGTCACGGAGTCAGGCATCTCGCCGAGGGTCCCGATAGGGACGAAGGGCATAACGTTCTGGAACACAGGAGACGAGCACGACGAGCTCGGCCACATCAGCGAGGACCCGTACAACAGGACGGTCATGATGGAGAAGAGGATGAGGAAGCTCGAGCTCGCGGCCAAGGAGATACCGCCGGAGGAGAAGGTGAGCGTCTACGGAGACCAATCCGCCGACGTCTGGATCGTGAGCTGGGGATCGACGAAGGGCCCGATACTCGACGCGCTCGACCTGCTCCGCGAGGAGGGCTTCGACGGGAGGCTCGCCTTCCTACAGGTCAGGCTCCTCTGGCCCTTCCCCGCTGAGCTCGTGAGGGAGATCCTTGCCGGTGCCAAGAAGATCATAGACATCGAGCAGAACTACATGGGACAGATGGGGATGCTGATGAAGATGACCGCCGGGATCGAGCCGACCAACAAGATCGTGAAGTTCAACGGAAGGCCCTTCAGCATGACCGAGGTGAGGGACGCCATCAAGACGGTCCTGAGGACCGACATCAAGCGCCTCGTCACAAACAGGGGCTCGTGAGGCCGAGGACTTCCCCTCTCTTTACTTCCTGAACCGGACCTATTGGCTCATCACTAAACCTCTATCAGCAGGCCAGGCCGATCGGGATCGGCGGGTGATGGAGCGGTGTCTGCGGTGGCAGCAAAGAGGTTCACAGAGGAGTTCGCGACGCTTCTCGACAAATCGGTCACGGTGACGCTCAAGTCAGGTCAGAGGATCGCCGGCAGGGTCGTGGCCTTCAACCAGTCCGATTACAGCCTTTGGCTCACGGACGCGGTGATCGGGGAGGGGAGGAGCGCGAAGAGGGTCTTCGTCTCAGGGAGCGAGATCTCGACGATCGAGGTGGCCGAGGAGGGTCCTGACCTGATGGGCCTCTACGAGAGGCTCAACAGAGTCTTCCCGAACATGGTGCGTTACCTGAGGGATGCAGGGGTCATCGTGGTGATGGAGAGGGTCAGGGTGACGAAGGACGGCCTCGTGGAGGGCACAGGTCCAGTTGCGGAGAGGGTCAGGAGGATATGGGAAGAGTGGAGGGCGGAGGCGCGCACGACCGGTTGAAGCATCAGCCGTTCAACCTTCTAACCTCGCTACGGCCCTGACGTAAGACCTCGACAACTCTTCGACTGAGACGTCTCCGAGTCTGAGGTTGGCGAGCCTGTCCAGGACCCAGACGGCCCTCCTGCAGGCGTAGTAGTCGGGCGTCGATTCGCCGACCTCGATCAGCATTCCCATGTTCTCCATCCCCATCAGACCTGCGAGGTTCATCAGGATCCCAACAGCGCCGACGATCTGGCCGCTGTAGACGTGCCCTTCCACGATCTTCGCGTACTTCTCCAGGTTCGCCTTGTCGGTCGATGAGCAGAAGACCTCCCTCCTCGGAGATATCCCTTCCCTACCTCCCAGTCCTCCGACGGTGAAGACGCGCCTCCCTCCGTGCTTCTTCACCAGCTCGATCACGGTGTAGCAGAACTCGTGCTGTCCGTAGCTCGAAGAGGGCTGGGAGGTCCCGTAGAGGATCAGGGTGGGCGAGGGGTCCTCGACGGCGTAAAGGTCAGCGAAGTTCAGGAGGAGCCTGCCGTCCGAGACGAAGGCCGGAGATGGGAACTCGGGCGAGTAGAGCCTGCAGATCCTCTTGGCACGGTCACGGAGGACGTCGAGGATGTAGGCGACAGCGACCTTCGAGACCATGCCTATTCCCGGGAGGCCCTCGATGAAGGTGGCGTCCTCGAGGAAGTAGTCCCTCATCCCTTCCTCGTAGACGACCTCGGTCCTCGGTCCCGAATCCAGCAACCTCAACCTCCTCAACTCAGCCCACGCTCCTAATCAGTCATTCGCTTGATCAGAACCCGGCGATCCACTTGGAGAGGCTTTCGGTCGACCGCACGATCTTCGCTCCCTCTGCGGCGAACTTGCGGAAGTACGCGTCGGCCCTCTCCGTGTAGTCCACGACTCCTCTGATGACGACGGGTGAGGTGCAGTCCTCGAGCAGGTGGATCTTCCTGACGTAGGAAGGATCGATCTCCTTGAAGGCCGAGATGAGGTCCTCGACGGTCCACGCGACGCAGTGGCTCTTCGCCTGACCAGCCACCAGCACGACGTCGTACCTTCTCAGCTCCTCGATCAGCTCCCTGTCCACGGCGCCTAGCTGCCTCCCCTCGTGGTCCACCTTCACCTCAGGTCCGATGGCCGAGTAGTGCTCCGTGAGGGGGTGCATCCCCTTCATCCTGATGAAAGGCTGGGACCTCCTCGCTATGGCGTGGAAGAAGACGGCCTCCTCGACCGCCGGGACGATCGCGTGCCCTATTCCTCCGAGCATGGCGTGGTAGGGCCAGACCGTCAGCTCGTACTTCCCCGAACGCTCGAGGCTCTCGACGTAGTGGAGCAGATACCTCTGCGCGTACTCCTGATCGATCCCGAGGGCTTTGCACGCCTCAGGGTCGACCCGCCATCTGCCCCTCCTTACGTCCTCGACCGATACGACCGTATGGGGCTCGGGGTGGTTTCCGTCGCTGTCGACTAGGAAGGCCTCGTGGAAGATCTGGTATGCCTGGTGCGTGTCCATGGTGAGGTAAATTCTCGTTATGTTCTCGAGGTTCCTGTAGATGAACTGGCAGAGCCTGACGTTGTCCTCGACCGCACCGAGACCTGACCGGCCAGCCACGAAGAGCTCGAAGCCCGGTATGCAGAACGTGTTCTGGACGTCGATCAGAAGCAGGGCCACCTTCAGCTCGTCTTCGGAGGCTGGCCTTATCCCGTAACGCAGAGCCCAAGACCTGGCTTCCCTGGTCCTCTTGGCGTAATCCACCTTCCAGACGTCGCCCACCGTCTCGGGCGAGAAGTGCGGCGGAATGGGGAGCTCCCTCACCATCCCACCTTGAAGCAGTCAGCACATCAATATAAGAACACGGACCGCATCACGAGGATCGAGGTAGAGTCGATGTGATGAGGCGGCCGAGAATCTACCTTGCCGACGAGGATGACATACTTGCGGGGAAGGTCACCGACGTCTACTTCGTGAGGACGGCGCTGGTGACCGAGACGGCTAACGTCGCGTCGAGGCGCGTAGCAGCAGACGTCCACGCCTATTCGCTACCTAAGGGATACGGGTGGGCCGTCTTCGCCGGCCTCGAGGAGGCTCTCAGGGTCCTCCAGGGGAGGAAGGTCGACGTCTACGCGATGGAAGAGGGAGAGCTCTTCGGTCCTCTGGAGCCCGTTATGGAGATCGTCGGGCCCTACTCGGAGTTCGGCGTCTACGAACCAGCGGTCCTCGGCGTGCTGAGGCACTCGAGCAGCGTCGCAACGAAGGCAGCCCGAATCAGGCTGGCCACCTGGGGCAAGACTCTGATCTTCTTCGGCATAAGGTCCGTCCACCCTGCTGTTGCACCGGCTGTCGACAGGGCCTCCTTCATCGGTGGGTGCGATGCGGTATCAGGGGTCCTCAGCGCAGAGATGATAGGGGAGAGGCCAGTGGGGACGATGCCCCACGCCCTCATCATCCTCTTCGGCGAACAGGAGAAGGCCTGGCTCTCCTTCGACGCGGTGGTTCCGTCGGACGTGCTGAGGATAGCGCTCTGCGATACCTTCGACGACGAGAGGGTGGAGGCGCTGAGGGCCGCGAGGGCTCTGGGCGACAGGCTCTTCGGCGTCAGGCTCGACACGCCCAGCTCCAGGAGGGGGAACATGAGGCGGATAGTGCAGGAGGTCAGGTGGACGCTGGACATCAACGGCTTCAGAAACGTGAGGATCTTCGTGAGCGGCGGGATCGACGAGGAGGAGGCGCGGGAGCTGGCGGATCTTGCGGACGGCTTCGGCGTCGGGACGTCGATCGCATTCCCTCCGTCCGTTGACTTGGCGCTGGACATAGTGGAGGTGGAGGGCAGAGCTGTTGCGAAGAGGGGGAAGCTGCCGGGAAGGAAGCAGGTCTACCGCTGCAAGAAAATGCACGACGTGATCGTCCCCTTCGGGAAGGAGCTGGAGCGGTGCCCGGTCTGCGGCGATCAGTCGAGTCCTTTGCTGAGGAAGGTGATGGAGTCGGGAGAGGTTACGGTCGACCTCCCCTCTGCCCGTGAGATAAGGAGCAGGGTCCTCGAGCGCCTCGAAATCATCAGGTCGATGCCGGACTTCACTATCGAACCGGTCCTCCAAACCTGATCCCGGCAGAACTTTATGACTGAGGGAACAGCATTACATGACGCGATGATATGGGACTCTCATCTGACCCCGGACACGGGGCATGAAGAGCCATGGGGTAAATGAGCATTCCTATCAAAGCCAACACCTCAGACCCGTAACATCGCCGTAATCGTCTAAGAACTCCCAGCGCCCTTCTACCCCCTGAGACTTGATATACTACCGTCCTTCGCGGAGTTGGGGCGATGTCCTTCGAGTACGAGGTGCCGGAAGGGCTCCTTTACAGCAGGAACCACGAGTGGTTACGGGTGAAGGGCAAGATAGCCACGGTCGGGGTCACCGATTACGTCCAAAGGAAGCTGAGGGAGGTGCTGTACATAGAGCTGCCGAACACCAACGTCAAGGTCGTCCGGGGGCAGCACGTGGCCACCATCGAATCGGTCAGGGGCAGCTACGAGGTGAGGTCGCCGGTGTCTGGTAAGATCGTCGAGGTCAACGCCAGGCTCGTCGACAGCCCTGAGTTGATCAACGAGTACCCCTACGAGAGCGGATGGATCTTCAAGGTCGAGATCTCGGACGAGGGGGAGCTGAGCGACCTCATGGACGCCGACGAATATTCCAGGTACCTGTCCGAGCTCGAGCTGGAGACGGAGGAGTCAGAGTAGCGCCCTGAGAACCCTGATAGGTGTCGTGAGGTGCCCCCGGAGCCTGCTTACCCTGATGCTCCTCGCCACCGAGATCACCTCCTCAACCTCCTGATCTGTGAGGGGGATGTCTGCAGCGGTCGCGTTTTTCTCGGCCTGCTTCGCGTCCTTAGCTCCCGGTATGGCGACGACGTTCTGCCTGTGGATCAGGACCCTCAGCGCGATCTGTTCAGGCGTCGCGCCGTGCCTCGATGCGACCTCCCTCAGCTTCTCCAACAGCGGCCCCACTTTCCTCACGTTGTGGGGGTCGAAGAGAGGGTTGATCGCCCTCACCACATCCTTCGGCAAGTTCTTCTGGTCGTACTTTCCAGTCAGGAGGCCCTGCGCCAGGGGGCTGTAGGCTATCACTGTTATGGAATCGCCGAAACGCTCGAAGAGTCTCTCGGCACTGCGCATCTTGAGCAGGCTGTACTCTATTTGGTTCGAGACGATCTCCTCGCGCTTGAGGGCCTGCTGGGCGCGCTCTAGCTGAGATGGGGAGAAGTTGCTGACGCCGATGTACCTGATCATCCCCCTCCTCACCAACTCCTCCATCGCCCTCATCGTCGAGGAGACAGGTATGAGCGGGTTAGGCCAGTGGACCTGATAGAGGTCTATCGCGTCGACGCCGAGGCGTCTGAGGCTCCGCTCGCAGGCCTTGATCGTGCCTTGGTACGTGGCGTGGGTGGGCCATACTTTGGTCGCTATCAGCACCCTCTCCCTCATCCCCCTTATCGCCTTACCGACGACCGTCTCGGAGAGCCCGCCGCCGTAGATCTCGGCTGTGTCGATCAGGTTGACGCCTAGCTCTAAGGACCTCCTGATCGCTGTTACAACCTGCTCCTCTCCGTACCCTTTTCCCCACCCCCACTCCCTCGAGCCGATCTGCCAGGTACCGATGCCAATCTTCGAGACCTTCTCTGAGGTCTTCCCGAGGTTTGTATAAAGCATCCCAATCACTGCAGACCGATCGACTCAAAACGGTATCCTTCGAGGTCTCTCAAGTTCATGGGATCAGCGGCCGAGGAACTCGGCAATCACTCTGCTGACCTCCTCAGGGTTCTCCTCGTGAACGTTGTGACCGGATGTCTCGTCTAGGAAGACTTCTGCCCCGATCTCTCGTGCCAGCTCCAAGTTCCTTTCGAAGGAAACGAGGACGTCGTGACGACCCAGAACGAAGAGCACCGGGCATCTCAGCCTCTTGAGGAGACCCTGGTCGAACTCCTCGATGATCCTAGAGGCCTCGATCAGCGTCTTGCCTGAGTACCTGATGGACTCGTAGTATCCGTCGACTGTTTCGTCGTCGAGGGCTTCCTTTCTGACGTAAACATTCTCCAGTACCGACCTCACGACGCTCTTCCTGACCATGAACCTGGCCAGCGGGTCACCGATCAGCCTCCTCGCCAGTTTCATCGCGAGCGGTCTAAGGCCTCCCTTTCCGACGAAGAATCCGGGGTTGATCAGCACGAGCTTCCTCACCCTTTCGGGCGTCATCGCAGCGATGTACGCGGATATAACCCCGCCCATCGAGTGACCCACCACGTTGAACTCCCTCACGCCGATCCGA
>Ga0081478_133369_pt1 | contig 10589 bp, 9 predicted proteins | sample OctSprmetagenome_FD_70983 | JGI IMG/M metagenome (GOLD analysis project Ga0081478, IMG submission 70983) | Hot spring and microbial mat streamer communities from Octopus Spring Streamers, Yellowstone National Park, USA - T=80-84 v2 (version 2) | ecosystem: Environmental > Aquatic > Thermal springs... | reverse complement strand
TAAAAAGACGCTTCATATAAATTTTTAAAAATTAAAGGATAATTGCTATCTTTAAATATAAAATCACTTATTTTTGCTGCCTTATCTTTAATATCTGATATTAAAAAATCTGAATTTCTAACATTATTCATAATAATTTTGTAAAATATTTTAAGATCTAATATAATATCATATCATAAAAATCTAATATAATATCATATCATAAAAATATTAAAAATCAAAATGGATCAAGAAAATAGAATAAAAAAATTAAATAATTTTAATTTAAATACTAACGGGAATTTTATCTTATATTATATGAATCTAACTCAAAGAGAAGATTTTAACTATTCTTTAGAATTTGGAATAGATTTATCTAATAAATATCAAAAACCGCTTATTGTTTATTTCCCAATAACTGACTACTTTAAATTTTCAAACTTAAGATATTATCAATTTATGATAGAAGGAATTATAAAAACTAAAAAAGCAATTGAGCAAAGAGGGATAAAATTTATTATTGAAAAATTAGATTATCCACCATATAAAAAAATTCTTGAAAAATCAGAAAAATGTTTTGCTATTATCTTAGATAAAGGATATTTAAAATATCAAAGAAAAATTAATGAAATTATTGCACAAAAATCAAAAACAGCTGTTTTTGAGGTAGAAAATGATGTTATTGTTCCTGTTGAAATTGTATCTTCTAAACAAGAACCTTACGCAATGACAATAAGACCAAAAATTTATAAAAAATTGAATATTTTTTTAAAACCAATTCAAAAAAATGAACCAAAAATTAAATCTATAAACTATGATTTTGAGTTTAATGAATTAAATTTCAATAAACCCGAAGAATATTTGCAAATTTTAAATATAGACAAAAGCGTAAAACCTTCAAAATATTTTAAAGGAGGAGAAGATGAAGCAAATAAATTTTTAAAAATTTTTATAGAACAAAAACTTCATAAATATAAAGATTTAAGATCTGATCCTTCTTTAGATTATCAATCAAATTTAAGTCCTTATCTTCATTTTGGACAAATTTCTCCTTTAAAAATAGTTTTAGAAATTTTAAAAAATTATTCTATAAATGATCCTAATGTTCAAAGTTTTTTTAATGAATTAATAATTTGGAGAGAACTGGCAAGAAATTTTGCTTATTATAATAAAAATTACAATGAATATGAAGGCATACCAAAATGGGCTAAAAATACTTTAGAAGAACACAAAAAAGATAAAAGAGAGTATTTATATTCATTGGAAGAACTTGAAAACGCAAAAACCCATGATAAATATTGGAATGCTGCGCAAATGGAAATGGTAAAAACAGGGAAAATGCATAATTATATGAGAATGTATTGGTGTAAAAAAATAATAGAATGGACAAAAGATCCTAAAGAAGCTTTTGATATTGCCTGCTATTTAAATGACAAATATGAATTAGACGGCAGAGATCCTAACGGATATGCTGGAATATCATGGTGCTTTGGTTCTTTTGATAGGCCATTTAAAGAAAGAAAAATATTTGGAAAAATAAGATATATGAGCGAGGAAGGATTAAAAAGAAAATTTGATATTGATAAATATGTAGAAAAAATAAATAATATGTAGAAAAAAATAAATTCAAAACAATATTAATTTTCTTTATTATCTCTTTTATTTTTTTCTAAATCGCAGGTTTTATTTGTATTAATTCCTAATAATCTATAAAGTCCACAATAACCACTTAAAGCATTAAAAATAAGGGCTATTGCTAATATATAAGAAACTATACTAAATACTATCCCGTAATTGGGTAAAATAAAATATCCTAAATAAATAATAATAAATAAGAATCAATGATAGAATAAACCTCATTATTCTGTCAATTTTACCTAAATTTTTTTTCATATCTAAATCTTTATTTTACTTACGACATAAAAAAAATAAAGATAACATTGCAAAAGCAAGCCCTAAGTCTCTTATCCCACTTGGTTCAAATCCTAAAGAAAAAATTGCAATTGAAAGAAGGTGGATAAACCCTAAAAGAGAAAATATCTTTATAAAAAATCCTAAAATTAATGACAAAGCTATTAGTGTATCAAAAATTCCATTTATAAAAACTAATTTTGATTTCAAAACTTCATTAATATAAAAAATAAAAAATCTATCTGGAACTAAATAGATCCATTTTGATTGATCTAAAATCTGAGAAATTCCAAAATAAAGAAAAACTATAGCAAGCCCCAAACGCAAAATATAAAAACCTATCTCTTCTTTATTTAACTTTAAATTCATTGAATTTTAACTCTTTTAATTAACAACATCCACAATCGCAATTACATTTATTGTCTTTATGTTCACAACAATCGCATTTACAAACTCTTGAACAACATCCACAGCCGCAATTACAAACGCCTCCTTCGTGCTGACAGCAATTACAATTACACTTTTGATTTTCCATTTTTTAAATCAGCGATTATTAATTAAACTCGACCTTTTACAATATAAATTATAATACAATTTTTATCTAATCTCCCTTCTTAACCAATCTAAATATTCTTTATTTACGTCAGCTTTAATTTTTATAACACAAGGCACTGTATAAGGATGAATATTTATTATTTCTTCTTTAATTTTTTCGTAATTTTTCTCTAAAGTTTTAGAAATTACCACCCACTCTTTGTCTTTTTCAATTTTACTTTGCCACCAATAATAACTTTCAATAGGAAAAATATTCACGCAAGCACATAATCTTTTTTCAACCAAATACTTCCCAATTTTATGAGCAGTCTTTTTATCAGGATTTGTAATATAAACAAGTATCATTAATATAATTTTAATAATAAATAATTAAGGTATCGAAAAAATTAAGTTTAACAAAATTTTGAACGATGGCAAAATATAAATCAAAACTTCTTGAAAGAAAAGAAATAGCCGAAGGGACGATGGAGTTTCATTTTAGTAAACCTAAAGGATTTAATTATAAACCAGGTCAACATATAGAAATAACCCTTATCAATCCACCAGAAACCGATGAAGAAGGAAACAGTTGTGTTCTTTCTCTTGTCAGCGCGCCTTATGAACCGAACTTAATTGTTGCTACTAGGATGCGAGATACTGCTTTTAAAAGAGTATTAAAGACAATCCCACTTGAAAGTGAAGTTTATATTGAAGGACCATATGGTCCATTGATTTTACATTCTGATTACACAAAACCAGCTGTGTTTATTGCTGGAGGCATTGGCATCACTCCTTTTATGAGTATTATTCGTTATGCTACAAAAGAAAACCTACCACACAAAATTTTTCTTTTTTATTCAAATCGCCGACCTGAAGATTCTGCTTATTTAGAAGAACTTAAGCAGAAATAAAAAGAAAATCATAATTTTCGTCTTATTGCTACCATGACTCAAATGGAAAATTCTAAACTTTACTGACATGGAGAAACTGGCTACATTAACGAAGCAAGGATAAAAAATATGTAGAAGATATAACTAGGCCTATTTATTATCTTGCCGGTCCACCAGGTATGGTTTCTGCGATAAGGGAAATGTTGGTTAAAATTGGGAGTTATTGAAGATAATATTAGAACAGAAGACATATATTTTGACAATTTTAAATTCTGGATTAATTAAAAATGATGTTCTTTTTGTTACCATATAAGATCTGCCTATAAAAGTTTTTTTACCCCAAACTCCGTACCTTTTAACAACTTCTTTTTTCCCATCACATATACACTAAACAACACTAAAATTTTTAATACACACGAAAATACACGAAAATTATATTTCGTGTTGTTTGGTGTATTTTTATTTTCGTGTTGTTTCGTGTTTCTTTTTAGTTTCTTAAAATTAGGAAAAGCATCCCTAATAGCGCAAGTTTATTTTCTGTATCCTGGAGTATCATCTTTAGGATAAAAATAAAGCAAAATCCATTTACCTTTATAGTCTGAAAGTCTATGTAATTTTCCATTCTGATCTGGCAAAACAAAATCTATGGCTCATTGCCCTTCTTTAATTTTTACCATTAAATTTATTTTTTGTAAAGTATGTTATAATTTATATAAGGCCGTAATTCAATAAAAAAACAAAAAAATGGATAAAAAAAATATAATTTTAGTAAGTATTATTCTCCTAATTGTTATTATTTTTATTGGATTAATTTTTTATGGTATAAAGTTAACCCAAAAGCCTGCTCCAATTGTTGAAGAAAAACCAACTAAAATAGAATCATTGCCTAAAATAGAGAAAATAAGAAAATTTAAGATTGCTGATTATGATAAAATAGGAAGTATTTTTTTATCACCTAATGGTCAATATGTTGGGGGGTATTTTTTGTAAAAGACAATAAAAACTATATTCAAATAAATGATAAAGCTTATGCATATGATGAATTATATTATCTTAGTTTTTCTAATGATGGTTCAAAATATGGATGGAGGTTTAAGAAAGATGAAAAATACTATATTCGAATAAATGACAAAACATATGGACCTTATGATTATGCTTTTCCTCCAAAAATCTCTAATGATGGTTCAAAATATGGGTGGGAGTTTGAAAAAGATGATAAAAAATACATTCAAATCAACGACAAAACATATGGACCATATGATAAAGCTACCTTTACCTTCACAAAAGACAACAAAGCATACATAGCCTATATTTCTGGAAATGAATTAGTTATTGAAGAAGTAGAGTAAAGTTATTAGATAGTGTTTTACTTCTTTTATTTGTAATTTATTTTCTTGGGGCTGGGGTATTTATTATAAAAAGATGCGGCCCATTTAGCTTCTTTTAAAATCATTTTCGTTTTGAAGTTTTATTTTATGGACTTTTGAACGTCATTTATTCGAATATTAAATATTCTAATATTCTATAGAATGTTAGAGTATAGTTTGGTATTTAAAATGTTAGTTTTGATATTTCATATTTCTGAATTTCTTAAGAAATTGAGAAATTGAATTGACAGAGAAAACCAGACATTGGAATATTAAAAATGGGACTAATAAGGACATATTTTCTTATAGTACATTATTATTTTATAACTTTTAATACACGTTAATTATCCAATGTTATGTAAGTAACTTTTAATACACGTTAATTATCCAATGTTATGTAAGCATATTCGTGATTAATTTGTCTAATTCGCGATATATTCATAATACACGAAGGACTCACGAATGATATCGAATTATTCACGAATGTATTATACGAATTTCCCCACAGATGATATCGAATTTGCCTCGGGCTCTTTATTTATTTAATTAGTGATTAATTAGTTTGATTGATGATACATTTGTGCTTAAACAAATTATTTGTGTTGAATCTATATGCATCTTTGGATGTTATTTTGTTGCATCATATATTGCTTTGATTTCTGAATCAGAGAGGGCGCGGTTGTAGATGCGGACCTCGTCAATGAAACCTTTAAATGGTGAATAAGCAGAAGGATGAGAAATAAATAAAGTCCTATTCCCCCAATCTATACCCGTACTACCTAAACCAGTTGCTGTTATTATACCGTTTTTATAAATAGCAATACTATTTTGATTATAAGTTCCTGCTAAAAAAATCCATTTATTGTTTTCTATAGAAGTAGATAATACTTTTTGATTTCCATAAGAGTCTCTTATTACAAATATAAACTGACCATCCCCACCAGTTTTAAAATCAAAGCCACATCCTGGATTGTCACAAATTGGCTGAGTAAAAATAGTCCTCGTGCTTCCAGCTCCATTACTAGGACTTAAATGATTTACCCATGCTACAATAGTAATACTACTCGTTAAAGGAATTTGATTAATTGTCTGTACATAATCATCAACTCCATCAAAACTTAAGGCACCTCCAACTTTGCCTGTTGTCCAACCTGAAGTTGATGTAAAGTTAAAGTTAACTAATGTTCCATTATTTCCATTACCTGAATAATCATAAGCTATAGTACCTGTTCCTTCATCAAATGGCCAGTAGCCTACAAGTCCTTGAGCTTGATCAATTAATCTTTTATTAGTTCCTACTGAATATAAATGAGGATAATTATCTCCATCATTTTTAGAGGCTTGATTTTTAGGATCTTCTAACATTGTATAAAGAATAAAATCAGTACCACTGGCTATAAAAGCATAATAATATATTGAATTATTAAATGGATCTAAAGGTAGGTTAGAAATAGAATAAAGCATATAATTTTGAAAATTTATAGGAAGCCAACCAGTTCCATCAGTTGATGTTGGATTTTTAGAACAAACATATGTCCAGCCAGAAGGTAAGCTGGGTAAATCTGGAAAATAATTTCTACAATCAGTATTTGTTGCTGATGAAGGAAGCTTCAAAGAAAGAAAAATTTTATTTAAAGTTGATGTAGTGTAAATTGTGCTCGGATTAGCAAGTAGTAAATAAGATTTAATATTTGAATCTAAATAATTTAAATCTACTATTCTTTGATTATCCCTAGCTTTTTTATAAATTTCTACTGGTTTTATAATAGAAATAAGTAGTCCGACAATCAATGCTAAAATAGACAGAACTATTAAAAGTTCAATTAAGGTAAAGGATTTTCGATCCATTAATAAAATTTTAAATGAAAATTATAGTAGTTGAGTCTCCTAAAAAAGCAAAAACCATTAATAAATTTGTTGGCAAAAGTTATCTTGTTATTCCTTCGTATGGACATATTTTAGATTTACCTAAAAATGAATTTGGAATATACCTAAATAAAGATAAACTTGAAGTGAAATATATTTTAAAAAACAAAAGATTTCTTTATTACTTAAAAAAATTATTAAATAAAGTTAAAGAAATAATTTTGGCTACTGATCCTGATCGGGAAGGAGAATTTATTGCTTGGAGTATTACTAAATTTATTAAAAACAAAAAAATTTACAGAATAAGATTTTTTGAAATTTCTCCAAAAGCAATTTTAAAAGCTCTAAAAAACAAAGAAAAGATTAATCAAGATTTGGTAAATGCCCAAAAAGCCCGCAGATATTTAGATAGAATTATAGGTTATACTCTTTCCCCTATTTTATGGAAAGAAAAAATCGGAACTTCTGCTGGAAGAGTCCAATCTGCGGCTTTAAGATTAATTGTAGAAAGAGAGATTGAAATTCAAAATTTTATTCCTAAAAAATTTTATGAATTAGAGGTGGATTTTAAAAAATTCAAAGCATATCTTTTAAATCAAAAAGGAGAATATCAATTTCCTGAAGAGAAAAAAACAGAATTAGAAAAAATAAAAAATCTTATTAAGAGTGAGAAATTTATTTTAAAGGAGATAAAAAAGCAGAATAAAATAATAAAAAAACCTACTCCTATAGATACAGCTCTTCTTCAAAGAATAGCTTTTCTTAAATATAAATTTTCTGCACCACTTACGATGAATATTGCTCAATCGTTATATGAAAAAGGTTATATTACTTATCATAGAACAGACAGTTTTAATTTATCTAAAGAATTTTTAAATAAAGCAAAGAATTTGCTTCAAGATTATTACGAAGAACCGTTAAAAATTCATAAAAAATTTTCTCAAGAAGCCCATGAAGCAATTAGACCAGTATATCTCACCAAAAATTTGCCTTTAACTGATTTAGAAAGAAAATTATATAATTTGATTTTTGATTTTACTCTTTCCGCTTGTGCTAAGAATGCTTTATATGAAGAAATTAAATTTATATTAAATCCTGAAAATTATCCAAATTATATTTTTGAAGCAAAGGGAGAAAAATTAATTTATGATGGCTTTTTAAAATTTTATCCTTTCCCAGTTTATTTTAAAGAGCTTCCAGAAATAAAAACAGGTAGTGAATTAAAACCATATAAGATAAACCTATTAGAGAAAACTACAAAACCTCCAGCAAGATATACAGAATCATCTTTGATTAAAAAATTAAAAGAATTAGGTATTGGTAGACCATCAACATACGCTGAAATTATAAAAATTCTTTATAAAAGAGGGTATGTTGTAAAAGAAAAAAATTATTTAAAACCAACAGAAAAGGGCATAAAAGTTATTCAATTTTTAAAAAATAGATTTGATTACATTATAGATTTAAAATTTACAGCAAATATGGAGGAAAGCTTAGATAAGATAGCTTCGGGTAAATTAGATTACGAAAAGTTTGTAATAGACTTTTGGAAAAATTTGAAAAATATTTTATAATAATTTAGTCGTCATTTTAAAATTTATTTAAAAAATGGCTAGGGTTAAAAGAGGAACAATTAAAACCAAAAAAAGAAAGAAGATATTAAAATTAGCTAAAGGTTACAAATGGCAGAGAAAAAGCAAAGAAAAATTTGCTAAGGAGGCTATTTTACATGCATTTAAACATGCTTATGAGGGGAGAAAAAAGAAAAAAAGATATTTTAGAAGATTATGGCAAGTAAGATTAAATGCCTTTTTAAGAGAAAGAGGTATGAAATATTCAGAATTTATTCATAAATTAAAAGAAAATAATATCCAACTCAATAGAAAAGTTTTAGCTGAGATTGCTTTAAATTATCCTAATATAATGGAGGAAATCTTAGAAGCCGTGAAATAAATTTAAATATATTTGCAAAAATTTCAAAAACACTTCTCTTTTCTGCAAAACAATTTGGGCAATCTCCATTTTCATCTAAATGAATAACCCAAGCTGAATTTGTTTTGTAACTATAGCCTGCAACAATATAACCTAAATAAAAAGCTTTTTCAACTTTGTATGCTATTCCTCGATCATATTCTTTTCTATAAACAAATCTACCATAAGGATCAAACTTATAAATAGTTAAATTTGGATATAGATTACCATATCTTGAATAACCTACAACAATAATACTACCATCATCATTTTGAAGAAAATCAGTAGGAATTTCATTTAAAGGATAATTTGAATAAGTTGTTATTAATTCAGACCTACTATCATAAATATATATTCTTCTTATCTGAAAATAATAAATTTGATTCGAGCCATCCCAAATTTTAACTAAGACTAATATTGCATTTGAAACTAATTTATCTTTTATTATTCTCACAATTTCCTCAGATGAAGTTGGTGTTGCATAAATTTGAGTATAGGTAGTAGTGTTATTAATCAAATCAAAATTAGCAAAATATGAATTTGTAAATTGCCTTCCAGAAAGTAAAGCTGTCGAAGTGCCAAAGAGAACTAAAGAATTTCCAATAGTTTCATTACTTCCTCCTAATTTTACTTCTGATAGAAGAGAAAGGTTGGATGTTGCAATTTTTAAAAACCATAAATTAGTTGTTGTTGGAGTAATCACTAAAGTATTTCCAATACTAAAATAATATCCATTTAAAGATTTTTTAACTTCTTTAATATCATCATTAAAAGTTGCCCCATAAGCTTGACTAGCTAATATATTTGAAGAAGTTGTCATTTTAATCAAATAACCATTTGTGCTTGTAGGAACATTTATTCCATAAGAATTTGTATATCCACCTAAAACATAATAATCTATATAACCATCATTGTCTTCATCATCAACTTCAATAGAATTAATTATATCTGTATATGAACCTCCAAAAGATGTAGCAAACTTTATATTCCCATCAGGAGTTAATTTTGCTAACCAAAAATCATTATTTTTTGTACCTGCAACTATATAATAATAACCATCTTTTTCTTTTGATTTTTTAATATCATAAGCAATACTATTTCCATCAAAATATTTAGACCAATAGATAGGACATCCATAAGCTTCAATTTCAGCTATAGTAGAAGTTCCCTCTCCTGGAGTAATTTCCCATTTATATGTTGTTGTATTAATTTGAAATTCATGCCAGCCTAACAAAAATGTTGTTGTTGCTAATATTGGATTTCCATCTTTATATATATGAATACCTACAGCAAATGGCGAACTTCCATATACTCTTACCTTATTAATATAGAAAATACTTTGTAGATCATGTAAAACAGAAGTGTAAGGGGGACCGGGTGATATAGCATAAGAAGTAGAAGTATTTTTATCATGGACTATATTTGCAATATTTTCTTTAGTAGGTGAAGCAAACCATATCCCATAATTTAATTCTTGAGGATTAGTACATCTTCCATAATCAATTCGGCTTTCTCCATAATTACCTATTTCTTTGCAGGTTGTTGTTGTAATATTTCCATATATCCTATTTCCTATAATGATACATTTATTTGAACCTGCTTCATAAATTTCGTTGTCGCTTCCCCCATCTTTTGAAACTATATCTTGTGTTTCTCCTTTGTTAAATAATTTATATTCTAATTTGGCATTTAGCTCAAAGGTTTTAGTTTTTCTTTCAAAAACATAAGTATAAAAATAACCTAAGCTATATGAATTAATTGGATCTACTGGCAAATAAGAAATAACAGGATATTTCATTTCAGTGAAATTAATAGGAATCCAACCGTTTCCATCTATATTTCTCATATTTGAACTTGATGAATTTTGAACTATATTCCAAACATTTCCCATACCATCAGTTATAGTAGCATTAGTAATTACTTCTTTATCATAAGGAACAGAAACATAAATTGATTGATTAATCTCTCCCCTGCCAGTACCTTCAAAAATTCCATCTGGATCTGCATTAGGATTTGTAGATAAATAACTACTTATTGCAATTTCTAAAGCTTTTAAATCATTTATCCTTTG
>Ga0081478_147719_pt1 | contig 10596 bp, 9 predicted proteins | sample OctSprmetagenome_FD_70983 | JGI IMG/M metagenome (GOLD analysis project Ga0081478, IMG submission 70983) | Hot spring and microbial mat streamer communities from Octopus Spring Streamers, Yellowstone National Park, USA - T=80-84 v2 (version 2) | ecosystem: Environmental > Aquatic > Thermal springs... | reverse complement strand
TACCCAAGTATTCTCCGTGGTTAAATCCAGTTGAAGCTGAATGGAGAATTTTTAAAAGGCTTTATCTTCCTTTGAGGGAATTTGAGAGCAAAGATGAATTTATAAAGTTATTTTTCAGATTCATAGATGATAGGATGAAACAGAGGATAAAAATTTGTTGATATAGCACTTAACTATAAACAGAATTATCCGGCGATAAAGAATTTATAAATAATGGAAGTAAATCAGATTTTTTTAATTAAAGCTTTTGTTCGGAGGTGTAATTTTCGTTTTACGATTACTTAAATGCATGAGCCTTTAAGGATATCATTTCACTCAATATTTCCTCCCACCTTTTAGCGTAATTTTCGATATTTAAATCTTCAACTCTCTTATAACCCCTCCTGGTTAATTCTTTTCTTAAATTTTCATCTATCCATACATGATAAATTTTTTTTGCCATTTCTTCAATATCATAAGGATTAAACATCAATCCAGCATCTCCAACCTGCTCTGGCAAGGCACATACATTAGAAGCAACAACTGGGCAGCCAAGATAGAAAGCTTCCCAAATTGGAATGCTTACAGATTCAAAAAGTGTAGGTACAACCAATGCAGTCGCTAACCTATATAAATATGGCATATCTTCATTGGGAACATATCCTAAGTATTTTACTTGTTGAGATAGATCAAGATTCCGGATTTCTTCCATAACATTTTCAAAATTATTCTCTTTTGCTCCAACAAGTATTAGAGGTATATTTTGTTTATACTTATCTTTTATAAGCCTTATAGCTCTTAAAAGATTTATATGATTTTTGTGATACCAAAAGTTAGCAGGATAAAATAAAAAATTTTCTGGCAATTTATACTTTTCTTTTATTTCCATTAGCTTAATCTCACTAATTTTTGTTTTCAGTATATAGTTAGGCGGAGGAGATAATAAGATTTTTATTTTTTCTTCTGGAATGCTCAGAAATCTCATAATATCCCGTTTAACATAATTAGATTCACAAACTACTAAATTCGCTTTTTTACCTGTTCTATAAATTGCTTCTAATATAATCCTCTGCTTCAAAGTAAAAAATTCTGGATAATATTTATATTGAAAATCATGAATAACTACTACATATGGTTTCTGCATATAGAAGGGAAGCAATGTTATGGTAGGAGATATGATAAAATCTACATCAACTTTTGGAGCTAAATTCCCCAGTTTTATTCCCATGAAAGCATAAATTAACCTCCCAATTCTTACGATCGGTGAAACACTCTGCCCTTTAATCACAATATCCCTTTCCAAAATTTTTGGAAAGCTCTCATATCTTACTTGAATAAATTCATACCTTTTGTTATGTAAGTTTTTTAAAGCCTCAAGAAGTGTTAGCGTATACTGATAGACACCACCCCATTCCGGCGACGATAATGTAAGTATCCCTATTTTTATATTCATAGAACTTCTCCCTTACTTATACAATTGAGTTTTTATCTCATTACATATGTAAGTAATATCTTCCTTTTCCAAATTATAACCGCTCGGTAAATTAACCCCTTTCCTATAAATCTCATAACTTACCGGGTTTTCAAACCCATCTTTCCTATACATCGGCATCATTGAACATGGATAAAAAAACGGTCTCGTATCAATCCCCCTTTCCCTCAGATTCTTCATAAAATTATCTCTTTTTTCTTCATCAAAATTTTCAATTAAAAGACAAACCATCCAGAAAACATTCTTTGCCCACTCCTTCTCAGGATTAATTCTTATTCCCTCCAAACCTTTCAACCCTTCTTGATACCATCTAAAAATTTCTCTCTTTCTTTGAATTATCTCTTCTACTCTTTCAAGCTGAGCCAACCCCAAAGCTGCTTGCATGTTTGTCATTCTATAATTATAGCCAATCTCAGTATGCCAGTACCTTCTTTCCTTAATCATTGCATGGTCCCTTAAATACCTTGCTCTCTCATACAAATTTTCATCATTTGTTGTAATCATACCTCCTTCCCCTGTGGTAATTATTTTATTCCCATAGAAACTGAAAACTCCACAATGACCTATACTACCAACCTTTTTACCTTTATACTCAGCTCCATGAGCTTCTGCACAATCCTCTATTACATATAAGCCATATTCTTTTGCAATCTTTAAAATTGGGTCCATATCCGCTGGATGCCCGTATAGATGAACCGGAATTATTGCTTTTGTTCTTGAAGTTATTTTCTTTCTAATATCCTCCGTAGATATGCACCAGGTATCTTTATCTATATCTGCAAAAACTGGTGTTGCACCAGTGTATTTTACCGCATTTGCAGTGGCTATGAATGTTAAATCTGGAACTATCACCTCATCTCCTTCTTTTATCCCACAAGAAACCAACGCAAGATGCAAACCAGCAGTTCCATTAGAAACTGTGAGAGCAAATTTTGTACCTACGAACTTTGCAAATTCTTCTTCAAATTTAGTTATAAACTCTCCAAGAGATGATACCCATCCAGATTTAACTGCTTTCAAAACATATTCTATCTCCTTTTCAGTTATCGTCGGTTCTGAAACTGGAATAAATTTAGGCATACCCTCTTTTAAAAACTAAACCTGTAAAATAATTTAAAGTTGCCCTACGATAAAAAGGAACTATCATTTCCATCTTTGTTCTGAATTCATCAATTAGTTCATACCCTAAATTATTAAAAAAACTCAAAATACTCTTTTTATTATATACCCAGTGAGGCATAATGTCAACATCTAAATTTTGCAGAACTACAAAACTTCCCAATTCTTCATGAACTGGTTCTGGTGCAATTATAACATACTTTGGAAAATCTTCAAGCGATGAAAAGATTTCAAAAAAATTTTCAATACATCTGATTGTTTGAATCGCAATAAATATATCTGACCCTCTCGCATCCAAAATATCACTTGTAAATTTAACCTCATCTTTCAAATCAGGAAATATCTCCTTTATCTTTCTTATCACTTCCGGTAAATTACATATTTGATATGTTATGGTCTTACCATCAAACACTCCCCTTTTTTTAAGCTTCAAATAAAATGTCCCCGTCCCACCGAGTTCAAAAATTCTCACAGGTCTGTTGATGTGATTTATAAGATTACATAAGTGAAACCCTACCTGATACTCATAATCATGCATTATTGATAGAGAAGCACCCCATTTGTTTAAATAAACATCCCATCCTCCGATCCTTTGAAACTTATTCCTATATTTTTCTAAATATTTCATCGCTTCCTCAAATGTCTTAAAAGGTCCAAGTCTTCCACTTCCACCATACTGATTAAAAAAAGTTAAGTAGATAATTATATCCTTGATATATCTATCTACTTTGTTGTAAAGCCTAAAAAAACGCCTACCAAATTTGGTTAAAACTTTCTCCCAAAGCCACCTTACTTCATTCATTTCTTGCTACCCCCACCTTACAACCAATAATTGATGATTTTCTAACTAATCTAATAAACTATAAGTTAGAATCTATATATAAAAACTTTTTCAATCCGATTTGCTAATATATTTTTATAACCAAAATCCCCAGGACCTAATATTATTTTCTTATACTTATTTTGAACTAACTCCGCAGTCTTTGATAGCAGGAAAAAACCAGGTCTATATTTACTATATTTCTCATTATAAGTAGGACCTATTAAAATTAACTTATCATCCACAGAGTAATAAATAATGATAGCTGCAATGTCATTATCTATCTTCAAAACAGATGTTAAAACATTATCTTTGAATACTTCGAAAGTTTTTGGTTTTGCAAAAGGTAACCAGTAAGATGGATCATATTTGCGACTAACAAATTTGATAAACTTATTGAACAAATCCAAAGATAGAGTTCCTTTTTCATAAATTTCAAATTCAACATTGCTAAAATCTTTCTTCATCTTCTTATAATAGCGCTTTATATTGTATCTTGTGTTGCTCCCCAAACTATTAAGATAAGAATCATACCCTTGCGAAAGATCTATAACATAGCTATCTAATTCTTCTTTTTTTATGAACGGAATATTGTAGTTGTTGTAGTTTCGCTGAGTCTCAATTGATTTTGCCCACATAAATTTCCGAGCCAATTTATATACTAACAACAAAAAAATTTCTTCTGGTATAGACATATAATTTATTAGCAAAACTAATCTACCATTATGAACAATAAATGGTATAATGAACTCTTTTCCTGAATGTTGCACTTTGAGAGCAAAATCTTTTTTTTCATCTTCTTTCATAATATAATGAACATTTAAAATAGGATCATGTACTGGATGATAATTCCCCGTTCTTAATAGCTCTCTAACAATTAAATCTCTTCCTTCCAGCAATTCTATTTCGGCACCATCAACATGAACATATTTTTTTAAATTCTTGATTGTATAAAGCCTTATAAGGTAAGTTTTGATTAGTTTGATATAGGAAAAAATTATCCTTAGAATCCTTGAACTTTTAGCTATATTAATAACTGATCTCAACTTTATCATCTATTAACTCCTACAAAACCAACCATAGTGAATTTCCAAATTTTTCATTCAAAAGAAAATTTACAAACTTCTCCTACAAAATACTAAATTTTATAGCGTTTTTTTGTAAAATTTTGGGAAAATACTATAATTCAAATCAGCCAGCTTACTTATTACAATTCAATTTTGAACTCTCCTTTTTATATTCTTTGTTCAGAAAACTACGCATAATTTCAAAATCTTCCCAAATTTTACTCCTAATTTTTCTAAATCTTACAAGCAACTTATAAAATTCAAACTTATGAGAAAATAGAGCTATCTTAAACTGCAAATTACTTATTCTTTTTTGAGTAAATATATGGAGCCATCGCAAATTAACATATTTTAGACCATATTTTTGAGCGATAAAATCAAGTGTCTTTGAAGAATAGAAACTTATATGTTGACCATCCTCTAATGTATAATACCACCAATCTTGTGGCTTTGGTATCGGATTAGGCAAAAGCTCAGTCGTAAATATAATGTTTTTAGATATAGAGAGCATTTTTTCTATCTCCTCAATTGGATTTACAAAATGTTCAAATGCTTCAATGCAAGTTATTGCCTCAATTTCACCTTTCATAGATTCATCATATTCAAATCCTCTTGCAAATAGATTTGTCATACCAGTAAAAATCAAAGCCAATATCACGCATAAGCCTCACAAATACTCCATAGCCACCTACATAATCTAAAAACTTCCTTCTGAAATCAAAAAAGAGAAGTAATATAGTTGCTACCATTTTTGAAAGATTAATGTTCCTTTGCATATAACCCGTATCGGTCAATGTTATAGGATCTTTGTACGCTTCATCGAGCCAATATGGATCTTCTGTTTGCAAAAATCCACAATTTTTACAGTAAAAATAATTGTTTTAGCCTTGCATACTTTACAATCCATTTTCTTATTCTTATATTACTTTTGTTTTCTTTTTATTATTACTTTTCTTTTTATAAAACTTTTAATTTTAGCGGGTAGAATTTTAGAAGCTATTCTTCTCCAAAATGGAGGTTTTATTTGAGGTTTTATTTTATTAAAATACTCTTCAAGTCTTTTCCTAGCAATGGGATGTTCTTCAATTTGTTCTGAAAATACCCAGTTTTCTTTCTCGGAAAGATCAGTTTCAAGAAAATCTACTTTAACGGGAAAATTTGTTCCGGTTCCATCAGTACCGATGTTTTTTATAAGGCTATCCCTTGGATGAAGACTTAAACCTCCTCTCAAATAAACACTTAAATACCAAAATATTGCCCATGTATGTAATTTTCCTTTATAATTTAGAACCACCTGAACCCAATAATCATAAGAATTATTTAAATTAAAATCTTTTATCTGTTCTTTGCTAAGTGCAGTAATTTGTTTTTGAGGATTTCTTTCAAAAAATTTCCATGCTCTTTTCCAGGTTGCCCAACCCCAGCAAGTAGTGGGTTTTAAAAAAAATGTGTCTGGCAAACCTTCTTTTTTTATAGGGAACATATATCCTGCAATGTGCATAACTTTTTCTATATCCTCATATTTTATCAAAGCTTCATTCATGTATTTTAGGAAGTATGGACTTGTTACCAAGTCATCTTCTAAAACTATGACTTTACCATATTGATTGACCACTTTTGTTATGCCATCAATTATGTTGTTTGCAAGTCCCCAGTTTTTATCTCTTTCTATTATTTCTATTCTTTTGAAACCTTTTATGGTTTTTATATATTTTCTTACCTCAGCAACTTTTGCTTCATCGTTTTCATCTTTTGGTCCATCGGAGAAAATAAAAATCTCACTTTCGCTCGCAAGAAAATTTTTTAGTAGAGCTGAAACCGTTTGCATCAAGTGCCAAGGTCTGTTATAAGTAAAAAGAACTATTGGTGCTAACGCCATATTTGAACAAACAAAAATTTTTATGCATGCATATTTATGAAACTGTTATCAATTTAATTTTAACAACAGATTAGGAATCAAGTAATAAGAACAAAAATACTTCCACATCGGTCAAAATACCTTTATCCCAATTATGACTATTAAACTTCACATGGTATAGCAAAAGAGGGGAAAACCCCTTGTGGATATTCCTTTTTTATTTTGAATCCAATCCAATATTTTGGTGCAAAAACAATATCTCTTTTTTTCATAAAGTAAGTTCCCCACCAAGAAAAAGAACTACAACTTATTATTGCGGCATCACACATAGTAATAATAAGGAAATCTACTTGATATGGATTTTCAGATATAACCATCTTATCTCCAAGATAAGAAAATTCATTTTTGATTTTATCTGGTTCATCTGAGAGAAAAATGAAAAAAGGATTCTCTCGGTTCTCCAAAAACCACCTAATTTTCTTGTGAAAATAGTCAAATGGTAAAATTGGATTTTCACCACATATATAGTAATTCCTGAAATCCCCAAGCCTTATATGAACTGCAACCTTGTAGTAGTCTTGATAATTTGAAATGAACTTTTCTGCCTCTTTTACATAATTTTCTTTAAATTCAAGATTTTTCATAACATCTTTTCTAACAGTCTATTGTTAAAAATTTTTGAAAATTGGGAAATAATTTCTACAATTATCAATAGAAATGCTGATAACTATTTATTTTCCTTTCTTCGCTCTCTAAAAGGGCGACCAAAAATAAATAAAAAAGGAAAGGAAGGAAAGGGGATAATAAAAGCTGTTAGACCGAATGAAAACTGAAAAAATATTCTTCACTCCTTCACTTCCATAAAATAAATAGTTAATTGAAAAAAGAAAGAAAGAAAAGAAAGGGATAAGTATAAAAATGCACAGAGGAAATAACAACAGCAAGGAAATAGATACTTCTGTATTCGCTTCCACCGAAGAAGCAATAGAGCTTATAAAAAAAGGTGAAATAATAATTTTAGTTGATGATGAGAGTAGAGAAAACGAGGGAGACATGGTCGTTGCTGCTCAATTTATAACTCCGGAAAAAGTAAATTTCATGACAAAATGGGCAAGGGGACTCTTGTGTGTTGCGATATCAAAGGAAATCTCAGAAAGGCTCAACCTCTTTCCAATGGTCGTAAATAATAACTCTCTTCACGGAACAGCTTTTACCGTATCCGTTGACGCAAAAGAAGGAGTATCAACCGGTATCTCTGCATACGATAGAGCTCTGACAATAAAAAAGATAGCAGATCCAAGCTCAAAACCAGATGACTTTGTAAGACCCGGACATATTTTCCCAATCGTGGCAAGAGAAGGTGGAGTTCTTGTCAGAGCTGGGCATACAGAAGGTTCAACCGATCTTTGTAAATTAGCTGGCCTCATTCCAGCTGCTGCGATATGCGAAATAATGAATGAAGATGGAACCATGGCTCGCTTACCAGATCTCATAAATCTCGCAAAAAGGTTCGGAATGAAAATAGTAAAAATAGAGGACATAATAAGATATAGACTCAAAAGAGAATCTCTTGTAAGAAAAGTCGTTGAAGCAAGACTCCCCACAGAATTTGGAGAATTCAAAATACAAGTGTGGGAAAACATTTTAGATGGGGCACAAAATGCAGCACTTGTAAAAGGAGAAATAAATCCAGATGAACCTACGTTGGTTCGTGTTCACTCAGAGTGTCTTACAGGAGACGTATTCGGGTCATTAAGATGTGATTGTGGTCCCCAACTCAAAAAAGCACTAGAAATGATTTCAAAAGAAGGAAAAGGCGTATTAGTATATATAAGAAGAGAAAGTATGGAAAAAACTCATGAGGGAAGAGGTATAGGGCTTATTAAAAAGCTTGAAGCTTATAACCTCCAAGATCAAGGACTTGACACTGTAGAAGCTAATTTGAAATTGGGTTTTCCCCCAGATCTAAGAGACTATGGTATAGGAGCTCAAATACTCAAAGGAATAGGTGTTGGAAAAATCCGTCTGATGACAAATAATCCCCGCAAAATCGTTGGTCTCAAAGGATACGGTCTTGAAATAGTAGAGATTGTTCCAATAAAAATTCAGGCTAACCCAGAAAACGAAAAGTATATAAAAGCAAAAAGAGAAAAACTTGGACATCTCCTTTAAAAAAAAGTTTCTATAAAAAAGTTGCTAACTTTACACCTTTTATCTGCTTTATGATTAATTTTTCAATATGGCAAAAAAGTCTGATAAAAAAGATAAGAATAGAAAAAAAGAAAATGATAGAGTACAAGATGAAGATAATTTGAAAAGTGAGGGAGAATTCCAAGAATATATAATCAATTCTCTTGAGGATTATTTTTTCGCAACTCGTGACCTTTTTATTGAGTTCAGAAACTTTACGGTAACAACAAACAAAACTTTGACCGTAACTTTAAATTCTCTTCGTGAGTTAATCCCTATGATTATGAGCGGTAAGATTGATTATGGTAGGGTATCTAAAATTTTGCGCGAAGTAAATGAGGTTTTACAAAAATACCTTGCAGAGCAGGAAAGACTTATAGCTAAAACAACATCTCTCAACAAAGAATTAAAAGATAAAAATAAAGTTCAAAAAATGATGGATGAATATTTTAGCAGACTCGGCTTTTCCATCTTCCCATACGAACATGAAAAAACAAAAAATGAAGAAAAAGATATAAAGATTTTACCATCCGCTATCTTCAGAGAACTTGATAAAGAAAAACTCAAAGAAATAATGGAAAAATTCGGCGTAGATATAGAAATAGAAAACAAAAGGGATAAAAATAAATAAAAATAAAATAAAATAAATAAAGAAGAGAGAAAAATTAAGATAAACAAATGACAGACAAAAAAAACAAGAAAATAAAAAGCATTTTAGATTCTGTAAGGTGGAATGAGGTAAAGAATGAGGCAATAGAGCTACTTTCAAATCTTATAAAAATAGACACAACAAATCCTCCCGGCAACGAAAAACCAGCAGCAGAACTCCTTGAAAAATATCTCCAAGAATTTGGTATAAAAACAAAAATAGTTGAATCAGAAAAAGATAGAGCAAGTATAATTGCAGAACTTGAAGGAGAAAAAAACAGCAAACCCCTTATACTTTTAAGTCACCTTGATGTTGTCCCGGCAAATCCAAAAGAATGGTCTTTTCCACCGTTTTCAGGAGAAATAAAAAACGGATATATATGGGGTAGAGGTGCAATTGATTGCAAAGGACTTGCCGTAGTTGAAGCTGTGGCTCTCTCCCTTTTAAAAAGGATGGGAATTAGAATCCAAAAAGGAGTGAAATTCATATCTGTTGCAGATGAAGAAATGGGAGGAGAAAAAGGAGCAAAATTTGTTGTTGAAAATTTTGATGAAGATATTAATGGATTTTGTGTGATAAACGAAGGTGGAGCTGGATTTATAATCAAAAACAGAAAAATATATATGCCATGCTTTGGAGAAAAAGGTCCAATTTGGTTGAAAATCAAAGCAAAAGGAAAACCAGGGCACGCTTCAATGCCTCACAAAGATAATCCAAACCTCATTTTAGTTCAAGCTCTCTACAAAATATTGAACACAGATTTTGGGAAAAAACTTACAGACAACTTCATAAAATCAATTGAATTTTACCTTGTCGGAAATAATTTGAGAAAATTCCTGAAACCGGCTTTCAACCTCATACAAAACTCTGAAAAGATAAAAGAGCTTTTAGGAAAATTAGCTTTCATAGCAACATCACCTACACAACCAAAAATATCAGCGATGTTCTCTAACACTTTAAGCGTAACAATCATGAAATCAGGATATAAGGAAAATGTAATACCAGAAGAAGCCGAAGCAATAATAGATATGAGACTTCTACCCGGATACCAATATGATGAAATAATAGATAAAATGAGAAAAGTTGTAGATGACCCAAGAGTAAGTTTTGAAATCTTGGCTGTCTATGACCCCTCACAATCTGATCCTGCATCTGAAATTATGATGAAAATCAAAGAAGCTGCATATTATGTTCTTGAAGCTCCCTTCTTCCCAATACTTGCAACAGGATTTACAGATTCAAGATTTTTCAGAAAAAAAGGAATACCATCATACGGGTTTTTACCCTTCTTTTTCACCGAGGAAGAAATATCAACTATGCACGGAATAGATGAAAGAATTTCTATTGAGAACATAGAACTCGGGCTAAAAATTATGTTGTCTATAATTTTGAATCTGTGTGCAGACGAATCCGCAGTTTTCG
>Ga0081478_139286_pt1 | contig 10596 bp, 10 predicted proteins | sample OctSprmetagenome_FD_70983 | JGI IMG/M metagenome (GOLD analysis project Ga0081478, IMG submission 70983) | Hot spring and microbial mat streamer communities from Octopus Spring Streamers, Yellowstone National Park, USA - T=80-84 v2 (version 2) | ecosystem: Environmental > Aquatic > Thermal... | reverse complement strand
GAGTTTTGCCTCTAAGGCGTGGGAGCAACGGTTTGGGCGAGTCCCTTTCCACTTCTTTGCATGCTCCCTGCCCGGAGCCGAAATTTTCCACCAACGAGGCTGGATGATTGGCACTCCTGTCGTTGACCGTTACATCCTGCTGGACGCAGGTCCGACCAACTTCGTTCAAGCAAGTTGGGCGAAAGGGTGGAGTTACGCACCGCCCTTCGGCGCTTACCCTTTGCCCGTCGTCGGGTTATGGAAGCCGTCGGCGAAAACCTACATCGCTTATGAGTTCCTGACAGCACGCTTGACCGACCACAGTGAACGGTTCATCGCAAGCGCTTATTGTTGGGACATGGGGCAAGGGACACGGGACAAGGACGAGACGGGTAGAGTAGCGGAAAGCAAGGGGCGTGAATTCTTTGCGCTTGTTTTTCCCTACGCTGTCAACGGCTTCTGCGAACTGAGGTATCCGCAGGGCAATGAAATGGTTGAAAGCCACTTCCACATCCTTTGGCACGCAAACTTGCCGAGCACTGACGACCCAAACCGCTTCGTTCACCGTTGGCTTTGGCAGAAGCATGCTGACAAGTTGCCCAGCGCACCTGTGATGAACGAGTTCGGTTGGTTACCCAAAAATTTGAGGCTTTCGGTTTTCTCGAAACCAGGTTTGGGAGACCTTTTCGTTGTCACTGACGAAAGCAACCCCTTCCAAAAGCCAGGCAATATCGCAGCCGTCGGGGTTGATTTCGCTATCCCTGTCGTTGACTACCAATTCATCGCCCGTAACGAGTCCGCTCTAAAGCGCTTGCGTGCCCAACTTGACCAACTTGTCGGTTACGCAGTTCGCTTCAAGGTCAACGGTGACCAATGCGTTTTTTGGCAGAAACCCATCAAGGGCGATTGGCGCGAGCATTACGGCAAAGGTGTTCCGACCTTGAGGAATGTTCAAGGCTTTCAAGTCGCCCAAGCCTTTCTGGACGCCATTCGTAACGGTTGGCGAGAAACTCGTTACCTTGAAGTCGTTGATGGAGCAATGCGTTGGGCGAAGCATTTCCTTTACACCCGCAACTGCTACGATGATGTCCCCGATGCTCAATTCGCTTGGAGTGCCGCTCCCATCGCTCACTTCCTGTTTGCCTACCACTACACTTTCCGAAATGACCCAGACCCGCAAAGGAGGCAATTGGCTCGTCAAGCAAAAGATTTGGCTCACGCCGTTGTTTACCGCTACATGGCTTTGTTTCCTTGCGACAATGATCCCTTTGACGACATTGATGCCAGTTTCTTCATGGAGCCGAACGCTGGCTTCCCTTGGCTCGGCTCTGCATGCGCCAACGAGATTTGGGCTTACGCTCACGCTCTCCTTGAAGCCTATGTCATCACTGGCGACCCCATATTGGGACACTACTTGCGCGGTATGAGTGAAAAGTGGCATTTGCTGATGCGGGACGAATGGCATCCGAACATAACTGACTATGTTAACGCTTTCGCCGAGATGTTCGGTTTGTTTGACGGCGTTGTTGTTGGGCGGGGCAAACGCAGCACTTTCGGAGGCTTGTGGGGTGGGTTTGAGCAGTTGGCTTACCCTGTGGGCGAAGCAAAAATGCGGGTCGTCTGCGGTGAAGGGGCAGCAATGGCGTTCAACAAAGTCGGCATCAAATACGACATCGCCAATTATAGGTGGGCGGAAAAAGGCAATTCCTTCGGTCTCAGTTTTCAAGTCGTCGCACTGTCTCCGGAAGCAAGCAGGGACGAAATCGCAGTCATGGTGACTGTCCCTCACTTCAACTTGCTCAATGTCAAAGCCAGTTTGATTCGGGGTGGGCAAAGATTTCCGCTGGTGCAAGGTCAAATCGTCACCTTCCAAGAGCGACCGGACACTGTGCTCGTTCGCGGTGTTCGCATTGGTGACGAAATCGTTATCGGCGAAGTCCCGCCAAACACGCCCATCTTGCCATGCCGCATCGCCAAAAAGCGGCTGGCTCAAACTAACTGGAAGGTGGGAAGTTGAGGCTTCCGCCGAAACCGAGATTTTGTCGCCAAGCCGAAATTTTTGCTGTGAGGAGGGACGAAGCCCAGATGTTGCTGAAGTTTTGTGGCGCTGCGGGAGAAGTGACTGGCTCGTGCCATCTTGTCAAGTTCAGCGATGTCGCAGTGTTGTTGGATTGCGGGATTTTTCAAGGCGGCGAAGAAAGGCACATCCGCAACCGAGAACCTTTCCCTTTCGACCCGCAAACCGTCAAGGCGGTGCTGCTCAGCCACGCCCACTTAGACCACTGCGGTCGTTTGCCCTTGCTTATCAAAGCAGGCTTCAAGGGCAAAATTTTCGCAACGGAGGCGACTTGCGATTTGGCGAAAATCGTCTTGCTGGATGCAGCGAAACTGCAAGAGGAAGACGCCGCTTGGAAAATCAAGCGGCTCAAAAAGAAAGGCGAAGATTGGTCTTGGGTTTCACCGCTTTTCACGACTTCCGACGCGGAGAAAGTCTTTGAGCACTTTGAACCAGTGCCCTACGGTGAGTGGGTTGACTTGTCACCGACGGTTCAATTCCGTTTCCGAGATGCCGGTCACCTGTTAGGCTCGGGGATGGTGGAGTTGAGATGGCAAAGCAACGGAAAGGAACGAAATTTGCTTTTCACGGGCGATTTGGGTCAACCGGGAATGCCAATCCTGCGCGACCCCGAAAAAGTTGAGCGGGCAGATTTGTTGCTGATGGAAAGCACTTACGGGAACCGTGAACACGAGACGACCTTCGACGAGTGCGTTGAGCAACTCCGCCAAATCGTCATCAAGACAGTTTCAAAAGGTGGGCAAGTTCTCATCCCCAGTTTCGCTGTCGGGCGAACTCAAGAGGTGCTTTACGCGCTGAACGATTTGGTTGAAAGTCGGCAATTGCCCATAGTCCCGGTTTTCGTTGACAGCCCTATGGCTCGCGAAATCTTGAGGGTTTACCAGCGACACCGAGAACTTTACGACGAAGAAGCGAGCGGGAAACTCAGAAGCGGCGACGAACCTTTCACCTTCCCCGGCTTGACAATCGTGGCAACTGTTGAGGAGAGCAAAACCCTGAACGAGTTCCGCGAGCCATGCATAATCATCGCCGGAAGCGGCATGTGCACTGGAGGGCGAATTAAGCATCACCTTTATCACGGCATCGGTAATCCCAACAACGCAGTCGTATTCGTTGGCTTTCAGGCGAAAGGCACTTTGGGAAGGCAACTGGTTGAAGGAGTTTCGCCAGTCAGGATTTTCGGCGAAATGCATGAAGTCAAGGCTCGCGTCTTTTTGCTCGATGGCTTCAGCGCCCACGCAGACCGAAAACACTTGCTCCAATGGGCTTCAAGTTTCACTGAGCCACCGACCCAAACCTTCCTTGTTCACGGCGAGCAGGAAGCGTCAAACTCTTTGGCGGAGGCACTGCGAGGGATGGGCTGGAACGCAACTGTCCCGCAATTGGGACAGGAATTTGCGATGGAGTGAAAGCCCATGAACGCTCAATTTGACCTGACCGATAGTTCAAATTTGAGCGCAAAAAAGCGAACGGGCAAAGCATCGTGGAAGGTCGGTCGCATTCTTTACTTGGCGCTCGTCCTTGTCGGCACGATTGTCGCTTACTTTCTTCCGTCGCTCCCTTACCAGCCGCCGTTGTGCCTTTTCAAGTTGATGACGGGCTTCCCGTGTGCAGGTTGTGGGATGACGAGGGCTTTTGAGGCTGCCGCTCGCGGTCGGTTCAGAGAGGCTTTCGAGTGGCATCCCATCGGACTGATGCTTTTCGTGGCTGCTTGGTTGGGAGTAGTTGTCGTCGTTTACGAACTGCTGACGAACAAGCCTTTTGATTGGGACAGGTGGCTTCAGCGTTGGGGCATAGTCATCGCTTGGTCTCTGTTCATCGCTCTCCTTGCCTTGTGGCTCTTGAGGCTGAGTTACTACCGATTTGGTCAGTGGCTTCCGTTGCCGTTGAAAGTGCCTTTGTGACGGGACGAGGGACGCGGGACGGGGGACGAGGGGAGAATGGGAGAGCGAGGCTTCTGCCGAGCCGAAAACGGCAGCGAGTAGCGAATGGCGAATAGCGAATGGTTTTTCTGGAGGGCAGTGCTCCTGCACTGCCGAAAATTTTCGGCACATCAGGAGATGTGCCCTCCAGTTTTTCAGCCTGCTTCAGTAGGCTTCGTTTCCGTAGACACCGACTTCAGTAGGTGGGCAATCAAGCGAGGTGAAAGCAAAGATGGCTGAAAACATATTGCCAATCGCACTCAAGGTCAAGGGCAAAAAGTGCGTCGTGGTCGGTGGCGGGGAAGTTGCGGCGCAAAAGGTCAAGCAATTGACGGAGTGCGGTGCTTCGGTTATCGTCGTCAGTCCCGACTTGTGCCCTGAGTTGGAAAAACTGGCAGAAGAGGGTCGTATCCAATGGACGCCGAAGCGCTACGAACCTTCCGTCTTAGATGGCGCTTTTTTGACCTTCGCTTGCACCGATGATCAAGAAGTCAACTGCCAAGTTTTTGCCGATTGCGATGCTCGCGGGATTTTGTGCAATGTCGTTGATGTGCCCGAACTTTGCCACTTTTACATGCCTTCCATACTTCGGAGGGGCGATTTGGTGATTGCCGTCTCAACTTCGGGCAACAGCCCGGCATTCGCCAGAAAGGTTAGGCTCTTCCTTGAAAGCCTAATCGGTGACGATTTTGGGCTGCTGGTGGAACTTTTGGGCGAACTGAAAGACGAGATGCGAAGCCGTTTAAAGACGATAGAGCAGCGACGACAGTTCATTGAGTTAGTCTGGGAGAGCAATGTGTGGCGATACTTGAGGGAAGGAAACTGGGACGCGGCTCGGGATTGTCTTCGCCAGTGCCTTCACGCTGCTGCGGAAATCGGCGCTTCAACACATCGGATTTCCGATCCCTGAAAGGGTGAAAGACCGTGCAGCGGAAGAACTTGCTTCTGACGGGTTTACCCGGTGTCGGGAAAACCACAGTGGTTCGGAAAGTCCTGAACCTGCTGCCACCAAACTTCAAAGCAGGTGGTTTCTTCACCGAAGAAGTGAGGGAGGGTGGCGAACGGATGGGCTTCCAAATTGTCACGACAGACGGGCAAAGGGCGTGGTTGGCTCAAAAAGGGTTTCAGTCGCCACACAAAGTTGGCAAGTATGGCGTGGACGCAAAAGCGATTGAGGGCGTAATCGTTCCCGCTTTGAAAAAGGCTCTCAGGGAAGCGGACTTGTTCGTCATTGACGAAATCGCAAAAATGGAGTTGAGCCATCCAGCCTTCGCTGAGGCGGTATGGGAATGCCTTGAAAGCCCAAAGCCCGTTCTCGGTGTCATCCAGCGAAGCCGTCTGCCCTTCCTTGACAAAGTTAGGTCACGGGGAGATGTGAGGCTTTGGGAAGTTACCCCTTCAAATCGCGACAGGTTGCCAAACGAGGTCGCCGACGAACTTTTGAAGTTGTTGAATCGCTGAAGCCACTGGTTCATCTCTCTGGGAGTTGGAGAGTTCCCTTCAGCAGTTTCCTCAAAGCAGCTCTCGCCGCTTCCTGCTCCGCTTCCTTCTTGCTGCGCCCTTTGCCTCGCCCAATAGGGATGCCCCTGATTCGGACTTCGCTCACGAAGATTTTTGCGTGGTCTGGACCAACGGTTTGGACGAGGTGATAACTTGGGGTGAAATGGTAGCGGCTTTGAATCAGTTCTTGCAGCCTGCTCTTGAAGTCCAAAATCAACCTGTCCCGCTCAATCATCTTGATGCGGCTTTTGAAGTGCTTGAGGACAAACTCGTAGGTCGTCTTCCAGCCTCTGTCGAGGAATATCGCTCCGACCAACGCTTCAAAGGCATCAGCCAAAATGGATGGTCGGTCTCTCCCGCCGGTCCGTTCCTCGCCTTTGCCCAGCAACAAGTATTGACCCAACCCCAACTTCTTTGAGATGGCGTGCAGAACTGGTTCGCTAACCGAAATCGCTTTGATTCTGGTCAGTTGCCCCTCGTCCATCTCTGGATAAGTGCGATACAAGTAGTCGCTGATGATTAGTGTCAAGACGGCGTCTCCGAGAAATTCCAGCCGTTGGTTTGAGGGCAAATTGCCCTGATTGAACTCAGCGCAATAGGAAGGATGGGTGAGGGCTGTGTTCAGGAGGTCAAGCCGCCGGAATTTGACTTTCAGTTGCTCGCACAATCGCAACAACGCTTCCCGCCGCTCCGGCGAAAGGCGGATAATTGTCCGTCCCCGCCGCTGGACTAATTGAATGGGTTGTTTCTTTTCCTGTCGCTTTTGTTTTCTCTTCGCCCGCTTTTCCCCCATTTTGCTACTCCCGCAAGTGCGTTGGTGTGCTTTCACTTGCGATTATATCGCAACTTCTCGCCCACTGTCAAACCTCAGGCTTTTCCCACTTCCTGACTACCAAAGTTGAGTTGTGACCGCCGAAGCCAAAGGAGTTGGACATTGCTACCTCAATTCTGGCAGGACGAGCCTTGTTCGGGACGAAATCCAAATCGCACTCAGGGTCAGGCTGCTCCAAGTTGATAGTTGGGGGCAAAATTTGGTCTCTCATGGCAAGCAAACAAACAATCAACTCAACTGCACCCGCTGCACCGAGGGTGTGACCGTGCATTGACTTCGTTGAACTGACAGGGACTTTGTATGCGTATTCGCCGAAAGCGCGCTTTATCGCCCTCACTTCCGCCGGGTCACCTTGCGGGGTTGAGGTTGCATGGGCGTTGATGTAGTCAACTTCCGATGGCGTCAACCCAGCAGTCTCAAGAGCCATCAACATGCTCCGTGCAGGACCGTCCCCGTCCTCGCACATTGCAGTCAAGTGATATGCGTCCCCGGTCATCCCGAATCCAGCGACTTCAGCGTAAATTTTCGCTCCTCGCTTGACCGCATGGGACAACCTTTCCAAAATCACGATGCCAGCACCTTCCGCCATGACGAACCCATCTCGGTTGGCATCAAAAGGGCGTGAGGCTTTTTCGGGTTCATGGTTTCTGGTTGACAGCGCTTTCATGCTGCAAAAGCCCGCCAACGATAAGGGTGAAATTGCTGCTTCCGAACCACCCGCTATCATCACATCAGCCAGACCCATCTTGATCGTCATCGCCGCTATCCCGGTAGCGTGCCCCGAAGTGGCGCAGGCGGTAATGGTGGCGAAGTTGGGACCTTTCGCACCTGTCAAAATTGCCACATGTCCTGCAGCGATGTCGGCAATCATCATTGGGATGAAACGAGGGCTAACACCTCTCGGACCTTTTTGTAGCAGGTTGGTATGGTTCTCCTCCCAAGTCCACGCTCCTCCTATGCCCGAGCCAATGCAAACTCCAATCCGCTCAGCGTTATGGGCGTTGATCTGGAGACCGGCGTCCTGAAGCGCCATGAAAGTTGCAGCAGCCGCAAACTGGACATACCTGTCCATCTTTCGGACTTCCCGTGGGTCAATAAAAGCCTCAGGGTCAAAATCGTCAACCTCGCCGGCAATCTGAGATGGGAAAGGTGATGGGTCAAAGCGGGTTATCCTCCGGATTCCCGACTTGCCCTCCTTTATCGCCTCCCAACTCTTTTCCACTCCCGTCCCCAAAGCGGTTATCAAGCCTATGCCCGTGATGACCACGGGCTCTGTCTCTCGCCAAAGGTTCATGCTAAACACCTCACCCTTAGGTGCAAAAGCGCCAGCGTGTGTGCATGCAGGCGCTGATTTTTGTCATTTTCGTCAAACGCCTGCTTTCTCTTTCAAACGCCGCTCAATATAGGCGACTGCATCGCCGACGGTCCTGAGTTTCTCCACATCCTCGTCTGGGATGGAGATGTCAAAGGTCTCTTCCAACTTCATGACCATCTCAACGATGTCCAGCGAGTCCGCTTTCAGGTCTTCCACAAAGGCTGCGTCGGGCGTAACCTCGGCAGGGTCAACCTTTAGCCTCTCAACGATAATCTCCCGAACCTTCTCAAACACATCCATCGCTCATCCCTCCTGTCCCCGAATTTTTGTTCGCTACCCCACTTCTCAGCGGCTAACCGCCGATTCACATTCGCAATCGTCCACTCTCGTCCGCTGAAGGGGGCTTGCTAATGATAACTAACAAAGCGCCTTTTGTAAAGACATCTTTGCCGCCAAATTTTCCGCCAAAATCGGTCAACGGTGCCCCTTCAGCAACGCTTTTGCGAGCGAAAGTTGATTGAAAACTTCTGCACATCAAAGCGTCCCCATCCCCCTTCATCCCGTTCGCAATTCACTCCTTGACATTCAGCCATTAACGAGTCAAGATTTCTAATGCCCCCGCCTTTAAGGCTGGGGATGAAGGAGTCACACATGGGGGGCGAGGAAACATGAGGGCGTGGTTGTTGTTTGCCACTTTCGCACTCTTGATGTCTGGATTTGGGCAAGTCCCTCAGCGCGTTGAAGTCCCTCTGACCTTCAAGGAGTTTCGGTCAGTTAGCGAAATGATTGCTCTGTCACTTGGCGGCGTTGCAGGTCTCCTTTCGGGACGAGCGCCGAAAGGTTACAGCCCTCTGCCCGGAACGGTCAAGCCTCTGTTCTTTGAACTTTCCCACGAGGCAGGGACACTTGTCGGGCTTGCCGCACTTTCGTCACTGAAAGCGAAAACTTATGACCGAATTTGGGTTGACTGGAACAAAGACAAAAAGTTCACTGGCGACGAGAAGTTGATGGGCACGGTAAGCACAAAGAGGGACGAGAAATTCGCGGTCTTCGGTCCTTTTGAGCGTTCTGCTGGCGGTGTAAAAATTGCGGGCTACCTGATCATTCACAACGATGACCACATTCATCTCGTCCCTAAGGGCTATTACGAAGGTGAAGCGAGATTGAACGGGCGAGCAGTGAAGGTGGGTTTGGTGGACGGGAACATCAACGGCGTGTTGGGAGAGCGAATAGTGGCTGGGCAAAGGTATTTTGAGTCCAAAAGCGATGTTTTCCTCGTTGACTTTAACGGTGATGGGGCTTTCCTGCCGTCAACGGAAGAGGCTTTAGAGATCGCCACATATTCCGGTGAGATTTACTACCTGACCAATCTGGTTCAATTGCCCGATGGGAACTTCTATCGCGTCAAAGTGGCAGAGGATTGTAGCCGTCTCTGGCTCGAGAGCGATTTGTCACCCAAGAGAAAGGTCAAGGCTTCGTGCAAGGAATTCTTCCTCGGACTGACTGGGCAGGAAGGTGTTATGTTAGTGCGGGGACAGCATGGCGAGTCGCTTTTGCCCGTCGGCAGTTACCAAGCCCATTGGCTGATGGTTGTGGAAAGGGACGAGAAGGGGAAACCTTGGTGGGCTTTGCTTTATTTTGCCCGTCAGACTCCTAAGTTTTGGGTAGCGAGTGATAAAACTGCCGAGTTGCCCTTTGGTCCGCCCTTCAAATTGACGATGGATGTTGAGCGGAGTGGCAGGAGGTTCGATTTCTCCCTTTCCCTTGAGGACAGGTCAGGCAATCCGGTAAATGCCATTTACACCTCCGAACTGAAGCGCCCTCCAGAGCCAGTGCTTGTCATCACAGATGCAAAAGGGAAAGTTGTCAAGACTGAAAAGTTCCACTACGGCTGAGGGTTCACTTGTTCGGTGTCGTGGACACCGAGTGCAAATTTGTCGGGGAGTTTCGTTGCTCGCGTTCGATGGAATATCGGACCTTTCGGGACATTGTCGGTGGAGCGAACCTTCACTCTCAAAACTGCTTCAAAGCGCGGTCATTGAAAGGTTGACAATCACCAACCTTCACCCAAATGCGCGTTGGCTTTTGGGAGAAAGGTTAGCGGGGAAATTGTCAAGGGTGAGAGTGGAAAAATTGCGGAGCAAAAACGACCAAAAAGAAAATGGTGCCGCGGGCGGGATTTGAACCCGCACGGGTCTGTGAAACCCACTGGCCCCTCAAGCCAGCGCGTCTGCCAGTTCCGCCACCGCGGCATCTCTATGCAATTTATATAGCACCAAATCGCCGATTTGTAAACGCCCCTTAAAACGGGGCGTGGGACAAGGGACGGGAAAAATGGGAAGGCGAGGTTCCTGCCGAGCCGAAACGACAGCGAGTAGCGAATGGCGAATAGCGATTGGCAAATGGTTTTTCTGGAGGGCAGTGCTCCTGCACTGCTGAAAATTTTCGGCGCATAAAGAGATGCGCCCTCCAGAATTTTCGCCGAATGAATTCGGCGCTCAGGAAAATCCGTCATCAACCACTGGCTAAAGCCAGTGGCATGGACAGAAAAATCTTGAAAGATTGCACCTCTCACTTAGCACTCCGCACCTTTATGCACCCTTGCACTCACGCATGCTTACACGCCTGAACGCCTACACGCTTGCACGCAGGATCGTAGTTGGTGACGCAACCAAAAACAAACCATGCTACGGACTTTAGTCCGTAGTTAATGACGAATTCACTGAGCACCGACTTTAGTCGGCGAATTTTCGGAGGGTCGGATTTTTGCCCGACTGCAAAATTCGGCATGGCGGGAACCGTGCTCTCCAAGTTTTCGCCAAATGAATTCAGCGCCCATCAAATTCCGTCATTAAATCCCTGTCCCTTGCCTCGTGTCCCTTGTCCCTCATTGTCTAAAGCCAGCGGCATGAATGGTTTCATAACGCACTTGCGGGAACTTGACGAAAAAAAAAGTCCCGCTAAAATGTAG
>Ga0081478_129220_pt1 | contig 10620 bp, 10 predicted proteins | sample OctSprmetagenome_FD_70983 | JGI IMG/M metagenome (GOLD analysis project Ga0081478, IMG submission 70983) | Hot spring and microbial mat streamer communities from Octopus Spring Streamers, Yellowstone National Park, USA - T=80-84 v2 (version 2) | ecosystem: Environmental > Aquatic > Thermal... | reverse complement strand
TTTCAGCCATTGGACGAAAGGTTGGCGGCGGGGGAGGTTATCGGCGAAATGCGTGTTTTCCAAGTGCGTGTGGGGGTTGACAAAGCCAGGGAGCAAAATGCCGTCAGGAAACTCCAGCCGAAGGCAATCCCTTTCGGGCACAATGTCCTTCGCTTTGCCGATAGCGATGATGAGCCCATCCCGAACAAGCAAAGCGCTGTCGCGGATGGGCGGCGCCGAAATGGGCACGACCCAACCTACCCGAAGGAAGAAAGCCTTGGGCTCAACGATGACTGGCGACAGGTGACTGACCAACATGTCAAGACCCTGCCCTTTGTGTGCTTTCCTTTTTGTCGCGGCTGGTAGCCGCTCCGCAATTCGTCTTTGGGACACCCGCTCGCACGCTTTTTCACAGATGCGTTTTGAGCCAATCCAAAGTGACGGCAAACAGTTCCGTTTCCCAATCGCTGCGGGCGAAGGTATGGTCGGCGCCGTCAATGAGGTGCAATCGTTTCGCGCCCCTGACGGCTGCGTGGTAGCGATGGGCGTGGTCAACGGGGACGGAAGTGTCGTTGGTGCCGTGCACGATGAGGGTCGCACCGTCGTAGCGCAAAATTTCCCGCAAAGGTTCCACTTGCTGGGCATCTTCGTAGAAGGCTTTGCTGATTTTCCAGCCGCCCATGTCCCAATAGCCCTGCGTCTCCATTTGCTGGCGGATGGGTTCGCCCCATCGGCTGGTGAACAGTTCTTTGAGGTCGCCGACGGCAGCCCAAAGGACGAGGGCTTTGACGCGCCCGTCCCGCGCAGCGGTGCACGCAGCGACGCAACCGCCCAAACTCAAGCCGATCAACCCGATGCGCTCGGCGTCCACATGGGGTTGTTGGCGAAGGAATTGGAGCGCCGCCAAAGCGTCGGTGATTTCGCCGCTGACGGTCACCTGCTCAAAATCGCCCTCGCTTTCGCCTGAGCCGCGAAAGTCAAAGCGAAGCACGGCGATGCCGTGCTGAACGAAATGGCGCGCTGCCTTGACGAAGAGCCGATGGGCTTCAATGCGGTTGCCCGTAAAGCCGTGACACATCGCCACCGCTGGCACTTTTTTGCCCGCATCGTTGATGCCGTCGGGAAGGTGCAACATCCCGTAAACCCGTTGCCCTTGCACTTCAAATTGCACGAATTGTTCTGGCACGCTTCGTCACCTCGTCAGCCGAGTTCTCTTCAGCGCTACATTTTGGCAGGTGATGGAAAATGGCGGACAAAGTGGTCGTCGCCGTCGCGCAGGTCAATCCGCAACTGGCGAAAGTCGCCGACAATTTGGCGGTGGTGGAAGCGTGGGCGGAGAAGGCAGCGGACGAAGGCGCTCAACTCGTCGTCTTCCCCGAATGCGCTTTGACAGGTTATTGCTTTGAGAGCCGCAAGGAAGCGATGGAGGTTGCCGAGCCAGCGGACGGCAAAAGCGCGCAACGGTTGGCGCACCTTTGCGCATCCCGAAATCTTTGGCTTGTTGTCGGGACACTGGAGCGGGATGGTGACCGCTTGTTCAACGCCGCGCTGCTCATCGGTCCCGACGGTTTGCACGCCGTCTACCGCAAGGTGCATTTGCCTTGCATGGGGGTAGACCGTTTCGCCGATGCGGGTGACCGCCCTTTTCAAGTGCACGACACGCCCGTCGGGCGAATCGGCTTGCACATTTGCTACGATGCGGCGTTTCCTGAGGCGGCGCGGGTGATGGCGCTGGACGGGGCGGAGGTTTTGTGCCTGCCGACCAATTGGGCGGAAGGGGCTCGTCCCATCGCCGAAGTCATCCCGCGAGCGCGGGCGCTGGAAAACCGCGTCTACTTTGTCGCCGCCAACCGCGTCGGCGAAGAAGGCGGGTTTCGTTTCATCGGCATGAGCCAAATCGCTGCGCCGTCGGGGGCATGGCTGGCGTGTTCGCCCGAACCCGTTGAGGCGCTTTTGGTGGCGGAGTTGGATTTGCGGGAAGCCCGAAGAAAGCGCTTGGTGCATGTGCCGGGGCGCTATGAGGTAGACCGCATCGGCGACCGTCGCCCAGATTTTTATCGGCGGTTGGTGCAGGGGTGAGGGGCAATTTGTGTCGCCTGTCGTTCGGTCTTGACGCCTTGCGCTTTTCCCCTTAAAATTGCTGCGACCCAATCATCATGTGAGGAGGTTGATGAGCGATGCGTTGGCGTGGCGTCGTTTGTGGGTTGATGGTGATGATGGCGATGTCGGTCGGACTGGGGCAGCAAATCGGACCGAGGTTCTTAGACCGCTCCTTCCAGCGCCCTGGTGCCCGTGCCATGGGGATGGGTGGGGCGTATCTCTTGGCGACGGATGATGCCACCGCTGTCGCTTGGAACCCCGCCGCTTTAGTCAATGTCAAACGCTTCACCCTTCCCATTGAAGTGGCAGGGCGCGCCAAAAACTTCCGCGTCCAAGACATCCGCGACTTGATTGACGACCTTAAGACCATCCGAGATAGGATCAATGCCAATCCCAACGACATCCAGCAAGTCGCTCAACTGGTAGCCAATGCTATCTTAGAGGTGCGGGATTTCAGTATCCGCAGTGGTGCTGTCCCGCAAGGCTCGCCAGCAACTCTGACGGGTGCGTTAGCACCCGTTGCTGGCTTAACCTTCGGCGCTTATGGGTTAACCGTTAGTAGCGGGACATTTGGACAGGTGCAAGTTTTCGTGGATCAAGCAAACGACCCCGACCCCAACGACAACATCAACCTTCCTGCTCAGTCCGTTCAAAACAACCCAATTAACAGGAGCGTCTATGCACGGGGTGGTGTGGTCGCAGTCAGCAGTTTAGCCTTAGCGCATGCTCGCCCACTGCCGATGGGTTGGAATGTGGGCGTGGCGGTTCGGGGTGTTCGGGCAGATTTTCAAGCCTTCGCCGCTGCAGCGGGTGTGGACAACGGGAATATCCCCAGTGTCCCACAAGGCATTGCCTTCACCCGCGTCCACAGGACACGATACACCTTGGATGTCGGCGCCCTTTGGGAGCCGACTGTTCAGCCGCCGTCGGTGAAGGTGAAATACGCCGCCGTCGTCCGAAACTTGCTGCCAGTGCGTTTCAACCTTCCCGCTGTTGACTTGGCAGGCAACCCAGTTGCTGGCTTCAATTTCTCCTTCCGCCTCAACCCTGAAATTGACTTGGGCGTGATGGCTAAGTGGAGGGAGCGGACGAACCTTGTCCTTGAACTGCACAATGTCACCTCCAGCAACGGCGGCGATATAAGCGTTCACGCGGGAGTTGAGCACTGGCTTGCTGGCGATGTCTTTGCCGTGCGGGCTGGCTATGACGATGACAGACCTGTCTTTGGGCTCGGAATCAACCTGAAAGTCGTGCGCATTGATGTGGCGGCAGGCTTAAAACCCCGCGAACGGCTGGCGGTGGGCGTTAGTTTCCGCTTCTGATGCCGCTTCACTGCCAGCGTTGCAAGGGCGATGGGAGCGAAAAGGTGGGGAAGGCGCGGTCGCCGGGGCGGACGGCACTAAGAGGTTGCGATAGTTCCGCTTCCAAAAACCATCGCCTCCCGTCCGCCAATCGTTGAGCGTGAACAAGGCGGGCAGTGCCTTGCCGTTGCCATTCGTCACGCCCTTGGCGGGCGATGACGAGGGTCATGCCCTTGCGCCATTCGCCACCATCGGCGTGCAAAAGCAGGCGTCGTTCGCCCTCCCGCAACTGCACCAGCGCCATCGGCACTTCTGTCGGCAACTCGTCCAACCACGCAGTCGCCGTGCGGGCAACGAGGTCAGCGAGGGCATCGGGGGAAGAGAGGGGCAAAGTGGCTTGGCGCAAGTGGACGATGGCGTTGAGCGGGGCAAAGACAACCCGCAAAGCGATGACAGCGCGCCAACTTTTTCGCTCCCGCACCGCTGCTGCCAACACATCCACCGCAAAATCGGCGTCCAAATTGCGCGCCAGTGTCGCCATTTGCTCGGTTGTCAAGGGCGGTTGCCAACGCCGAAACACCAACTCCCGCCGCACTTGCTCGGCGGAAACCCATTGCCCTTTCGTCGGCGTCGCCAAAGGGATGGGTTGCCCATCCGCCGTGAACGCCCCAACGAACACGCCTTTGGACAGCGACATCGCAAGGGCGAGCACCATCGTCACGGTCAACAGACTGAGCACCAAAGCCGTCTGTCGCATCGCCATCACCACACCTTTCCGCGCCCTTCGGCAATCCAAAAGCCTTCAATGCGGTCGCCTGAACCGTAAAAGACGACTTCCGCCAAGTTGGTCAGTTCGCAGGCGTGGTTGGGGATGATGACCAAGCGGTCACCTATCTTCGGCGGCACATCGGCGAAGCGCACCAACCCGCACTCTTCCCAAAGTTTCTCCACGACGGCATCGGGGCGGTTGATGACCAACCCGTAACCTTCGGCGAAGCGATCCTGCGTGCCCGTCAGCGTCTTCAACCCTGCGTCCATGAGGGCTTCGCCTTTGCGGGGCAACGAGACGATGGAAGCGACGACGCGCAAGGCGCAATCGTCAGGGCGGGCGACGCCGAGGCTGATTTGCATGCGGTCGTGAAAGACATAGTTGCCGGGGCGCAACTCCGTGATGCCGTCCGTCCAACCGTTTTGCAGGACGAAATAGGCGCCCGGCGTGCTGCCGATGCTGACGAGTTCGCAAGGGACGCCCAAGCGCCGAATTTGATGGGCGGTTTCCGCCATCCGCTCCGCTTCTTCGCGGGCGACTTGTTGGCGTTCGGGTAAAGTCGGCATGCGGTAAGTGCGCCCGTCGTGGGAGCGGATGCCGCGAAAGCGAATGCCCTTCAAGCGAGCCATTTGCTCGGCGACGGCGGGCGCTTCCCGCCAATCCACACCGAACCGTTGGTAACCCGTGTCCACGATGAGCACGATGTCCAACGCTTTGCCCAAAGCGATGGCGACTTCGCCCAACGATGCCGCCAGTTCCAAACTGTCAAGGCAGACAAGCAGTTCGTTTTGCTCCGCCAACCGCAACGCCCATCGGACTTTTTCGGCGCCGACAAAGGGTTGGGCGACCATGAAACTTGTCCGAATGCCCGCATCAATGAGGGCTTGCGCTTCGCCCAGTTTGGCGACGGTTAAACCGCAAGCGCCCGCTTGAAGTTGCATCTTGGCGATGGCGGCGATTTTGTGGGTTTTGGTGTGGGGGCGCAAACCGACGCTAAAGGCGTTCGCCAGCGCCTGCATGTGGGCGATGTTGCGCTCCAAGATGGTGCGGTCAACGAACAAAAAGGGCGTCGGCACGGCGTCGTCAAAAAGGCTGCGTCCGACCCATCGCTCCGCATCCCGCGCCGTCATTGCCATCGCCTCCTATCCGCTGCTTGCCGTTTCGCTACTGATTACTCGCCAACTCGCTACTTTATCGCACAATGTGGGGCGGTGACGGAAATGCGGTCGCAACTTGCGTCACCCGAAGGGACGCTGATAGAGCGACGGTTGGACAACGGGGGGCGTTTGATCGCCGTCGTCCGCCCCGACACCGCTTATGCTGTCGCTGGGTTTTGGCTGAAGGTGGGGAGCGCTGCCGATGAGCCGAGCAAGGAAGGGACGGCGCATCTTTGGGAGCATCTTGCCCCACTTCACCCGCACGGCGATGCGACGGCGCAAATCGCCATTGAGCGGTTGGGCGGATTGCTTTCGCCAGAGACGGGGCGCGATTTCATGGCGTTTCCCATCGCCACCGCCGATGCTTCGTTGTTGCCGACGATGTTGTCGTTGTTGCGGGACGCCCTTTTGACGCCACCGAATTCAGCGGCGCTACTGGAGCGGGAGAAAACGCTGATGCGGTTGGAGATGCGGGCGCTTTGGGATGACCCGCTGTGGGTCGGCAAGACGCTGTTGGAGGCGCGCTTGTTTGCTAACACGCCTTACGCCCACCCGCCCAGCGGCTGGCTGCACCGCCTTGACGATTTAACCCTTGACGATGTTCGGCGCTTCCACGCCACCCATTGCGTCGCTGAAAACTTGGCGCTCGTTGCCATCGTCCCTGATGAACGGTTGCTCTCGGAACTGGAAACGGTGCTCGCTTCCTTGCCCAGCGGTCAGAAAGTGCCGTCGCAAACGCCGTCGCCCTTCGTGACGGAAATGCCTGAGGTGACCTTCCCGAAACGAAGCCATCCCGACGAAGGCGTTTTGGCAATCGGTTGGCGTTTGCCGATCAAAGCGGGGGAGCGACGATGGCTGGATGCTTTGGCGGTCTATTGGCGGTCGGTCGCTTTGCCGATGGTGGCGGTCAGCGAGGTGCGGGAGTGGCGGTTGGTCATCAACCCGACGCGCATCGGTTGCGCCATCAGCGTGGCACTCCGTTGTCGCCCCTTGCGCGATGAGCGGGTCAGTTGGGTCGTGGAAGCGGTGCGGAAAGGGATGGAAGCGCCGCCTTCGGCGGAGTTTGCGGCGCAACTGCGGGAGCGACTTAGGGTGCAACGAACTTGGCTCTTTTGTGACCCGATGGAGTTGGCGCGGCAAATCGCTTTCGGATGGGCGTTGGATGATGACCCGCATCAGGCGCTAAAAAGTGACGACACCTTGCTAACAGAAGGGCTCGTCGCTTTGCAACGCCGCCTGACCGCCCATGCCCCGACGACGATCACTTTGCGGTGATGGTGTCAGGTCACTTGGAGAGCAATTGCTCCGCCAACGCCATCAACCGCTCAATTTCCTGTCGCATCCGTTCGGCGATGAGGGGCAGGATTTGGCGGGTCGGCAAGTCGGCAGGTGGGTTGACAGAAAAGGGGCTGCCGAAAGCGATGGCGACGGGACGGGGGCGAGGCAACGGAGCGTCCATGCGCCAAGCGTCGTGGAAGCCCGCCAACCCGCAAGGGACGATGGGCACTTTCGCTTCCCATGCGATGAGGGCAGGACCGAGTTGGAAGGGGCGCAATTTCCCGTAATCGCTGCGCGTCCCTTCGGGGAAGACGACAAGGGCAGCACCGTCCCGCAACTTTTGGATGGACAAACGCAACGCTCGTCGGTCGGGGGCGTCCTGCTCTACGGGCACGCAATCCGTCAGCCACAGAAAGGAACGCACCAATGGCATCGTGAAGAGGGGACGCTTGGCGACGAAACTGAAGGGGCGAGGGGCAAAGATTGCCAAAAGCACGGGGTCAAGGTAACTGGGATGATTGGCGACAATCAACACGCCCCCTTGCGACGGCACCCACTCTTTGCCGACGACTTTGGGGCGAAAAAGTGCCCACGCAAGAAGTTGCGCTATCGGTTGCAATAACCGATACACCTTTGCCTTGCTCGGCGTCATCGCCGTCACCTTGGGCGTTTCCCGCTGCAAATGGGGCTCGGCAGGAGCCTCGCCCTCCCATCCAACAAATCGCTATTCGCTGCCGTTTCGCTATTCGCCAGTCGCTAATCGCCAGTCGCTGCCGTTTGTTGGTCGGATGGCGATGCGGACATCGGCGACGACGGCGCCTTTGCCTTTGGCGTAGACGATGAGGGGGTTGATGTCCAGTTCGTCAATGGCGTCTTGTTCCATTGCCAGTTGCGACAGGCGTTCAATGCATTCCACGATGGCGGCGATGTCGGCAGGCGGTTCGCCCCGAATGCCTTCCAGCAGCCGATAAGTGCGGATGCCTTCCACCATTCGCAACGCCCCCAATTCCCGAACGGGCGCCAATCGGAAAGTCACATCCCGCAAGACTTCCACATAGGTGCCGCCCAAGCCGAACATCAAAATCGGACCAAATTGCGGGTCGCGCTTCATGCCCAAGATGACCTCTCGCCCTTTCTCCGCCATCTGCTGCACCAACACGCCGTCAATGCGGGCATCGGGATGATGCTGGCGAACAGATTGCATCAAGCGCTGAAAGGCGTGGCGGACATCGCCGTCGCTGGAAAGGTAAAGTTGGACGCCACCGACATCAAACTTGTGCACGATGTCGGGCGAGATGACTTTCAGGGCGACGGGGAAACCGATTTTGTGGGCGCAAGCGACGGCTTCTTCGGCGGAATGAGCGACTGCCCAAGGCAAAGTCGGAAAACCGTAGGCTTCCAACACTTGCAGGGCGACATCTTCGGGGATGAAGCCATGTTCGTTCGGTTGCGCCGACGAAAGCAACTTTCGGGCGCGTTCCCGATCCACATCGGCAAAGAGGCGCACTTCCGTTCGGGGGCGAGTAACCCACGCCACATACTCCGCCATCGCCGCCATCGCCCGCACGGCATCTTCGGGGAAGGTGTAACAAGGGACGCCGTTGGCTTCCAACATCCGCACGCCCGCTGAAACATCCACGATGCCCATGAAGCAAGCGAGGATGGGTTTGAGGCGGTGTTGGTTGGCTTGGACGATGACTTTGGCGATCTCTTCAGTGTCCGTCATCGCTTGGGGCGTCAGCAAGACGATGATGCCGTCCACACGGTCGTCAACGAGGACGGCGTTCAGCGCCGCCGCATAGCGGTCGTGTTGCGCATCGCCGAGTAAGTCAATGGGATTGTGCAGCGAGGCGTGTGGGGGCAACTGCATTCGCAATCGTTGCACCGTCTCATCCTGCAGTTGCGCCAACGCCAATCCATAGCGGACGCAAGCGTCCGTCGCCATGATGCCAGGACCGCCCGCGTTGGTGATGATGGCGACGCGCCGCCCTTTGGGCAAAGGTTGCTGGGCGAAGGCGATGGCGTATTCAAACAGGTCTTCTACGGTGTCCACGCGCAACACGCCCGATTGGATAAAGAGCGCCTGATAAACCTCGTCGCTGCCCGCCAGCGAGCCCGTGTGAGAAGCGACGGCTTTAGCGCCCGCTGGCGTCCGTCCCGCCTTGAGCGCCAAGATGGGTTTTCGGTCAGCACCTTCGCCCGTGATTTCCCGCGCCAACTCCAAAAAAGTTCGTCCATCCGCCAAGTCTTCCACATACAGCAAGATGACCCGTGTCTGCGGGTCGCGCCAAAGGTAGGCAAGGAAATCGTTCTCGTTGACATCGGCTTTGTTGCCGAGGCTGATGACCTTGCTGAAGCCGATGCCTTGCCCTTTGGCGTAATCCAGCACCGCCGTGCACAAAGCGCCGCTTTGGCTGATGAAAGCGATGTTGCCTTGAGCGGGCATCTCTTTGGCGAAGGAGGCATTGAGGCGAACGGCGGGGTCAGTGTTGATGACGCCGAGGCAGTTAGGACCGACAAGGGCGATGCCATAGCGATGGGCGATGTCGCGCAACTGCGCTTCCAAGCGGGCGCCTTCTTCACCCGTCTCCTTGAAGCCCGCAGAGATGACGATAGCGCCCTTGACACCTTTTTGCCCACATTGCTGAAGCACTTGCGGCACCAACGGGGCGCGGACGACGATGACAGCGAGGTCAACGGGTTCGGGGATGTCCAAAATCGTCGGATAGGCGCGAACGCCACAGACGGAACGAGCATTGGGGTTGACAGGATAGACGACGCCAGTAAAGCGACCGAGGAGCAAGTTTTGGAGGATGGCTTGCCCGACACTGCCTTCCTTGCGGGAAGCGCCGATGACAGCGACCGATTGCGGTTGCAAGATGGGGCGCAAATCCCGCAAGTTCTTTCCGACTTCCCACTCCGTTGCCACCATGTCCATCACCTGTCCTGAGCGAGCAATGAGCCAATGAGCCAATGACCAATGACCCAATGAGCCAATGACAATTGGCGGCGTCCCCATCGCCTGCCCAAAATTGTGAGGCAAGGGCGAGGGTTTTGCTGTCAAGGTTTTCCCGACGAAGGGGGAAGTGAGATGGCGATTGTCGGCGTTGGCGTGGACATCGCGGAAGTGAACCGCATCCGCCATTTGATGGAGCGCTACGGCGAGCGGTTTTTGCGGCGGGTTTTTTGCGACGAAGAGTTGGCTTACTGCCAGCAATTCGCCGACCCGCTGCCCCATTTGGCGGCGCGATGGGCGGCGAAGGAAGCCGTCGCTAAGGCGCTGGCGACGGGTTTCACGCAGGGCGTCACTTGGAAGAGCATTTGCGTCGTCAATCACTTTTGGGGCGAGCCAGCGGCATTGCTGCGGGACGGCGCTTTGCGCCGCGCCCAAGTCATGGGCGTCCGCTGCCTTTGGCTTTCCCTTTCCCACACCCGCGACCTTGCCGTCGCCGTCGCCGTGTTGGAGGGTTGACAAAATGTGACGGTGACCTGCGAGGGTTGCCGAAAGCGGTGCGTCGCTTTATCCTTGATGAGCGCCTTCCTTCAAACGACTTCACGCCAACCTTTCCCGAAACGCAAAAACTTTTCGGCTGTGCGATGGAGGTGACCGACGATGACAGAGAGGGCAGCAAGCGAAATCGTGTTGACGGCATGGGAGCGTCCCTGTTCGGAACAAGGGAAGCGACGGGCACGGCGGTTGCGCCGTCAAGGCTTCGTCCCCGCCGTCCTTTACGGGCGGGGCATCGTCGGCAGCCTGCCCATCAAAGTGGCACTCAAAGAAATCCAGCATCTCGCCACCGTCCACTCTTTGGGCATCGGCACGCCCGTTCGCTTGCGCGTTCACCGAGAAACGGGCGAGGTGGCGGAATTTGAGGCGGTCATTCAGGAAATCCAGCGCGACCCGTTGGCGTTGACTTGGTGGCATCTGGATTTCTTCGTCCCGACACAAAAGGCGGAAGCGTCGGAGACCGTTTTGGCAACCGCCGCATCATCCGAAGCCTGAAACCCGATGGGGAGGGAGCGAGTTTGTTTTTCC
>Ga0081478_140091_pt1 | contig 10627 bp, 12 predicted proteins | sample OctSprmetagenome_FD_70983 | JGI IMG/M metagenome (GOLD analysis project Ga0081478, IMG submission 70983) | Hot spring and microbial mat streamer communities from Octopus Spring Streamers, Yellowstone National Park, USA - T=80-84 v2 (version 2) | ecosystem: Environmental > Aquatic > Thermal... | reverse complement strand
CCATGCCATCGCCCCCCTTTGAACTTTTCAAAGAACCTCTGCTGCTTCCTCGTCCTTCAAAGTCCATATATCCCAGTCGGGCCAGTTCGGGTCTATGGGCGGCTCGGAAATAGGTGCAAACAAAATATCGCAACGATACTTCCGCGCCGCCTCAACTTGCCTGTCAGCGTATTCGTGCATCACTAACATCAGAACATCTTCTGGACCGCGAAGTTTGATAGAGACACCTCCCTCAGGTGCAGGCTCAACGCCTTCAAACCTAACCTGTGGATACTTCTGCAGAATTTCGCTGACCCATTGGTCAATGAGTTGCTTGTAACGCTTGCCCAATCTCATGGCTTTAGCCTCCTTTCAACAGCAGCCAAAAATTCCCTCGCAAGTTTGGTGGCTTGCCTCGCTTTCCGTTCAGTCATCATCTCGTCAGTGTATTCCGCCTGCACCCTTAAGTTTCGCAGTTCAGTTAACCATCTGGCACTTTCTGATGGCATCAGTTTCCTTCTGTGGATGCATTCGTTAGCAAAATTTGATTGAACCCAATAGCCGATGCGAACGGTGTTTTAGGTTGCAATCCCAACGACGCCAACAACGCCAATGCTGCCTTCAATACGGCAAAGTAAGTTCTGCAAACGGCTTCGTCGTAAAAGCCGCTCTTGTAAGCCAACTCAGCAACGCTCAATGCTTGACACGCTTTCCGCCATAAGTTTACCGCTTTTTCAGACCTCACGATTGCTTTTCCTCCAGTCCCTTCTCCGCTGCCCAGCGCAAATCGGCGATAGCCTCGGCTATGCTTTTGCCGCTGTGGAAAACTCCCGTTGCGCTCACAATAACTGTCACACCGGCGGCGACGCATTCGGCGGCGTTCACTTCTGTCACCCCGCCGTCAATCTCCAACTCAGTTTCAAGCCCCATTTCGTCAATCCATGCCCTTATCGTTCTGACCTTGTCCAACACGAAGGGAAGGAACTTTTGCCCTGAGAAACCTGGGTCAACGCTCATGACCAAGACCAAATCCAGCAAATACAGGATTGGCTTGACAAACTCTGGTGGCGTCGCTGGGTTCAGGACGACCCCAGCCATAGCCCCTGCTTCCTTGATCATGCTGATGGTTCGGTGCAGTTGGTAAGTGGCTTCTGGGTGAACAGTCAAAATGTTTGCGCCGGCACGGACGAATCTCTCAACATACCTCTCGGGTTCAACGATCATCAGGTGCACATCAAAGGGAAGGGAAGTTTCAGGTCGCAGTGCTTCTATGACTGGGAAACCGAAAGTGATGTTGGGAGCGAAGCGACCGTCAATGATGTCAAAGTGAATCCAGTCAGCACCACCAGCCTCAAGTTCTCGGACAACCTCACCGAGCCTTCGGAAATCGGCAGAAAGGATGGAGGGCGAAATTTTCACCTTCCGCCGTTGGTGCGGTTGAGTTTTCAGACTTGAAGCTAGTGAAGCCTTCTGAGCCAACTGGTTTGCCACCTTGTTTTTCTCTCGTGGGACATAGACCGCACTGAAGCGTTTGAAGTTTCTCGCAAGGTTCATCGCTTCCTCGTGAAGCCTAAACAAGTTTGGCGATTTAACCCGATAGTTCCCGTTAAGTTGCTGGACTATGAGTTCGCTGTCGCTCAAGATGACAACCTCGTCAGCACCAAGATTTTTTGCCAGTTTCAAGGCTTCAACAACGGCTTGATATTCTGCCTCGTTGTTGGTGGCGTTCGGTAGCGAAAGTTGGTGTGTCGTTAAGATGTTTTCCTGCTCGTCACAGACAACGATGCCGATCCCTGCAGGACCGGGATTGCCCAAAGATGAGCCGTCAACATAGATTCGCAAAGCCTTCACGGCTTCCTACCCTCCGATTTCAGTTCCAAATTGCCCGTTCAATGGGCAAGGCTCTCCGGCGAGCCTTTTCGCGGACAAATTGGTGCCAGAATGCCGACTGCTGCAACCGCTTTATCTCGCGGTTGAGAATTTCCAACTCCCTCAGGAGCAGTTCGTTTATGTCGTCAACTTCGAGGAGTTCTTGTTTCTCGTGCAACGGGATGTCAAGCAGCGAACCTACCCGGTAACAAAGCGACATCAAATCGGTCGGGAGCATCATATCGGCGAGCGCCAACTTGTCCGCTATCTCGCGAAGTTCAATGTATCGGTAAAGCAAGGCAGAAATTCGGTTCGCCAGATGAGTCAGTTGTGGCGAGATGAAAGAGAAGCGACTCGGCAGGAGTTCAACGCGCCCGACCAAGTAGGGTTCATACTGAACGAACTCAACGATTCTGAACCTTTGCATGCCCCGAAGGATGACAACGATTTGGTTTTCGGGAGTTATTTCTGCGTGGACGATTTGAGCCAATGTCCCAACCTCAAAGCAGTCAAAGGGCTTGTCGGTCTTTTGCGAGCGCTTCTGCAGTGCCACTCCCAATCTTCGGTCGCCACTCAGGCATTCTTCCAGCAGTTTCCTCTCGTGCTCTTCAAAAATCGTCACTGGAATTTTTGCACCCGGGAACAGAACTGCTTCCAAAAGCAACAAGGGCACTTCCTGCCGGAACACATCTATCACCTCCAACTTCGCCTCACATCGCTTAAAAGAGTGACATAGCCTCGCAAAACTTTAAAGGGCATCAGGATTGCACTCTTGTCATCGCCCATCATCGGTGAAATCGTGGAGGGGCGAGGCTCCTGCCGAGCCCAAACTTATCGGCAAATCGTGAGGTAGGTAGTTCGGCAGGTCGGAGTGAAGAATTTTTCGGCAGCGTTAGGTTGTGTCTCTAACGGCTCTTTAAAAACTTCTGCCCGTAGAAGGCACGCTACCGGAATAGGACGCAGCCCTTAAGCCTTTCAAGCATTTTCCTTCGCCGGTGAACCGACTAAAACTGGTTGTGCTTTTTGAGCGGCTTCGTGCAACCCTTCCCTGACTTCCCAAACCGTGATTGAAGGGAAGAAACGGGTAAAGAGCATGAGCAAGAGGATGAAGCCAGAAACCCAACCTGCTGTGATGGCAATTTCAACCCAAGAGGGGATGTATTTGGCTGTCCCCCAAGGCAACAGCGTGTTTATGCCGCTTGGAACGATGATGACATACCGTTCAAGCCACATGCCGATGTTGATCAAGATTGACACGATCACAAGGTTGGGAATCGTCCGCCACTTGGGCACGGCAAGGACAATTAGAGGCACGATGAAACAGAGGGCGAACATAACCCAGAACATCAAAGAAAAACGACCGAAGAAGCGGGCAAGGATTACCCTCATCTCGGAGGTTTCGCCCACATAGATGGTGAGTATGTGCTCAACGAACATAGCGTAGAACCAGAAGCAAGTCAGAGCCAAAAGGAAGGCTGCAATTCGGTCAAGGTGATAATCGCTGACCCATTTGTCCAGCCCGTAATATTTCCTGATGGCAATCATGACGACGATGACTGTGGCAATCCCGCTGAAAATTGCGCCCAAGACGAAGAAAGGTGGCAATATGGTCGTGTGCCATCCCGGCTTGTAGGTGACCGAGAAGACGAAGGAGACATTGGTGTGAACGGAAATGACAATGACGAAAAGCATGACGCTCATGATGGTCAGGAGTGTGTCCAGAATTTTCCATTGCCTCTCAGTCCCAGTCCAACCCAGCGATAGGGTTCGGTAAAGCCATTTCTTAAAGGGCGAAACATTTTTGAGCCGGTCTCGGCAAAGGGCGATGTCGGGAACGAGCGAAAGGTAGAAGTAAATGCAACTCGTCATCAAGTAAGTGGAAATGCAAACAACATCCCAAACGATGGGCGAAGTCAAGTGAGGGTGCTTGATGACATTCAAAAATCTTTCGGGACGCCCCATGTCAACGATGGGACACAAAGCACCGAAGGGAAGGCTGAAAACTGTTACCGCTTCAGCCATCCTCGTGAAAGGTCGACGCCAAGAGACATTGGCTATCCGCAAGATGGAACTGATGAGCGTCCCTGCGTGGCTAATGCCGATGAAGAAGACAAAGTTGACGATGTAAACCCCCCAGAAAACGGGGGCGTTCAAGCCAGTGACCTTCAAGCCGTTGATCAACTGGTTCGTCCAAGCGATAAGGGCAAACAGGAAAATTGAAGCCAAGAGACCACAAAGAAGCCAGAACTTCATGCTGGCAGGTTGTTCCAGCGGTCTCAACACATCCCTTTCAAGTTCCTCTTCCTCAGGCAACCTAAATTCCGCATTAGTCACTGAATGCTTTTGCACTTTTCATCCCTCCGACAAGTAAGTGACTTTGGGATGAGTTCCCAACTCTTCAAGCAATTTGAAAGCCCGTCGGCTGTGAGCCAGACGACTGACCTCGCTTTCAGGGTCGTTCAAATCGCCAAAGTAGATGGCTTTCGCTGGGCACGCTTCAACACAGGCAGGAACATAATCTTCAGGACGAAACTCTCGCCCTTCCGCCTTCGCCTTCTCTCTTGCGATTTGAAGCCTGTGGTGGCAGAAAGTGCATTTCTCAACGATGCCTTTGTAGCGAACGGATACATCGGGATTGAAACCCTTGGGGATGGGTTGCGGGAATTCGGGATCGCCCCAGTTGAAATACTTGATGGTGTAAGGGCAGTTGTTGACGCAGTAGCGACAACCTATGCATCGCGGGTAAACCTGAGCGATCAGCCCTTCAGAGTCTTTGTAGGTGGCGCTTACCGGACAAACGAAAACGCAAGGCGGTCGGTCACAATGTTGACAAAGCATAGGGAGAAGCCGAGATTTGATGTTCGGATATTCGCCTTCAGTCATCGGCAAGAGATACATCCATCGGATGACCCTTCCCTGTTCAGCCAATTTGGCATCGCCGAGCATCATGTTGTTTTCCACAGAGCACGCTACAACACAAGCACCACAGCCAGTGCACTTGTCCAAATCAATAACCATCCCCCATCTGTGGGAGCGACCGTTTTGGTTCTCCTGAGTTTGTTCGGTTGGTTGGCGCTTCTCTTCACTTTCCTGAGCCGCCAACTTTTTCCTCAAGACAAAAGTGCCAACGGCAGCAGTCAATACGCCGAGCAGAGCGACTAACTTTCGCCTCAGTATGTCAAATTTGCCCTTGCCTTCCATCAGACTTCTCCTCCTTTTTTAGCCACACGGACGAGGGTCAGTTGCCACAAAGGTTGACCTGTGATTTTATCCAAAGTCTTCGGCACTATTTCCGAAGGGTTTGAGCCGACCCCTTGAGCCCAACGACCGTAGGCTGTGTGCCCTAAGCCCAAAGGCATGGCGATGACTTCTTTCGGGACACCGACATAACGCTTCACTCTCGCCCTGACACGCCCTATGGGCGAAACAATCCAGACGAACTCGTCATCTTTGAGCCCTAACTCGTCAGCCGTTTCTGGGTTAATCTCAACCCATGTCTGCCACCTGTGTTCGCTTAGGTAAGAGCCCGCTATGCCCTGAAGATAAGGCAAGTGAGCACCTTCCCCACCTTTAAACACGAGGGGCACGAAAAGGTAAAGGTGAAGGGGTTTGCCTTCCCCTTCGCTGGGAGGTGCCACAGATAACCTGACTTCCTTGCCCAACTCCCCGAGAAACTCCGGGTCTTCAACATGGGGCAAACAAGCGATGTCTGGAGCATCTTCACCAAGTCGCTGGCGAAGGGTGAGGGAGTAGAACTCAAATTTGCCCGAAGGAGTCTTGAACTTCAAATTCAATGTCGGAACTTCCTCGGCTACTTTCCTGTCAGTCCATCCACCGGTGGCGGTAACACCTTTGAACCACTTGTCCAATGTCGGCTTGGTCTCCTCTTCAATCCAACTCTCTTCCTCTTCCTCAGGTGGTTGGCTCAAAGGTTCACCCCGCCCTGAAGCGAACAGACTTTTTAGGCTTTCTTTCATAGCCTCCGAAACATCTTGCCATGGGAAAGCGTCCGCTACAGGACCGCCTATAGCCTTCGCCAGTTTGATGAAAACATCGCCGGCGCTGAGGGTGTCGTAGAGAGGCTTAACCACTGGTCTGCTGGCGCTAACGACCGGAACGCCTTTAAGCGTCCTTGTGGATGTCGCTTGCCAACTTTCAAGGGTGACCGAGAGCGGTAGGATTATGTCAGCGAACATGCTGGTTTCGTCCATGAAACTCGTCATGCTGACGACAAGCGGGACGGACTTGATGGCTTCAACCCAACGACCCAACTCTGGGCTAATGAAAACTGGATTGGCTCGGTGAAGGATTATCGCTTTGACCCGATAAGTTGAGTTTCGCAAAATCGCATCAGGGATTTCCTCGGCTACCGAGTCAGCGAGAGGGAATTGCTTCCCGTCTCTCTTGTCAACCCTGTGCATTGAAAGCCCCTTTCGGGCAATTTCGTCCTGAGTGAAAGGCGGAAGGGAGAAAGGCGAGAAGTCATCAAAGAGCAAGATGCCACCGCGAACTCCGATGCTTCCCACCAAGGCGTTGAGAGCCATAACAGCCATCTGGTCATAGAAACGGGTCCTATCAGCCAAAGCCAATGCTGGCTTCTTCTCCGCAAACTCGTGAGCCAACCTCTTAATGGTCTCCTGCTTGACGCCAGTGAACTTGCTGACCCTCTCGGGCTCGTAGTCTTCAAGGACTAAAGACTTGAAGCCGCGATGGATGTTCCCGTTTGAGTCCTTCCAGTCCTCAAACCCGAAGGTGTGGTTAGCGATGAACTCTTTGTCGTAAAGACCTTCAGCGACGATGATATGTGCGATTCCGAGAGCGAGGGCTGCCTCAGTGTAAGGCTTAACGGGTATCCACTCGTCAGCTTTAATGCCCGTAACGGACATGTGCGGTTCAATATGGACAATTCTGATTCTCCTGTCAAGTTTGCCCCTCCTCAAAACGCTGTAGGCTCTCGTAGCCTCAACGGGCGATGGGAAGGATTGAAGCCAATCAAAACCGAAGGAAATGACGAAGGCAGCGTCTTCTAAGTCAAAGGTGAAGTCAACTCCCATCATGGCACGGGCAGCGTCAACCATGCCCATGCCAAAACTCAACCCGAAATCAACCACATTGGGCGTCCCGAAAGCGGATGCGAACCGCTTGACCATCAACTTCTCAAACTTGCTGGCTGAACCCGTCAAGATGAGAAGTGAATGTGGTTCGCCTTGAGAACGCAGTTCCTTCAGTTTGTCCGCAATTTCCTTCAACGCCTCATCCCAAGAGATTGGCTTCCACTCGCCGCTACCCCTCTTACCTTTCCTTTTGAGCGGCGTTTTCAATCTGTCTGGGTGATAGAGTTCCTGAACCAGTGTGAAACCTTTGGGGCAGAGGGCGCCTTGATTGACAGGATGATGAGGGTTGCCCTTTATCCCGACAGCCTGCCCCTCTATCACACGAACCAGAACGCCGCAGCCAGCATCACAACAACCACAAACTGAAGGGACGAAACTTTCCTCACCGCTAGGTTGCGGTCTCGTCTCCTTTTGACCTATAGGTGAAGGCAGCAACTTTTGTATCCACAAAGGCAGAGTCGCTGCCGTCCCAGAAATTGCTCCCCATTTGAAGAAGCCACGACGGTTGACTTTTATCTCATTGAAGAAGTCCCTTGCACCCATTTCGCTTTCACCTCATCAATGGTGACAAGCATTGCAATCGTTTGTGACCTTCCTCTCTTGGTGACAGTTCCAGCACCATTGCATCTTCCTGACCGACTCGTTGTAGGCGAAACTGTGCGGATATTTGGGCAAAGGGAAGAGAGACTTTGTGACGGGTTCCGTCATTTTATCAACGCCTACATGGCACTCGGTGCACTCAATTTTGCCTAAAGTGACATGGCGCTGGTGGGAGAAGTAAACATAGTCTTTGACCTTGTGAACGACCTGCCAAGGTATCTCGCGACCTTTTGCGATGTATTCCTTCTCAAGCAACTCGGTGATTTCCCGCATCTTTTTGTTGTCAGGATAATTGGGCATTTGGGATTTGTGGCAGTCGACACAATCTTGCGCTTGCGGCAGACCGGCAAACTTTTGGTGGTCAGCATAAGGATGACAGTTTATGCACTGCCATCCCGCTTCAACATGCTTCTTGTGGTTGAAAGGCAAGGGTTGTTCAACCCGATTTTCACGGGCTGGAACTATCACAGCCAGCAATGTCACGAAAAGAAAGCCAGCGACTAATTCCATGACGGCAACCAGCCGAGCCATTAGTTCAGGTCCCTCCTTTCAAGGAAAGCAACTAATTTGATGATGCGTTCCCCTCAAGGGTAGCAACGACCTTTTGTGCGATTTGCTTCTCCTTCTCTGGGAGTGTGTTGAAGAACTTCGTCTTTCTCTTGGCAGTGTCGTAAACCAAGAACTGCCATATTTCCTTAGCCTCGCTGGGCTTTATTCCGCTTCCCGGTTTGCTCATCATCCGTTTAATATATTCTTCCCACTTGGTCGGCGGCAAGTCAGTGTTGAGGGGACGGGCAAGGGTGTGGCACTTGCTGCACTTGTTCCTGAAAAGGCTGTAGATGGCTTTTGCCTTCGGCGAGTAAGTCGCAAGGACTTTAGGGTCAATTTTGGACGGTCCTTTGTCAGCGGCGAAGGAAACGGTTGATTTGTCAGACTTAGCAGTTTGAGCCGCCGAAACTTTGACCTCGTTGAAAACAAAGGTCGCAACTGAAATCCCAATCAACACAGAAGCAATCAGTCTCATCAACTTCAACATCAATCGATCACCCCTTGCTGAAGGTTTTGGATTTCAAGAGTCGCTTGTCCTTTTGACCGTTATAGATTATAGGTCATCGCTTGGCGTTGTAAACACCCCTCTTTGACCGCTATCAAAACTGCCTATTCAGCGTGACGGGAACAGGTGGTAAAGCATCAAGTAAATCAGAACGCCCGTCGCAGAAACATAAAGCCAAATTGGCAGCGTCCATCGGGCGATAGCGCGGTGGCGTTGGAAGTCTTTCCTCAGTGCCCTGAAAAGTGTGACAACCGCCATAGGGACGATTAGGGCAGCCAGAACCGAGTGGGAAATCAAGATGGCGAAGTAAAGTGGGCGAACCCAACCTGTGCCCGCAAATTTCGTTGACCCCGCATGAGCATGGTAGATGCTGTAACTGGCGAGGAACAGAACTGAAGAGGCAAAAGCACCCAACATGCAAATCCTATGGGCGTCAATCTTTCCTCGTCGGATGAAAGCATAACCGCAAACCAACAAAGCCGCACTCGTTGCGTTTAAAATCGCGTTGACTGTTGGAAGGTCATGTATCGTCAACATTCTCCCGAACTCCCCTTGCCCTTAATTTTGTCCACCTACTGAAGTCGGTGGCTTCAAAGACTAAACCTGCTATTTGGGTTGCGCGTTGCAGGTTGAGAGTTGAGGGTTAGGGCTTTTTCTCTTAACGCGCAACCAGCAACTCGCAACTTTCAGTTAGCCTGCTTTGAATTTGCAGCCACCCACCTCGTGTGGGTGGTCAAAGCCGTTTGCTATTCGTCGTCTCACCAGTCGCTATTCGCCATTCGCTATTCGCTGCCATTTTGGCTCGGCAGGAGCCTCGCACTCCCATCTTTCGTGGATTTCTCACTCCCTCAGCAACCTTTTGATGTCGGCTATGAGTTTCCTGACCTGCTCCTTGTCCGTGCCGTTGTAGTAACCTCTGATTCGCCCTTGACGGTCAATGAGGATGAAGCGGTCGCTGTGGATGAAATCAGTAGCACCACCTTCCTCTTGAGGCGGAACTTCCTCTGCCGCCACCTTAAAACCGTGCCGAGCCAGTCGGTAAATCGCTTTTTTGTCGCCCGTGAGGAAGAACCATTTGCCGTCCATCGCATTAAAGTTTTGGCGATACTCCCGCAGGACTTCGGGTGTATCGTTTTTAGGGTCAACGGTGATGCTGACGATGACGACATCTGGGTTATCGGCGAAGGCTTTTTGGACTTCCATCATGTTTTGGTTCATGATGGGGCAGATGCCCGCACAAGATGCGAAGAAAAATTCAGCCACCCAAATTTTGCCCTTCAGGTCTTTCAACCCGAAGGGTTTTCCGTCATGAGCGATGAGGCTGAAATCGGGAACGCTCCAATAAACAGGCAACCCGCTTTCGTTCCGCTTCAAAAAGTGAGCGATTGCTGCCGTGGCGGCAATGATAGCCACCAAACCGACAAGTGACAAAATCAATTGACGCCAGTATTGCATCGGTCTCGCACCTCCGGTTGGATTTCGGTTTTGGGCGGAGGCAAATTTATTTTGCCCCCGCCCGCAAAATTCTGTTACGGTCTCAACGGGTCATACCAGTCAACCGTTGGCGGGTTGCCAAGGAATTGTTGCCAAGTTTGTTCAAATCGGTGCCACTTTGCATGCCCGTCAACGAAGGCGTAGTTTGAACCGCCTTGGTGTCGCCTAATCGCCAAAGTCGTGGGTTCGCCTTTGATGGCATCCCACAACATCATGTTCATCATCGGGTTGTTAACGCGAGGTGGCGTCCCCCAATACATTGGCATGAAGTGGTCACCCTTGATCGCCATCCCTGTCTTGCTGTTGAATTCTGCCAGTTCCGCAGAGAAGACGCACTTTGAAGGTGAAGCGACGGCAGCCAACGAGAAAGGTCGTGGGTTCATGTAGTTGCCGTAAGGCGGATGGTAAGGGTCAAAATAAGCGTTCATGCCGTAAGAGGTCAAACGAGGTGGCGTTTCGTTCCAAGCGGGGCTTGTGTCCGAAGGGCAACGGTTCAATAGGCGGTTGCGGGAGTAAG
>Ga0081478_138170_pt1 | contig 10627 bp, 10 predicted proteins | sample OctSprmetagenome_FD_70983 | JGI IMG/M metagenome (GOLD analysis project Ga0081478, IMG submission 70983) | Hot spring and microbial mat streamer communities from Octopus Spring Streamers, Yellowstone National Park, USA - T=80-84 v2 (version 2) | ecosystem: Environmental > Aquatic > Thermal... | reverse complement strand
CGCCCCGTCGCGCGCGGCCGGTTGTTCTTCAGGTTCCCGTCCGCGTTCTGCGCCACCCCCCCGCCGGCGCAATTGGTCGCCGGCTTCTGGTTCACGGTCGCCGTGAACTGGATCTGGATGAGGTACCCCGGCGGCAGCGGGTTGACGGCGGCGCACGAGGCGCCGCTGCAGGACCAATCGGCCGCCGCCGCCGACGGGTTGAAGACCATAGGTCCGCTGAAGCTCATGGAGCCAGGAGGGTTGGCGGTGTCGGAGATCTGGGTGCCGACGGGGCACGGCCCCGATCTGGCGTTGCTGACCGTCACGACGACCGTGAAGACCGCCGGGTTGCTCGTCGGCTGCATGAGCTTATCGACGACGAGGTCGCACATCCCGGCCGGCGTCGAGGTGGCCGTCGGGGAAGGCGAGGGCGTCGCCGTCGCCGCCGGCGTAGGGGTTGGGGTTCGGGTGGCCGTCGGGGAGGATGTGGGGGTCTTCGTCACCGTGGGAGACGGCGTCGGAGTTCGGGTGGCTGTGGGGCTCGGGGTGGGCGTCGGCGTGGGGGTCTTCGTCGCATTGGGCGTCGGTGTGGGGATCAGCTTGCATTTGCCCGCTGGACCGGCGTTATAGATGGACTGGATCTCACCCTGCGTGAGCGCCCGATTGAAGATCTCCACCTCGTCGATGACGCCGTTGAACGTGCGCGGATAGCCGACGGCACGAATCGGAGCCGCCGTCGATCCGATGGTCCATGGAATCAAAGGGCTGTAACTGATGGTCTTGACCAACGCCATCTGCGCTTCAAGCGCGCCGTTGACGTAGAGCTTGAAGGTGCTGCCGTCATAGGTCGCCGCGACGTAGTAGAACGTCCCTGTCGGGAAAGTTGAGCTTGAAACGATCCGCTCTGTGGTCATGACGCCGAACGTAAAGACGAACTTCTGTTGTTGCGCGCTCCACGCAAGCGAGATCGGGACGTTCGTGTATCCGGTCGGCGGCGGCAATCCTTTCTGCACGATGACGGCACCCCAGAAGTCGTTGTTCGATGCCGGCCCCAGGGGCGCGCCGTTCGGCTTGACCCACGCGTCGATGGTGAACTGCTGGTTGGCCAGCGCGGGCGAGTGCGGGATATCGATGTAGCCGCCCGTGCCAAACGTCACGCCTTGACCGACCATACCCGGAACGAAGGTGATCGCGTTGGTCGCCGATGGATTATGGGAGGCCCAGAGATCGAGGGGATTTCCATCCATCGGCCACCAGGCCCGGAGGAGGCGGGACGCACGGCGGCGTCGGCGTAGGGGATGGGGTGGCCGTGGACTGGCCGTCCAGCGGCGGGGTGGGGTTGCCGACCGCCACCGCCGTCGCCGGGATGGTCGGCTTGGGAGTGGGAGTAGCGACCGGCACAAGGGTGAGACCGGGGGGCGTGATCGGCGGAGCCTTGCACGCGCCGAGGACCCCCAGAAACACCAGCCACACTCCGAAACGAAGCGCACGCGCGATGGACATCGGGCCCCTCCTTTCAGCTGGACTTTAGACAAAAATCCTCCTAACCCGGTGACAGGGATCACTCCCACGACTGAAGGAACGCTTGGGTTCGTTCCCGACCCCACCTGATCTGGAAGACGGCCACCAGGACATCCGCCGCTGCGGCCCTGCGGTCAAGGCGCTCTACTCATGAGACGCCCGAAGCCCGGGGGATCTTACAAGCTACCGGCAGCGCACCCGAAGGGTATGCCGCTCCCCGGGGCGCAGCGTGATGGCATAGGGTCCAGGGGGCAGATCGGCCCCATCCCATTCGGCTGCCGTCAAGCCTTCGATGGGGAGATCGAAGGCCATCCCATAGGCCGCCGCCCGGATCCCATCCTCCCGGCGCTGGAGGGTGAGCGTGGCCGGAGGCAGGCGGATGATCTCCGTCGCGCCCGTTTCGATCCGAACGGGCACCTCCACGTTGGGCAGGATCCGAAGCAGGCGCACGGCGGGCGAGGGGCTCACCAGCGGGGGGCAATTCCGGTTCTCCACACGCACTTCGGCGGATCCGGACCCCGTGATCCGGAGCCCGAGGGCGGCGGCGGCCAGGCCCAGCATCACCACGCCCGTCAGGAGGACGGCCCCCAGGCCCTTGAGCCCGCCGATCCCCGCCGCGCCCGCCGCTCCCACGGCGACCCCTCCCGCTGTCAGGGCCTGCGCCGCCTGGCTCAGGCGCTCCCGGGCCCGCCGGGCGCGCTCCGGGGAAGGGGGAATCATCGCCATCCCGCCCAGCCATTCCGCCGCCGAAAGATACCGCCGGCGCGTCTCCTGGCACGCCGCGCAACCCTCCAGATGCCGTCGGAGAGCCCGGCGCAGGTCCGGGGTGAGGGCCGGGGGCGGCTCTTCCGGCCCTCCTGTGATCGCCGTTAGGGTGGGGCATGCCCGCCGGCCCACGCGAAGGAGGATCCAGGCGGCCATCGCCTCCTCGAGATGATCGCGGGCCCGGCTCAGGCGGGTGTGGATGGTCCCGCTGGAGCGGCCGAAGACCACGGCCAGCTCCGCGGGGGTCAGCCCGTGGCGGAGATGCAGATCCAGGAGCATCGCTTCCTCCTCCGGGAGCGCCTGCAAGGCCTCCCGGAGGAACGCCATCCGCTCCCTCTGGAGGATTTCCCTTTCCGCCCCTTCATCCGGCGCTCGGGGTTCTGCCTCCTCGGCTTCCTCCTGCTCCCCCTCCGCCCATCGAACGTGGCGGCGGGATCTTCGGAGAACGTCGTAAATCTCCCGGCGGGCGATGGCGTAGAGGTAAGCCCGGAAATGGCGGGGAGGCTGGCGAGGACGGCCTTCCAGGAATTTCAGGAACGTCTCCTGGGCCACATCCATTGCCTCATCCGGATCCCCCAGCATGCGGCAGGCCAGATCATAGAGGCGGGGGAAATACTGCTCGTAAAGCCAGGAGAAGGCCTCCGGATCGCCCTGGAGCATCCGGGCCGCGATGGCCTCCTCTGAAGCCTCGAAAGCGGTTGGGGAAGGGCCGGTCGAATTTCCCATCGCGCTCCTTTTTCACGGAATCGATGAGGCCCGAGCTGCCGCTCTGGATCGCTCGCATCCGTCGTCAACGGGCGAATTCCCGGCGGAGCGCTGGGCGCCAGGGGAACCACAGCGCCTCCCTATGGGGAGCGCTTCGGGTTGCCGGCTGCCTCGTGGTTGTCGAGCGCAGCGACCTCCGCCGGGGTGAACACCCGGTTCCGGAGCTCCCATTCATCGCGCGCGGGGATCCCCGGAAAGCGGAGATGCCCATGGGGGGAAAGATCGAGGAAAGCGCCTCAAGCCCTGAGCCCGGCCCCTCCGACCGGCGGGCCATCCGCACCGCAGGCGGGACGGGAACACCGATCCGCCTCAACCGGCGGACCTCTCCCGGATCCTCGCCCTCACGGGATCTCCGGCGATTTCGCCAGATTATACCGTATCCCCGGGAAGGGAAGTTACGGCTCCTCCCGTTCCTCCAGGACCTGCGCGCCGATCTGCCTTAAGGTCTCGCGCACGAGGCCCTCCAGGACGGACGACGGGAGGGGCTGCCCCGCGCGGGCCTCCAGCCGAATCTCCAGGGTCAGCTCCGCCCCCGCCCGCTGAAGCGGCATCAACACGCCGCGCAGGAAATCGGACAGGCGCTCCCACGGCACCTGAGCCCGCAGCGTATACCTCCGGATCCCAGGAGGAGAAGGCGGAGGCGGAGGCGGCGATGGGGGGAGCTTCAGACGATGCAGCGTTCCCCCGACGAGGATCTCCTCCCAGGACGGGGGGAACGGCTCCCCCGCCGGCTTGGGATGGATCTGGAAAAGCCCCCGCTCCCATCCCTCCCGCAGGGCGGCGATGAAGGCCTCCCGGAAGACGGGCTCCGCCGGGAACGCGGATCCCCGCTCGGCCCAGAGCCGCTGGTAGATCTTCGACACGGGGAGATCCTCCGCCTCCCCCATGGCCCACAGAAGATCCTCCGGGGAGAGCCGAATCGGCGGCGGAGGGGGCCGGGAAGGCTCCGGCGCCCTCCGCGTCAGCACGGCCTCGTGAGCCAGCGCTTCCGCGGGCACCTCCTCCCGGTAATACACCCGCTCCCCCACCCGCAGGCCGAAGAGACCCTCCCGCACGCCGCGCCGGACGCTCTCCCGGATCACCTCGTCGTCCAGGATCATCGGCAACTCCGGATAGCGCCGGAAGGCCTCCAGGATCTCCGAGAGCGGCTTCTCCTCCTCCTCCGGCCGCATCACCTTCCGCAGGAGCTGATCCGGCGCCAGTTGCCGGACCAGGATCCCCTCCTCCTCCAGATGCTGCCGCACCCGCGCCGTCTGGGAGGCCCGCTCCCCGGCGGTGGGCAGGCCGAGGTTGAGCCATTCGATCCCCTCCTTCCCCGCCCGGGCGACATACCGGTAGGCCTCCTGCAGGATGCGGAGCAGCCCGCCCTCCGCATCCTGGATCCGGCGGTCCACCTCCTTTTGGTTCTCCGATGAGAGCTGCCGCCAGACCGTCTTATCGCTCTTGATGGCCTGCAGGGCCAGAAGTCGCTTGAGCTGCCCCCGCAGGCGCGGTCCTTCCTGGGCATCGGCCGTTAGGATCAAAAGGGCGTTGCGATACTGACGGAACACAGACCCGCAGCGTTCCAGCAACGCCCGGATGTGTGTCTCCACCGAGGGCGTGGAGCGGAACCGCTCCGGCGGCAAGATCGCCAGCTGCAGCTCCCGCCGGTCCGGGATATCCTCCGGGTTCTGAGGCCAGATGATCACCCGGAGCTCTTTCCCCGCTATGCGTTCCAGCCGGGACCGGAGCTCCCGGTAGATCTCGTCCTCCTGGACCTCCGCCTCGCGTTCGATGAGGATGCGGTTGAGGTTGGCCTGACTGGAGAACCAGTAGCGCCCGCCCTCCACGTGGAGATACCAGAGCTCCTCCTCCAGACGCTTGAGGGCATCCCCGACGATGGCGGGTGGAACGCCTTCCTGCAACACGGCCAGACGCAGCTCCGCGATCCCTACACCGCGGCGCTCCCCTCCGCTGAAGGAGGCGAAGAAGATCGCCGTCGCCAGCCCGGTGGCGATCCTGAAGCGGGCATACTCCGAGCCGAGCTCCCGATCCAGCCGCTGCGCCCTGGCGTTGCCATCGACGATGTCGGAGGCGATGACGCCTTCATACTCGTTGCCGATATGCTTGAGGAGCTCCTGACGGATCTCCGGATGGGCCAGGTTCAGATGGGCCAGCTGGATCAGAGGGGCCGCATGGCCTCGCCGGTAGAGATCGGCGGCGATCAGCCCCAGGAGCCGGAGCACCCCGCGGGTGCGCTGGAATTTGGGGAAGGTGCTCCAGCGCTCCAGGAGGATGTCGATCACCTGCGGATGGAACGGGTAAGCCTTGATCATGCGATCCCGATAGCCCGACTCCCGGGCCGGCGCCGGCACATCCTCCCCCAGCGCCCGGTAGAGGGCCACATAGGCCTCCGCCACCCGACGGGCCGCCTCCGGATCCTCCGGCTCGTCGAACAGCCGACGGCGGATGACGGCGTAGATCTCTTCGCCCTCCACCGGAGCGTAGATCGCCTCCACCCGGCCGAAGATCTGCTGCAGCTGGTGCAGCGCCCGCTCGCCCTCCTCGCCGTAGGGAGCGCTGGAGGGAAGGGTGGCCACCAGGACGCACCGCGGGAGCACCTTGACCGTTTCGGTGAGCTCCTGGAAGAAAGCCAGGACCTGGGTCTGATAGGCCCGCCCGGCCTCCGGGGCGGAGGGGGCCTTCTCGATCTCCGACGGCTGGACGCAGCGGGCGACGTATTCCGCGATCTCGTCCATCAGGATGAGGGTCGGCTCCTCCCCGAGCAGCGAATGCAACAGATCCTTCCCCGGCGCCAGGCGCCGCTCGTCGTGCTCCCGCAACCGCTCATACTGTCCCAGCTGCTCCGCGATCGCCCCCCAGGGGGTTCGCCCCCGCAGGGGATCGGCGGCCGTCCCCACGAACACCGCCACCCGGGCCTCCGGGAGGGCGGAAAGCCCCGCTTCCTGCAGGATCTCCTCCAGGCCCGGCGCCTCCTCAGGGCCCGGCCGGGATCGAAAGAGGTGGTAAAGCGCGATCAGGCTGTGGGTTTTGCCGCCCCCGAAGGGGGTTTGGATCTGGATCACCGGATCCCCCGCCCCTCCGCTGAGGCGGGACAGGACGGTGGCCAGCAGGCGCCGCAACCCCCGCGTCAGATACGTCCGGTGGAAGAAGGCCGCCGCGTCCCGATACTCCAGCGGCCCCCCGCCCGACACCACATCGGAGAGATCGGCGGCGAAGACGGACTCGTCCAGCCTTCCCTCCCGGATGTCGCGGCGGGGGCGGATGATCGAAGGCCACGGGGGCAGGGGGCCGGCGGCCGCCGATGGGGGCGCCGTCAGGCCGGCCCGCTCCAGGTAGTAGGCCACCGCGCTGAGGAAGGCCTCCGCCTCGGTGCGGGTGATGGGCTCGCCGGAGTGCGTCGCCCGGTTCCGCAGCTCAATCCAGTCCCCTGCCGAGCGCAGGAACGAGAAATCCCGCCCCAGCTTCCGACCGGCCAGATCCAGAAGCTCCGCCTTGCGGAAGAAGCCGACCAGCTGGCCCAGGGTCAGCTCGCCCACCGACTTGCCGAAACCGGCCAGCGCCTTCGTGACCTTCTCCTGTTCTGAGGGGCTCAGGCGGGGCACCAGCTCCCCGTAAAGCCAGCGGAAAAGATCCTCCAGGATCTGCCCGCCGCTGATCACCGCCTGAGCGGCGAGGTCCTGGTCCAGTAGACGACGCGCCTGATCGAGACGGGACTGCCAGCTCTGGGCCATGGGCGCCTCCTGCGGCGGGTGGTTTCACTTCCCCCACATCGGCAGCTGGGAGGGACCGCGGCGGTGATGGCGGCGGCCGGCGAGCAGGCCCTGGAGGATCTGGCGTTCCTTGTCCCCTTCCGGCAACACCTCGCTGGCCGCCTGGACCACCTGCCAGAAGACCTCGTTCTCCCCATAGGTGGCGGAGAGATGCTCCCGGAGCTCCGCGCTGCGGTTCTCCATCCAGAGGGCTGCCGCCCGATGCATGGCGTCCACCATGGTCAGGAACTCCGTCCGGGCGGCGAAGCGGGGATCCTTGGCCCGCTCCATGGGGGAGCGGACGCGGACGTGTTCGCCGTCTTTGGCCACCAGCCCTCCCGGCCCCCAATGGGCAGTGAGCTCGATGCCGGCCCCGGCGGCGAGCTTGCGGGCCTCATCGAAGGGCACCCGGGCGTGGTTGTAAGTCCATCGCCAGAGGAGATAGAAGCGGGTGAGGGGGTCCACCCCGCTGAGCTCGGCGCCCCGGAGGATGCGCTCCAGGGCGAACTCGGCCACCACTTTGCGCACGTATTCCAGCAGCTCCGCGACGGTGACCGCCTCCCCGGAGAGCTTCTCCACCCGGGCGTAGCGGCCGAAGACCTCCACCGCCGGACCGATGGCGCTCATGAAGAAGTCCGCGCCGCGGATGCCCTCCTCCCAAAACTGGGCCAGCTGCTCCCGCACCCGCCTCTCTATCTCCCGCCGCACTTGGTTGTAGTCGCCAATCTCTTCGGTGGTGCGCTTGCGGCAGACCATGTAGATGGAGGATAGATGGAGGAAGCCAGCGCCGCCGACTCCTGGGCCCGCAGCCGGGCCTGCATCTCGGTGTGGATGGGCCAGGAGGCCGTCATGTAAAGGCCGGCGTCCAGCAAGGCCTGGAGGACCGTCTCCCAGGCGGCGGTGGTCTTGTGGGCGAAGACGATGACGGCGATGCCGTCGGGCTTGAGGACCCGGTGGATCTCGCGGAAGGCCTGGGTGAGCATCTCCTCAAAGCGGCGCCGGGCCTCCTCCATCCCGCCCGCCTTGCTGGCGTCGGCCACCATCTCCTGGGACTTGGGGGCCAGCGGCGTGGCGAAGAGCTCGGGGTGAAGGTCCCCCACCGTCCGCTTGAGCCAGACGAAAAAGAAGTCGGAGAGATCCGCATAGGGCACGTTGTCGTAGTAGGGCGGATCGGTCAGGACGGCATCAAAGAAGTTGTCCGGGTATGGAAGTTCGGTCGCAGACCCTTGCTGAACCCGCGGAACCCTCATGGTCCCTGCAACTCCTCTAAAATTTGCTTCAGCCTGAGTTTCAGCTTGGGCAATTCCACCTGAATCGTTTCCCAGACCAGGTCATACTTGATGCCAAAGTAGAAATGAATGAGCCGATCCCGGAATCCGGCCATGCCTTTCCAGGGAACATCGGGGTATTTTTGCTTGATCGGGTCGGGGATATGCTTCGCCGCCTCTCCAATGATTTCAAACTTCCGTATGACGGCGCTGGATTGCATGTCATCCCGGGAGAAGACCTCAAAGTCGATGCCTTCCGTGAATCGCTCTATGGCCTCTATGGCCTCCAGGATGTCTTTCAAGTAGATGATGGGGTCCCTCATAGGTACACTGCCTCCCGGAGAACCTGGTCGCGAATTTCCTCTCGGAGTGCATCCACCGGGACCACATCCACCCGGATGCCCAACCTCTCCTCCAGGAAGTCCGCCAACCCGACCCAATCCAGGAGGGTGGCTCCTGGGGCGAACCTGACCAGCACGTCCAGGTCGCTGGTCTCGCGTTGCTCTCCACGCACGTAGGAGCCAAAGATGCCCAATATCTCCGCCCGGTAGCGGCGCTGGACGTCCCCAGCGACGGTTTCCAGCAGGCGAATCAGGGTTTTCGCATCCCTACTCATTGTTTCCCTCCACCGGCGGAATGTGGGTGAGGTGGGCGAGGACGCTGACAATCCAGTCTAAGGAGCCTTCAGCCGTGCCGGATGCACCTGTTACTGGATTGCCTTCGACATAGTCCCAAAGCATTGGCAGGGCCTGGCGCGAAAAAGTGTGGCCTACAGTCTCAAGATTATTGCGCCATTGACATAAGGTGCTGCAATAATCGGCTATTTTGTTTACCGTAAATGCCAGATACGTCACCACCGCTTTGGCGAAGTCCGGGTCGGCGCTCTGGGAACGCATTTGGGCGTGGGCCTGGCGGACTTTGTCGGCGAAGGTGAGGAGGGCCAGCTTCTGGCGAGCGTTGAACAGGTCGCCCCAGCGGGTGAGGCCGTATTTGTGGACGCTAAAAGCCCGTTCCGCTCCGGGCCCTCCGCCAATCGGGGTCGGCTCATCCGGCACCGGATCCATGCCCCACTCCTCCCAGAGCTTTCGGCGTTTCTCCTCCAGGGCCTGCTCGGCGGCGCGGTAGGCTTCCAGGTCGCGCGCGGTGGGGAGGCGGTAGCGCTTGCCCGGCCGGTCCGGATGATGCAACACCACGGCCATCATCCGCTGGCCGGCCTTCCCCTCGCGGAAGAGGCGGCGGGTGGCGTCGTCGTCGATGCTCCCCCCGCAGAGGGGGCATCGCACGTGCGCCCGGGTCACCGTGCCTTCCTCCGGGTCAAAGGAGATGGCCCGCCCCTCCACGATCTCCGCGTCTACCCGCCGGGCGGCCCGGTTGGGGACCAGGCGCAGGGCGATCTTCCGGTTGTCCTTCTTCGCCAGCCAGGTCTGGCGCATGAGGGGGATCTCGACGCCGCAGGCCGGGTTCTGGAATGGCAGCGTGCGCGCCCAGATGTAGCCCACGGGGACGCTCCCGTCGGGGTCGGGGGGATAGAAAGGCTGGAGCTCCCGGCGGGCCTCCTCCAGCACCCACGCCCCCCAGGCGCGGACCGCGCGCAGGAGAGGGGATTCGTCCGGCCCTTCTTCCTCAGAGGAGGAGCGAGCTCCGTTCGCGGACCGGAAGGGGGAGGGTGGAAACCGAGTCCGGCTTCGCATACCGCTGGGGGTATTCCAGAACGCACTTCAGGATGAGGACGGCCACCGGGTTGTAGTCCAGCGCGTGCACCTCGCAACCCAGGCGGAGGGCCTCCAGGGGGATGGAGCCGCCGCCCGCGAAGGGGTCCAGGACGCGAGGGGGCCGTCCGCCGAAGGCTTCCCGGATGAGGGCGCGGGCCTTCTCCAGCTCCGGGTTCTCCCCCTGAACGGCCTCATAGGGGGCCAGGTCCCGCACCAGGCGGAGGAGGGCCTCCCGACGGTGGGGATCATCCGGGAGGAGGGCGGCCAGGGCGGTGGTGCGGGAGGCGGCCAGGGGCCGTCGGGCCCACCAGATGTGCAGGGTGGAGATGTGCCCGTGGCGGATGTTCTTCTCGCGAACGGACTCCTCCGAGACAGGCCGGATGGGGAAATCGACTTCGATGAGGCGCAGGTCGGGCATCCCCCTCCCTCCTTCTCCGGTCTTCGCTCATAGATTTTCCAGTTGGCGCACCCAACCGTCAAAATGCGGGCACTGTTCCCGGATCGCCGCAAGCCCGATCCGGCCGGCGATCATGGGCCCGTGCAACCGCTTGCGATATTCAGGGATGTGGCGGCGGATCCGGTTTTTCTCCCAGAGATCCCCCAGACCATAGTCTGCCAGCTATCGGCCTGTTTCCTCAGGGGAGAGGCGCCGGATCCGATGAAGATCCCTCCACTCCGATGCCCTTCGGGTCAATCCGGGAGGGAAGGGTGGATGCCCCAGGCGGCGGGGACGGCGGCCTTCTTCCAGTGTTTTACAACGAACCGGACTGTTTCCACAACGGGCTCGGGCTCCAGTTTCGCCGCGGGGTTCTGGATGATGTGAAGGCGGGGTTGACGGGCTGCGTCCTCGACCACATAGAGCCAG
>Ga0081478_145524_pt1 | contig 10641 bp, 9 predicted proteins | sample OctSprmetagenome_FD_70983 | JGI IMG/M metagenome (GOLD analysis project Ga0081478, IMG submission 70983) | Hot spring and microbial mat streamer communities from Octopus Spring Streamers, Yellowstone National Park, USA - T=80-84 v2 (version 2) | ecosystem: Environmental > Aquatic > Thermal springs... | reverse complement strand
CGATCGCTTTTGTAATCTCAAAAATATATCACGCAACAGGAGATTATCTTTCTCCTATGCCGATGGATTCAAGACAGCAGTGGGAAATTCTTCTGACAGCAGCACAATCTTTACTTGCATTTTTCATTTTGCTTGATCTAAATTTTTCTGTTATCGAAGCTTCAATCTTGCTTATTCTATTTTTATCTCAGTTCATTTTTGAACACATAAGAGAAGAAATAACCTTTGTGTATTTTGTTCTCTGCATACCTATGATTCTCTACAAATTCGGGAAAATAAAATTACCTTTCGGGAAAAAGTAATGAAAGAAAAAATTTATTTTATTGCACTCACCTTTTTTGGTGTAGGGAAAATACCAATCGGTCAGGGCACAGTAGCATCACTTATTTCAGGAATTTTATATTTTTCTTTTATATCTGGAAACAAATTTTTAGAGATATCTACTAACTTTTTCATTCTTGTTATATCTTTTTTTCTCATAAAAAAAGTAAAAAATTTTTGGAAAGGTAATGACCCTCACGAGGTTGTAATAGATGAAGTAGCTGGAATGTTTTTGTCTCTTCTTTTGCTACCGAAGAGTTTTTTAGTTTTTGTGGTAGCATTTTTGATATTCAGATTTTTAGACATAGCGAAAATTCCTCCAATTATTTTTTTTGACAGAATGAAATCGCCATACGGAATACTTCTTGATGATATAGTATCTGGGATAATTGCGAACTTTATAGTAAGGCTACTGCTAAAATTCAATATATTGCCAATCTGAAACCTGATTTGCAGAGAAAACTTGATTTTTTGAGAATAAATGCAATTTGTGATAAAATTTTAATTTTTAATATTTAATTTTTAATATTTGGTGTAGGTGTCCCTGTAGCTCAGAAGGAAGAGCACGGTCCTCCTAAGTCCGGGGTCGCGGGTTCGAATCCCGCCAGGGACACCAAATCAAATTTTGAAAATACTGGGTACTGTAAATGGAATAACATTCATACATATAAAGGGGAGAAATTTTGGGTTTATAGATTGGCGCGACAAAACAATCTTTATAGCGGAGCTCACAAGAGAACCAGAATATGATGGCAAAGAGCTACCTTCTTTTTCACTTGGATTTTTGGGTGAGGAAAAAAAGATTTATGTCAGGTGGGATATTGTGATCAGACCTATTCACATTGTACTTTTTTTTCTGACCGCAATAACTACAACAATAGCGGGAGCATTAATGCAGGGTATATCTCCTCTCTCGCCGGATATTTGGAAAGGAATATACTTTTCTGCTCCTTTACTTTTTATTCTTTTGTGTCATGAATTTGGACATATATACTCTATGTGGAAGCACAAAATCAGGAGCACATTTCCTTATTTTATTCCAGCTCCGAACATAGTTGGAACATTTGGAGCGATAATGGTGTTGAGAGAAAAAATTCAAAAAAGTTCTCAAATAATAAAGACGGGAGCAGCCGGACCTATTGCAGGATTTGTAGCTGCTATACCAATAGCTTTGATTGGTTTGCTTCTTTCCGATGTCGTAAACAAAACCGAGGTGTCAGGAGTACATACTATAAAGCTCGGAACTCCTCTTATTTTATCTTTGATGCAAAATGTGATTTTCGGTTCTGTGGAGCCCTCAAAAGATATTATGCTTCACCCTGTGGCTTTTGCCGGATGGATAGGATTTTTTATAACAGCTATGAACCTCATTCCGATAGGTCAGACGGACGGGGGACATATAGTTTTTGCTCTTTTCCCATCCTGGCACAGAAAAATTTCTTTTTTCTTTATAGCTGTTCTTTTTGTTCTCGGTATCTTTTTCTGGTATGGATGGCTATTTTGGGCATTTCTTACCGCAGTTTTGAGTATAAAAAGGATTCCATATTCCCCGGTAAAAGATGTGAAATTTTCAGATAAAGTCTTGGCAATAGTGGCAGGGGTTATATTCGTTTTAACTTTCATTATTTCCCCATTTCAGATTGAATTTTGAAAAATTCGGAGATATAAATTATCTGATTAAAATAAGAGATTGGGTCAGTAGCTCAGTAGGTAGAGCGGTGGACTCTTAATCCACAGGTCGCGGGTTCGAATCCCGCCTGACCCACCCATAAAAAATGGAAGAAATAATAAGGTCTATGGCAAAATTTATAATTCTGACTGGAATAATTCTCATATTAGTTGGAGCACTGTTTTTTTTAGCCTCTTCATTTCAAGTTTTTGATTTCAAACTAAAAAAGCTCCCGGGCGACATACTGATAAAGAAAGATAATTTCACTTTCTTTTTCCCTATAACAACATCTATAATTTTGTCAGCCATCTTAACTTTGATCTTAAACATAATAGGAAAAATAATAAGGCATTAGTGGAATAATAAAACATTAGTGGTGATAAAACAAAAACTCATTTTAAGACGACATAATTTATAGTAATGAAATTCTCCGGAGATACATCAAAAAGAAAGAGAGTTAATCTTATAATTTCCATATTTTTACTTTTTTCGTTTTTTTCTTCTCATATTGCTCTTGCAGAGGAAAGAGTTTCTATGAACTTCAAAGATATTGACATATTAGACCTTGTTAGGCTTATTTCAGAATGGTCTGGAAAAAACTATCTTCTTGACCAGAGAATAAGGGGAAAAGTTACGATAATTTCTCCGAGACCTGTTACAAAAAGGGAGGCGCTTGAGATATTCAATTCTATCCTTTATGCTAATGACCTTGCGCAGGTTGAAGTTGGGAATATCGTAAAAATAGTTCCTGCTGCTGAGGCTCGTCAAAGCCCAATAAAAACCATAATAAAAGAGAAAAAACTGCTACCATCAGAAGAGTATGTGACTTTGGTCTTAACTCCTCGTTTTGCAAATGCTGACCAAGTTGCAGGTGTTCTCAGGAATCTGCTTTCCCGTAATGCGTTTTTACAAACTTACATGCCTACAAACACAATAATACTCATAGAAACAAAAGCAAATATAGAAAGATTAACACAAATATTAGATGAAATAGATGTTCCTCCACCTCTTACCACTGAAATGATAAAGCTCAAATACTCTATTGCGCAAGATGTCGTAAATATTTTATCTCAAATAATACCATCTATCCCCCGTGTTGCAGTATCACCTCAGCAGCAACCCAGAGTTATAGCTGAACCGAGAACTAACTCTATAATAATCGTAGCTCAACCTGATGATATAGCGTATCTCAAAGAAGTTATAGAGAAGATAGATGTTCAAGAGGAAAGAGGAGAGGTTAATGTTGTTTATCTCAAATATGCAAAAGCAGAGGAAGTTTCATCTATTTTACAAAATATAGTAGGTGGAGGTTTAAGGCAGCCAGGTCCTCAGGTTGTTCAGGCTCCTGTGAGAATAGCCGCAGATAAATCTACGAACTCACTCATAATCATAGCTTCTCCGCAAGACTTTGAAAAAATAAAAGATATAATAAGTAAGATAGATGTAGAAAGACTGCAGGTTTTTGTTTCTGCTGTTATTATGGAAATTTCTTCTTCAAGGCTTGCTCAATATGGTTTATCTTTTCTCGGTGGAAAAGATATATCAGTTAGAATGGATGGAACAACAAAAAAAGGTATAGCTGTTTTAGGAGAATCTGTTGGGGCTCCTTTACCTTTTCAGATAATAGATCCTACTAAGATAGCTAATATATCTGGGCTTCTTTTTGGATTTTCTTTACCGCCTGCGAGTGTTGAAGTTGGTGGGCAAACTGTATCTTTACCTCCTCTTGCTGCTATCTTGAACGCTCTCGCAACTGATACGCAAGTTGATATTCTTTCAACCCCTCACATACTTACGCTTGATAATAAAGAAGCAGAAATAAGGGTTGCTACAAATGTCCCGTTTCCAACAGGTCAAATAATAACTGCTGCTGGTCCAGGAGGAGCGGCTGTGCCAACTATAACTATACAAAGACAAGATATAGGAATAATACTTAAAATTACCCCTCATGTTATAAAAGAGGAGAAAAAGCTTTCTCTTGATATATCAGTTGAGATTTCAGATGTTGCAGAAGAACCACCACCGGGACTTGCAGTTCAGCAACTCGGTATAGCTACGATAAGGAGAACCTCAACAACCTCCATTTTAGTAGAAGATGGTCAGACAGCAGTTATTGGAGGTCTTATGAGGACAAGAACTTCTCTTTCAAGGGCAAAAGTTCCAATCTTAGGAGATATACCTGTCGTGGGTTTCCTTTTCAGATCATCTCAAAAAAGAGTGCAGAAATCTAATCTCCTTATATTCATAACGCCAAAAATAATATGGTCATCCAGTGAAATGGAGGATATAAAGTCAAGAAAAATTCAGGAAAATATCAAGATGAGAAAAGAAGAAGGCATGGAGTAAAAAAGATGAAAGCATGGAGTAGGGTTGGTATTTTTTTTCGGTTTTTATTTTTGTCTTTGATTTTTTGGCTTATTTCTTATTCTTTCTCTCTTTCATTTGCTGACGAAAAAAAATCTGTATTGCAAATTCTGACTTCTGACATATCCTTTGAATTCCAGAGAAAAAAGGAGGAGTTTCCAAAAGTAATCATTGGAACTACGGTAGCCTTAACTGCTGCTATACCATTATCTTTGGTTGATCAATATTTAAGAAACCTTGTTTTATCTTCTTATAATAAAACGAAAGATGTAGGAGAAGTTATGAGTTTTTTGGGTGAAGGAATTTTTCTTGTTCCTTTCTCTTTTGCAGGTTATATTTTTGGTTTGGTTTCAGGTAACGAAAAAGTGAGGTTGGGGTTTATGAGAGCTATTTACAATTTGGCTTTTACTACCTTCATAGTCCAATCTCTGAAATTTTTTGGAAGGGAAAGACCAGCTTGGGCAGAACACCAATATTCTTTTTATCCTTTGAGATTTGAAAATAGATGGCGGTCATTTCCGTCAGGGCATTCCCAAGCGAGCTCCTCAGTCTATTTCACCGTAGCAAAAGATGTCTGTGAAAGTAAATTATGTTCTGCGGTTTTTTATTCTTTACCTTTTATTGTAGGTGCGGGAAGAATTCTTGTGAATGATCACTGGCTTTCTGATGTTGCGGGTGGAATAATAATAGGATTTTCATTTGAAGTTTTTTGAAGATACCCAGAGTTAATTTTTTGAATTCTGGGGTTAGAATTACTAAATTGGTTTGAAAGACCATGGGAGAGATAGTAGATATATGTGTTGTTGGTGCTGGACCTGCTGGTCTTTCGTTTGCTTTGAGTTTTCCTGAAAAAAATAAAATTTTGGTTTTAGAAAAAGAATATTTCCCTCGTGATAAAGTTTGCGGTGGAGGACTTATACCAAAAGCAGTAAAATTACTTTCGGAACTCGGAGTTGTCCCCGGCAAAGATTTTCCTGCAAAGAAAATAAAAAAGATTGTCTTTTCCTCTGATTTGGGTGAAAGAGTTTTTGATGTATCTGATAAGAATTTTATGGTGACAAAAAGATTAGATATGGATTTTGCACTTTTTAAAAAAGCAAAGCAAGACGGCGTCAAAATTGAAGAAGGGGTGAAATTTTTGGGATACTCAGAAAAAAACGGAAAAATTTTGGTTTCAACAACAAAAGGTTATGTGGAATGTAAAAAACTTGTAATAGCTATGGGTTCTTACCTTAAAAGAAATTCCTACAAGGCTGTAAGGTGGTTTGAAAATAAGAATGTAGAGGATAAGATGTTGTTCTCTATTGAAAGTTTTGGAGATGAGTTTGTGTGGTTTTGGAAATTTGATGGCTACGGTTTTTCTGATATAGGCTTTATGTCCCTCAACAAAGACCTCCAAAAAATAAAAGAAAAGATGAAAAAAAAGGAAGAAAATGAAAATAATAATAACAATAAAAACCAGTTTGAGAACAAAGGAGAATTTTTTGTTATAAATAAGTTCAATCCAAAGACAAAATTCAAAAAAGGAAATGTTTTTTTTATTGGAGATTCATACGGAGTAGATACTTTGACAGGGGAAGGAATTTCATCTGCTCTTCACCAAGGAATAATGCTCTCTCGTATTTTGCGAGGTGGTTCGGATTTGAGTCATTCTCTCTTTTTATCTTTTCGGTCTCTTTTTTATTTTTATAGCTCTTCTCTTTTCAGAAGGCTTTTGATCTTCTATTTTTTTTCAAACTTTTTTTATAGAAACGAGAAAACTTTGGATTTGGCGAAAAAAGTTTTGCTTTCTGATGAGTTTTCAAAATTTGTCAGTGGTTTGAAATTTGAAAGTGATGGGAAAATATCACAGGTACTGGACTTTTTTAAGATTGTAGCCAAAGTTTATTTCAAAAACTTATTAGTTTGAAATTTGATTAAAATAAAAATGAGGAGTGTAGAGGAGGTAAAAATTAAAAAAAATAAAAATATGCAGACTTTCAAGGCTTTAATTTATTCTTTCAGATTCCCTCAGTTTTTCTTCTTTATTTCGGTTTTGATGATGGGATTTTTTTCGGGAGGAACAAAACAAATACATTCTATCCCTATCATATTAAAGCTTATCTTTTGTGCGGTTTCAATTTTCTTTCTTTGGTGGGGGAACTCACTTCTTAATGATTTTTATGACCTTGAAATAGACAAAATAACGAATAGATCAAGACCTTTGGTGAGAGGACTTGCAAGACCGGAGGATTTCAAAAAATTCGGGTTTTTATTCCTTTTTTTATCTCCTATTCCGACATTATTTGTTGATTTTTGGGTATTTCTTATAAGCCTTTTATGTGTTGTTTTATCAATTTTGTATTCACCTTTGAGATGGGGAAAAAGTCCTTTTTCATCTTTGTTCATAGCGTGCGGTTCATCTTTGGTTTTCTTACAAGGAGGCTTGATTTCTGGGAAAACAGATTTTATATTTTCTCTTTTTCTTTTCTTATCTTTGTCTTTGGCTGCTACATCAAAGGACCTAAAAGATTACGAGGGTGAGAAGGGCAAAGTTTTAAACATCTTTACTTTTTTTGGGAGAGAGAAAGGCAAGGTTATAAATTTTTTCTTGAACTTTTTGGGTATTTTTGTTTGGGTATTTTTGGTTCCAAAACTTTTCTGGTTTTTAGTTTTTAGCTCTTTGATCTTATCTTTATTTTTCTTCTTCACAGAAAAACTAAAAGCTCTTTTGTTTTCTTATCTTCTTGTTCTATCTTTTGTGTTCTTTTTTTATATAAAACCATAATTATTATTGATTTGCCAAAAAGAGGGCTTCAAAGCATAGCGCACAAGATAAAGCTTTCGCTCCAAGAAGAATTTTTCTTTCCGGATCACCTGTGCCTTCATAAATGTATTCAGGTTCTTTCATTTCTATTGATTTGTTCAGGTACTCAGGAATTTTCTTTATTTCTGCTTTATCAAGTTTTGCATTCATTTTAAGAAGCGATGAAATTATAGCACACCTTGTTGTTATGTTTAAATCTTTGTCATAAAGTAAGGCGTAAGTTAAAATTTTTTCAATCTTATCTTCAATCTCATTTTTATTCTGGCATTTTATATACGGAAGAGCCCTCACTATGTTGTAAAGAGCAAGATAATCTGAAAGGTAATATGCTCTGTACCATATATCTTTGAAATTTTGGGGGTTTGAAACAAAGTTATGAATGAATTTACATATTCTCTCAACTCTTTCGTTGTATATGTCGTATACTGAAAAAGCCCATAAAACATTTGCTGCAATTCCTACATCCCCAGATTCTACAAATGGACTCCCAGCAATCCAGATTTTTACCGTTCCATCTTCCCTTATGAATTGAGTTAGACTTTCTACAAACTCCTTTGGTATATTTTTGAAATTTGTAATTTTGAAAATAGCTAAGACTACGGAGGTAGTATCTATATCTGGAATTTCCATAACTTTGATTTCTTCTGGTCCGACCAAGCTTTCGTATCCCCAAAGATACTCTCCTTTTTTGTTTTTGTTTTTGTTTTTCCAGACAGATGAAAAAATCTTTTCTGCGAGGTTTTTACTTTTTTGTTTTAGTTTTTTGTCTTTTGTTATCTCAGAAAATTGCCATAGTATATAACCTACCTGGACAGAATCAAAAATACTTTTTCCGGTGGAAGTTTTTCCCTCTATTCTTCTGAACATAGTGTAATCAAAGATTGCTGTTTGGTCCAAATTTTTCTCAAAAAAATCAAGGGTTTTTTCATATATAGAGTCAGATTTTTGGTGGCAAGCTGAAAACACCAAAGAAAAAAAAGAAAAAGAAGAAGAAAAAAGCAATAATAATCGTTTAGATTTCATTTTATTATGAAAATTAGAATTTTAGTTTATGGAAATCATTTATTTGTTTATTTTTGTTTGTTTTTAAATTTTTTTTAGTTATATTTTTTATAGGAGGCGGGAAAATATGAAGAAGTCGTTGTCAGAAGAAGCTACTGAGGTTTTAGAAAGTAAGCTCGGTAAAGCAGAAGCGAAAGCTTTCGTGAGAGCTGTTGATGAAGTAATATCACAAATTACTGAAATCAAATGGAAAACAACAAAAGATGAGCTCCTCAGCGCAATAAGAGAAGAATTCATAAATAAAAATGTCTTTGAAGAAAGAACCTCAGCAATACAGCAAAGTATTAACTCATCAAAATCAGAGCTCATCACAAGGATAGACGGGGTTAATGCGAAGGTAGATAGTATCAAGGCAGAGCTTGATGCGAAGATAGAAGGAGCTAAGGCAGAGCTCAGTGTAAAAATAGATAAAGTAAAGTCAGATCTTGAATCCCAGATCCGAAAGCTTGAATCTCAAATACAAAAAACTGATATGAAGCTTAATTTCCTTATCGTATTGACTATTATTGCCATTACTCTTATGAACCCGGTCGTAGCTGAAATTATAAAATCACTTCTCAAATTTTGATGACACAATTTTTATCAAATAATTAGAAAATTTTGATAACTTGCTTTAAATTAAAAATATGTCTTGTTCTGTGTTCTTTATTTTCTCTCTTTTTTTTATCTCTCAGCAAACAAGTATATATGATGGGATTTTACTTGAAGTTGAAAGACTCGTTGGTTACCTTGAAACCATCCAAAGACAAGATGGAAGGTTCTCAAATTCAGATTTTGAGGATGTTCTTGTTTTATTTTCTCTTTATGATGCTGAAAGAGTAGCTCACCCCAAAAGTAAAATTCATGAACATTTTCCAAAAATAATAGGAAAGGCGGATGAAAATGGTGTTTTTTCTTATCTTTCAAATTCCAGGGACCCAAAGGCACGCTTTAAATGGTATAGATTTTTGGTCTATACAAATTCTTTGAAGCAACCAGACCTTAAAGCGGAGATAGAAAAAATAAACTGGCAAAAGCAAAACGATTTGGAATTCTTTGCTGTGGTTCATGAAACCGCCTCAATGGCGGGTCTCAAATATGATTTTTTATGCCAAAAGATTGAAAGTTTCCTTGAGAAATTCATACAAAATCCAAAAATTCAAGACCTTGAAAAAGTGTATTTTATTTTTCAGTCGCTCAATTACTCAAACTGTGAAAAGTTTGAAAAACATTCTCCATTTGTTTTTGAGGTTTTGAAAGGAGTTGAGAAACTTAAAGATCAGCTCAGAAAAAATCCTTCTTTCGTATGTATGTACTTTGATGTTTTATCTAATTTTTCTCGCTATCGTACATTCAGCTTTGAAGAATTTGAGCTTTTGTTTGATGCTTTGAAAAAAGTGAGGAGACCAAAAGAAGTTGCGATATGTATAAGCTCTGCTGTGAAAGTTCTTTTGAGAAGGATATAATAAAATTTTGTTTTTTCTTCCAAAAATGATTATTATATATAAAAATTGCTAAATTTTTTTGTAAAAGGTATGACAGAACAAAAAAAATTGGGAGCAATTTTACTCAATATTTTCATCTTATTATCTTTACCACTGATAATAAAAGGGGAAGAAATAAATGGAGGAAACACCACTAACCAATATGACGAATATGACGAACAAAGGATAAGGCGAGAGTTAGAGCTTTTACCTATATTATCTTTAGAAAGAACAAGAAGAGAGATGGGAAGAGCGGGAAGAATGTATATGGGTTTTGCTGATGAGGTTTTCAGAGGTAGAATTATTCCAAAAGTTGTTCCAAGTACCGCAACGCTCGCAATTGATGGTATAGGCTGCGGAATATCAACCGGAAATATCATCGGTCCTGCCTCAACTTGGGGAACTTCATTCCAAGCAAGGTGGGGATATGAAGTACTGAATGTTGGTTGTCCGAACGACGATGAAGGCTGGTGCGACGATAAAGATTGGCCAGCTCCATCGGCTTGTGTTGATGCTAACAGAGATTATATTTGCGATTGCGGATGGGGTGGATGTAATCCAGGTTGTGATGATATAAACGCTCCGGACTGTGGATATAGAGAAAAGTTGGGGGATATGACGGGAGAATTTGAAGGGCTTTTCCAATATGTAGCCGAACGACTGAAAGAAGCTCTCGTTCAGCGAGATTTGAGAATACTTGTAAATAAATCTCTTTGTGGAAAAGGTTCTTGCGTAGATACACCGTGGCCACTTGACCACCTTTGCCTCACAGTAAATCAAGACCCAAATAATAATAACAATGCCAACGAGAGATGTTGGGCACCGAGTAAGCCTTTGGACCCCTGGGTTGTATACTACAACAAAACTTTTGTTGAGGTGTTTCCAAATCCCGGTAAAGGAACAATTGATGTTATTTTACTTTTGTGGGCAGAGGGAAATGTTCCAGGGGACCCTCA
>Ga0081478_162157_pt1 | contig 10673 bp, 6 predicted proteins | sample OctSprmetagenome_FD_70983 | JGI IMG/M metagenome (GOLD analysis project Ga0081478, IMG submission 70983) | Hot spring and microbial mat streamer communities from Octopus Spring Streamers, Yellowstone National Park, USA - T=80-84 v2 (version 2) | ecosystem: Environmental > Aquatic > Thermal springs... | reverse complement strand
GCCATCCCTGAAGAGGGGAAGCGACCTGAATTGCTGAGATACTTGCCTCAAAACGGGCTTGACAAAAACCGCATCGTCTTCTTCCGCCACATCCTTATCCTGAACCGCCATTATTTCATCGCCGACCGAGACATTTTGAACTTGAGCCCAGAAGCGGAAGGCATTCTGGCGGCTTACAAAGTCGGCAAGGAAACGATGAGGCTCATCCTCATTCGCTACCCGAGCGAAAAAGATGCCGCAAAGGCGTTAGAGACTTTCGGGCGAGCGTATTTGCGTGAGGGGCGCTTAAAAGGTGTAGTCCGCACCGAAAACAAAAAGTGGGTCGCAGCCCAAAGGTTCGGCAGACTTCTCGCCATCGCCCTTGACGCCCCAACCCAATCGCAAGCGTTAAACTTGGTAGCGCAAGTAGCGACTCTGCTGAAAGGGCAAAAGTAGGATGCTCATGTTAATGCGCTCAAAAATTTTCGGGAAGGTGCTGACTGTTCACACAGTTTTGCTTCTGACTTTTCAAGTCGTATTGAAGCGCGGGTAGGTGAGAGGAATGGCGAAAAGTTGGTTGGCTCAACTTGCTCTCCTTGTTTTTGCGCTATCTTTAGTTATCCGTTTGCCGTTCGTCTTCCATCCAGCAGTTCTTCACTTCGGTGAAGCCGAATATCTTGACCTTTCTCGCAACTTCGTGCTTACAGGACGAGGGCTAAGTTGCCTGCGCGGCCGGAATTGGTCTGAAACAAGTCAACCCTTGGTTTTACCTCTCGCAGTCGCTGGAACATTAAAATGGGCTGCCAATTTTCATCCTGAGCCAGAGAAAATGCTCACTGACGCTCGCTCTTGGAAGATTGCGAGAATCACGAACGCCGTTATTGGAAGTCTTGCAGTAGTGGTTTGGTTTTTAGTTGCAATATCGCTAACGAACTCACTTTTGTGGTCAACCTTGTTTGCACTTTTGCTCGCTACAAATTCAGCGCTCGTGCAAAATAGCGCTATGAACATGCCAGAGCAATGGTTGCTCCTTCTAAGTGGTCTTGCATTTTGGTCGTGGATGCAAACTTCCAACCGCTTCCTGCTCGTCATCATTCTCGCTGCTTTGGCTTTCGCCTTCTGGATTGCTATGCCGTTTGGCTCCAACGAGTTCTTTGCATGGATTTTGTCACTGAGTGGTGCGCTTTACTTTGCACTTTACCTCCTTATGCCTTTCTGGCTGCTGTTTGGATTAGCATCGTGGCTTTCTGGCGACCGTCGCTCAACTCGGTTGTTTGTCTGGCTTATATCAGCCAGCATGCTGGTAATGTTTGGCTTCTGGTTTGGTTTCTGGTTTTGGGAAAACGCATACTTGGAGTTTGCAGTAGTTCTTACCTACATGGCTTTGCCTTGGTTAATTGCCTTGCCTTTCGCTCTGTTTCTCATTCTGTCAAAGCGTTGGATAAGTTGGGAAAGTGATGGGGCAGTATGGGCAGGCATTGGTGGGGCAATTACTGCCGTTGCTGTCCATGCCCGTCCTGAAGGAGCACTGCTTGCTTTAGCCATCCCTTTCGTTCTTCGCAAGCCTTATCAACGAGCCGTTGCATTGTCTGCTTGGATGTTAGGGCTTACTTGGAGTTTCCTGCCTTTCCTGTATGCCCACCGCTCTCTGCCGATGGCAGAATGGTTGTTAGTTTTCCGAGTCCTTGACTTCCAACAAGATAGTTGGCGTCTTTACGGTCAAGCATTGCCGGGCACTTTTGAACTTATCGCAAATCATTTGGGCGAAATTGTTGGGCGCATATTGGTCAAGTCATGGAAACTCCTACTCTACTTGGGGCAGGGGCTTGGTTTGCTGTGGGTCATTGCGCCGTTGTCGCTTTTCCGAAAAGAAAAATTGGACTTGCCATCTCAACTTAAAGCGATGCCTTTAATGGGTTTGCTCTTCTTCGCTGTCCATTGCATTGTCTGGTCAACGCAACCCGAACCTCGTTTGGTTGTGATGCCATTGGCGTTCTTTTCTCTTTGGTTCGTTTGTCTATGGCATGGATGGCTTAGAAACAAACAAATTACTTTCAAACCCGTCGCATTCTTTGCCGTAATTCTCAGCATAGTTCTGTTTGCGAACTGGTGGGAGTTAGTTAGAACCTGGCGAGCCGAACCTGAGTGGCATCCTGAAGCAATGGAATTGGCTTCAGCAATGGCTAAAGCGATGGTTGAACCTGACCCAATGGAGGCACAAAAGCATGGATGTGGGGTTGTTTCCAACATGCCTTGGCTAATTTATTTGCACGCTTATTGCCTTTTGAAATTGATGCCCTCAATAGAGACCCACGAGGAGTTTAGCGCTTTCGTAAGGCAATACTATCCCCAAGCCTTTGTCTTTCTTCTTCGCGGTCGCACACCACAGCAAGCCATTGAGGATGAACCGAGGGCAAAAGCGTTGTTGCGTTGGCATGATGGAAGGTTAAGTTTGAAGGAAGGGTGGGAAGCGGATTTGGAGTTAGTTGATTGGAGGCTCTTCAGAAATCGCCACACAGTTAACATAGTTGCATTGCTTGTCTTGCGAAAAGAGCCATCAAAATTCGCTACGAGGAGGGGACTTTATTTATGGAACCGGTGATGCTGTGGACGGTGTTGGAGTTGGCGTTCCAGAGTCAACGCAACTATGCCAACCCGCTGTGGGATGTGACGGTGAAAGTTCAGTTTGTTTCCCCGTCGGGCAAACGGCACATCGTTGAAGCCTTTTGGGATGGTGAGCAAGTCTGGAAGGTGCGGTTTTGCCCCGACGAATTGGGCAAATGGAGTTGGCAATCGGAATGCTCCGACACGGCAAACGGTGGCTTGCACGGCAAATCTGGCTCCTTCCAGTGCGTCCCTTACGAAGGCGACAACCCACTTTACCGTCACGGCACCATCAAACTTTCGCCCAACCGCCGCTACTTCGTGCACGCCGACGGGACTCCTTTCTTCTGGCTCGCTGACACGGCTTGGAACGGTGTCTTGAAAGCGAAGCCGGAAGATTGGGAGCGCTACTTGCAGATTCGCCGTGAACAAGGCTTCACTGCAATTCAGTTCGTCAGCACCCAGTGGAGGGCATTTCCGCACGATGAGCACGGTGAAACTGCCTTCGTGGGCGAGCAAAGAATCCAGATCAACCCCCGCTTTTTCCAACGGCTCGACAAGAAAGTGGAGGCTATCAACCGCTACGGTTTGGTTGCTGCACCGGTGATTTTGTGGGAGTTGAGGAAACCATCGCCAGCGTCTTTCCTGCCGGAAGAAGACCTCATCCGACTCGCCAAATACATCGTCGCCCGTTGGGGCGCTTACCATGTCATCTGGATTTTGGGAGGCGATGGCAACTATCTCGGCGAGAGAGCGGAACGGTGGAAGCGTATCGGGCGAGCAGTTTTCGGTGACCAACACGACCGACTGGTTACCATGCACCCACAAGGGTTACATTGGGTTGCCGACGAATTTCGCCACGAAGACTGGTTTGACTTCATCGGATACCAGAGCGGGCATGGAGATAGCGTCAACGATTTGAGATGGCTCGTCTTCGGTCCTCCGGCGCAAGAGTGGCGCAAAGAGCCACCACGCCCAATTATCAACCTTGAACCCAACTATGAAGCCCACCGAGCATATCAGTCCCGTCAACCTTTCACAGCCTTCCATGTCCGAAGAGCCCTTTACTGGAGTTTACTCATCGCACCGACAGCGGGCGTCACTTACGGGCATCACGGCATTTGGTTCTGGGCTGAAAAGCCAGAGGAGCCGCTTGACCATCCGGGCTCAGGAATCGCACCCGTTTGGAGCGAAGCGGTTCAAAGCGAAGGCGCAACATGTGTCAAGCACCTGAAAAACTTCTTCTCGTCGCTTCAGTGGTGGAAGTTGAGACCTGCGCCAGAACTCTTGTTGGAGCAGCCTGCCACACCGGAACAGCCCCACAAATTCATCGCTGCCGCTCAATCTGATGACGGAACTTTGGCAGTCATTTACACGCCCGAAGGCGGCACTGTTGCACTCAAAACGGAATTGCTCAAGCGCCCTGCAACAGCAAGGTGGTTCAACCCGCGAACCGGAGAGTGGCAAGATGCAGGCAAGGTTACAGGAAATGTCCACCGCTTCCAGACGCCCGATGCAAACGATTGGGTGCTTTGCGTCGTGAGCGATTAGGAACTACTGAGGAGGCGGCAGACATGAACCGAAGGAAGTTTCTTCAAACATTCGTCGGGCTCTTTGTTGGCTCGGCAGGGTTGACTGCTTTTGAAGGAGCGAAACGCAAGCCGAGACCGAAACTTGGGATGAACCTTTCGGGCATCGCCGATTGGAACACGGAACTTCCCTTCGTTGATGTCTTCCGCATGTCCAGACCTTGGATTAGCCAGCGGAAGGGAGCAGGTTGGGGACAAGGACCGAAACTCGATTTGGACGAACACGGGTGGGTCAGACGGTTGGAGCCAGATTGCTGGGCAGAAACTCTCATGTGCACCATTGAAGGCGGTCACTACCCGAGTGGCGAATACATCGTCCTTTACGAAGGCGAGGGCGAAATTGATTTCTGGAACGCTGCAAGAGTTGTCAAGCGAGAGCCGGGCAAAATCGTCATCAATGTCGATTCGTCAAAAGGCGCAATTTTCCTTCGCCTGCTCCGAACGAACCCGCAAAATTATGTCCGCAACATTCGTGTCATCATGCCCGGATTCAAGGTTACCGACCGCAAAACTCCATGCTGGCATCCAACCTTTCTCAACCGCTGGCGAGGAATTGCGTGCTTCAGGTTCATGGATTGGATGGAAACGAACGGTTCTCAAATCGCCCGTTGGAGCGACCGACCGAAGGTTGAAGATGCGACCTTCTCGGCGAAGGGCGTGGCTTTGGAGTGGATGATTGACCTTTGCAACCGCTTGAAAACTGATGCGTGGTTTTGCATGCCACACATGGCAGAAGACGACTTCGTTTACAGGTTCGCGAAAGTCGTCAAGGAAGGGCTTGACCCGTCACAGAAGGTCTATGTTGAATACTCCAACGAGGTGTGGAACGGCATCTTCCCGCAACATCGCTATGCGGCTGAGCAGGGGCAAAAATTAGGTTTCGGCGAGAAGCCTTGGGAGGCTGCATGGCGTTACTACTGCTTATCGCTCAGTCCAAATCTTTCGCATCTGGGAAGAAGTTTTCGGCGGCACCAAGCGACTCATCCGCGTCCTTCCATCTCAGGCAGCGAACCCGTATGTCTCCGAGCAAATCCTTTCGTTCCGCGACGCTTACAAGCACGCCGACGCTTTGGCAATCGCTCCCTACATCTCCTTCAATGTCTCGCCTAAAGGCGACTCACCAGCCGATGAAGTTGCTCTGTGGTCTGTTGAGCGCTTGCTTGACTATGTTGAAAGAGTTGCTTTGCCGAGAAGCATCCAATGGATGCGGGAGCAAAAGAAGGTTGCGGACAAGTATGGGTTGCTTCTCGTCGCTTATGAGGGAGGTCAGCACCTTGTCGGGGTTGGCGGCGCTGAAAACAACGAGAAACTGACCCAACTGTTCATTGAGGCGAACGCGCACCCGAGGATGGGCGAAATCTACAGGAAATATCTGCGGGCGTGGGTTGAAGTTGGGGGCGATTTGTTCTGCCACTTCTCATCGGTTGGACGATGGACGAAATGGGGAAGTTGGGGCTTGTTGCAGTTTTACGACGACCCACCAACACCCAAATTCAAAGCAGTGATGGAGTGGGCGAAAGAATTGGGGCAGGATGTGAAAAATCTGAATTGAAGCCGAGACCGAAAGGATGTTGGCTTATGCGTCTGAGCAGTTCACAGTTCATGCTCTTCGGGATGGGAAGCAAGCGGCGCAAGTTGGTCTACACTAAGGGTGGACGCTTACTTGACGCATGGACACTAGAAGTTTTGAGGGAGTGGCATGTTGAGACGGAGAGTTTTGTGCCATCCGAATACTGCGTCCGAATCCGTGACCGCAGCGGGAAGGAGATCGTGGTTTTTGAGGACGAAGAGGGTGTTTGGGTCAAGGAAAACGAACGCATTGAACCTTTAACGCTTGGTGAGCGGGTGAATTTACCCCGCTTTGAATGTCACCCTTACGCGGCGTGTTTGCGGGCGCTTCACGCCGAAATACTTGTCAACATCACGCCCTTCGGTCCTGTCCCTAACCTTTGGGTTTACCCGCGACCGTGGTATCGGGATGCAGCAATGATGCTGATGTGCCTTGCTCAAACAGGAAATTTGCACCTTGTTGAGGCTTGGGTCATGGGACTGCACAAAGTGTTTGACTACAACAACGGTTGCGAAGAGCCAGATAACATCGGGCAAGTGCTTTACATGGTCTCCCTCTTCGGGGCGAAAGACCACCCAATTGTCGCGGAAGCGATAAAGTCCATCTCCAAATTTCGCAGGGGCGATTGCATCGTTGGGCTAACGGATTTTGCGGAGCATCCCGTCTACCAAACGAAATGGCTGAAGTTCGGCTTGCGAGCACTGGGCTTAGATGACCCCTTCAAAATCCCTAAAGTGCCTGACCCTTACAGTGCCATTTTTTGGATGGACTTCCGTGACCAGCATGTTCCCTGCGAGCGATTTTCGCCGCAGGTCAAAAGTCTTTACCCCTACCTCGCTTGGGCAGAAGCACATTTCTACGGCGAACCGCCACCAGAACCTATTGAACAGGTCACTTCACCTTTGACTTGGGAGGCAAAAGCCAGTCAAGCGGAGTATTGGCGGCTCAAAGAGTTAGCCCGCGCAGGTGTTATCCTTTGCGATGATGTGAACCGTCAAATCGCACGCCCACACGCTTGGCACGCTGCTGAAATGTTCCTGCACCTGCATGAGTGGGGGCATTGTAACGCGTCAAAATTGCAAAGACCAGAGAGGCAAGACTTTGCTGCAACAGAACGAAGCGATTAGGCAAGGGGGAAGGAGCGATGAAAGTGTTGCTGGCGAAAATCTTGTTAGTGGCGGCTGTATTTGGGTTGTCACTCCTTTGGGGTGCAAAGCAGCAGGAAAATGTCCTGACCTACACCACCCACTGGGTCGGGAACACTTTTGAGGGTGCAGGTCCGAACGGCTACGGGCGTTGGGTGCAGAACTATGTTGACGAAATTGAGGTCACACCGGATGGAGCGGTCATCACCGCTTCGGAGTGGGACGAAGCGGGACGCTGCACAGGAATCTACAAGGACGGCGATGTCAACCGAGATTTGCTGAAGCAATACAACGGACAAGGAGGACACAAGGCTTGGGGTTGGGGGACTGCAAGTCAAGCCGTCGCCGTTGAAGGCAACTTCATCTTCATCGCCAACACCGCCAACGAACTACTTCGGTTCTGCTGGAACCTAAACAACATCCACGAATACGCCTACATTGACCAGACACAACTTGGCGGCGACGAAAAAGACACCGCCATCGCAATGGCAGCGCGCAACGGGTTGCTCTTTCTCATCCGCAAAAGCGGCGAGGTGCAAGTGCGAAAAACTTCCGACCTTTCGCTCGTCAGAACCTTTCGCATTGAGGGTGCAAGAGATGTCGCAGTCGCTCGGGATGGCTCTTTGTGGGTGATCGTCGGCAACCGAATTGAACGCTACGGGCAGGATGGAACGAAACTGGCAGGAACTATCACCGATGTTGAGCGACCGAGCGCTATTTCCATCGGCAACGACAAAGGACACCTGATTGTTTGCGATGACGGGGCAAGGCAGCAGGTTTTGTTTTACGACATTAGCAACCCAAAGCAACCCCGTTTGGTGAGAGCGTTTGGGGAACGAGGTGGAATTCGGTCAGGCGTTCCGGGCGAGGTTAAGCCGCTGAAATTCTTTGCCCTGCGAGGTGCTGGGACTGATGCAAAAGGCAACATCTATGTGGCGATGGGAGGGGATGGAACTGTCAAGCGGGCAATCCTGAGAAAGTTCACGCCCGACGGGAAATTAGTTTGGGAACTGATGTGCTTGGCATTTGTGGATTGCTACGACATTCGAGAGATTTCTCCGGGCAAGTTTGAACTTTACGGTGCTAACGAAATCATCGGATTTGACCCGACGAAGCCGCCGGGCAAAAGTTGGTGGCTGAAAGCGATAACTCGCGACCACATTCGATACCCCGATGACCTGCGCAACAAAGAGCCTTAGGGCGGCGCACTTATCCGCATCCTGCAAGGTCGGCGGGTGCTGTTCACGACGCCGCAGATGAGCGGTGGCTTCCGCATCTATGTCTTTGAGCCTGCACCAAGTCAGATCGACCGATATGTTCGTGAAATCACTTTGCCGAATGTGGAAGTCTGGGCGCGCAATGTTGATAGCAAGGGCAACATATGGCTCAGCGACGGGCGAACGATTTACCGCTACCGCTTTAAAGGCTTTGACAGCAAAGGCAATCCCGTTTACGACTTGAACAACCCTGACAAATGGCAAGCGCCCGAACCTTTCACTGAAATCATGCGGCTCAAATACATCCCTGAAACCGACACCCTCTACATTGGTGGCTACACGAAAGAGGTTCAGCCGCCATCTTGGGGCTTGATGGGAGGCATTTTGGCTCGCTACGACAATTGGGCGAAAGGAAACCGAACCCCACGCTATGCGATTGTGATGCCGAAAGACGATGATGGGCTGTTTCCCAAGGAGTTTGATGTCGCTGGCGATTACATCTTCGCCGTGATGGTTAAGCCGACCAAAGGCAAACCAGCGATGGTGCATGTTTTCCGAACTGACACGGGCGAGAAAGTTGGGGTGATGTTCCCAGGTCCAGAGGTAGGGGGCAATAGCGGTTGGATTGACATGGTTCACGGCATTCATGCACTGAAAACCTCCACCGGTGACTATCTCATCGTCGTTGAGGAAGATTGGCGTGGCAAGAACATCGTCTATCACTGGCGACCTTGACAAAGCCTCCCGAGGGCATAATTGTTTGGGCAGTTTGAGTAAGCCATGCAACTTTTGACCGAGGAGTGTTAGGGATGCGAAGGCGTGAGTTTGGGCTGAAGTTGCTGAGTTTGGGTTTTGGTTCGTTGGCACTGTGCTGCGCTGCGGACTCAATTCAGAGGAGGGGGAGAAGGATGGAAAGCCGCAAGTTGCTGAGGTTGAAAGTTTTTGATGACCCGAAGCACTCAAACAGCCGCCGTTTCCTCGTCACCGAAAAAGGCGAACCTTTCTTCTACCTCGGAGACACAGCATGGGAACTTTTCCACCGACTTACCCGTGAGGAAGCAGAGTTCTACCTGAAAGACCGTGCAGCAAAAGGATTCACCGTCATCCAAGCAGTCGTCCTCGCCGAATTTGACGGTTTGAACACGCCCAATGCCGAAGGTCACAAGCCCCTTCACAATAACGACCCAACTCAACCCAATGAGGCTTACTTTGATTTGGTTGACTGGGTTGTGAACAAAGCGGAGGAGTTGGGGCTTTACATCGGGATGCTGCCGACATGGGGAGACAAGGTGAACAAGAAATGGGGAGTTGGACCTGAGATTTTCACGCCCGAAAACGCTAAGGTTTACGGTGAGTTTCTGGGGCGGCGCTATCGTGGCAAGCCAATCATTTGGATTTTGGGAGGGGACAGACCGATTGAAAGCGAGCGACACTTGCAAATTTGGAGGGCGATGGCAGAAGGGTTGAGGAAGGGTGACGACGGAGAGCACCTCATCACTTACCATCCTATGGGAGGTCAGTCGTCTTCCCAGTGGTTGCACAGTGAACCTTGGCTTGACTTCAACATGTGCCAATCAGGGCACGGTGCCCGTCACTTCCCAAACTACGAGATGATTGAGCGAGATTACAACCTCAAGCCCACCAAGCCGTGCATGGATGGTGAACCGCGCTATGAAGACCATCCTATCAACTGGGACCCGAAAAACGGTTGGTTCAACGATTACGATGTTCGTCAGGCTGCTTATTGGGCTTTGCTTGCTGGCGCTCATGGGCACACTTACGGATGCAACAATGTTTGGCAGTTTTACGACCCTGAAAAGCGCCAACCGATTTCACATGCTCGAACACCTTGGCAAAAAGCGTTAGGCTTGCCCGGGGCAACTCAAATGCGTCATGTCAAGGCGCTAATACTTTCTCGCCCCATGCTGCTTAGAGTTCCCGACCAAACTTTGCTCGCATCTGACCCGGGCAAAGGCGCTGAGCATGTCCGGGCTGCGAGGGCAGTTGACGGAAGTTACGCCTTCATCTACATTCCCGTTCCAAGACCCATAACGGTTCGCCTTGACAAATTTTCTGGGCGGGAAGTTAGGGCTTGGTGGTATGACCCGAGGACGGGAGAGGCGAATTTAATCGGCGAATTTAGGCGGAACGGTGAGCGGACATTCACGCCATCAGGGACGGGCGAAATTGATTGGGTTCTGTTCCTTGATGACGCCAGCAAAGATTTCCCACCGCCTGGGAAGGTCAAGAAGTGAATTGAGCGTTTGCAATTAAGGTGAGAGCGGGCGATGCTCGGGGAAAATACATCGCCCGCCCTCTGGGTGCGGGGCATTAACCGACCTTTACCTCAATGCGACGATGGGACGGTTTAGGGGCTTCGCGGTAGGGAATACGAAGTTCAAGGACACCGTCCTTGTAACTCGCTTCAATGCTTTCAGTATCAACGCCGTCAGGCAACTGGATTGAGCGTTCAAATTCGCCGTAGAACCGTTCGCAGCAAAGTGCCTCAACTTCGCCTTCCTCCCACTTCCTTTCACCCTTGAGGGTCAGGACACCTTCGTCATTGCCG
>Ga0081478_143851_pt1 | contig 10716 bp, 14 predicted proteins | sample OctSprmetagenome_FD_70983 | JGI IMG/M metagenome (GOLD analysis project Ga0081478, IMG submission 70983) | Hot spring and microbial mat streamer communities from Octopus Spring Streamers, Yellowstone National Park, USA - T=80-84 v2 (version 2) | ecosystem: Environmental > Aquatic > Thermal... | reverse complement strand
TAAATTCAGCTTTAAAATTTATAGCTTACAAATATGGCAAAAGCCAAAAAAAATTATTATGAAATTTTAGGTGTTAGTCCAAATGCTACACAAGAAGAAATTAAAGAAGCATATAGGAAATTAGTTCTTAAATATCATCCTGATAAAGTTCCACCTGAAAAGAAAAAGGAAGCAGAAGAAAAATTCAAGGAAATTTCAGAGGCGTATGAAGTTCTATCTGATCCAGAGAAAAGAAAACTATATGACACATACGGAACAGCTGATTTTTCTGATTATAGTAATTACAACTTTAACTTTCAAGATTTCTTTTCAAGACATTATGAGGATTTAAGAGATATTTTTGGAGACTTCTTTTCAGATATATTTGAAAATATATTTAATGTCCGAGGAACAAGAAGAGGTAGTAGAGAAAAAGGTAAAAGTATATTATATAGACTTGAATTAAGTTTAGAAGAAATAGCAAAAGGAACAACAAAGGAAATTGAATATAATAGGTTTGTTAAATGTGAGCATTGTAATGGTTTGGGAGGAAAAGAAAGAACTTGTCATGTTTGTTCTGGCTCGGGATATGTTATAAAATCTTCAAGGACTTTTGGTTTTCTTTTTCAAACGCAATCAGTTTGTCCAAATTGTTCAGGAACAGGTTATGAAATATATCAAAGATGCTCTCATTGTGATGGTTTAGGAATTGTAAAAAAGAGAGAAAAAATAAAAGTTGAAATTCCAAAAGGTGTTAAAAATGGTGAAAGAATTGTTATTAGGAATAAAGGTGATGCAGGTCCAAGAGGTGGTGATTATGGAGATTTATATATAGAAATTATTGAAAAACCACATGAAATTTATAAAAGAGTTGGTGATGATTTAATTATGAATTTAAAAGTCAAATTAACACAAATTGTTCTTGGTGATGAAATTGAACTAACAGATATTATGGGAGAAAAATTTAAAGTTAAAATTCCAAGTTCATTTAATATAAATGATACGCTCATTATTAAAAACAGAGGTATGCCAAATAGTTATGGAAAAAGGGGAGACTTGAAAATAAGATTAAACTTAGATATTCCTAAGAATTTAGATAATAAGGCAAAAAAATTATTTGAAGAACTTAAAAAATTAGGTTATTAACATGCTTTAAAATTTTCAAACTTGCCCCCATCGTCTAGCGGCTAGGACACCACTCTTTCAAGGTGGAGGCAGGGGTTCGATTCCCCTTGGGGGCATTGAAAAATTTTTTTATTGTTTTTGTTTTAATATCTTGTCAAGCATATAAATTAGGACATCAAGAAGAATTAATTTCAGCAGTTTCAAAAGGTCAATTAAGTAAAGTTAAAGATTTAATAAACAGAGGAGCAGATGTAAATACAAAAGATAAAAATGGTAAAACAATTTTACATATTGCTATTGAAAACAATTATGAAGATATTGTGAAATTTTTAATTCAAAATAAGGCTGATGTTAATATAAAGGATAATGATGGCAATACACCTTTACATTTAGCAGTAAAAAATGGAAATGATTTTATTGTTAAATTATTACTAAAAGCAGGTGCTAAAAAAGATATTAAAAATAATGAAGGAAAAACTCCATTAGATTTAGCAAAGGAGATAAATAATATTGAAATTTTAAAACTTTTAAATGAATGATTTTTCTATTTATATTTTGGTTAATTTTATTTTTTCCAATTGTTTTTTTGTCAAATCCTTTATTTGATGATAACATTGAATCATTCTACCCTAATTTCTACTTTATAACTGAGCAATTAAAAAACTTAAAATTACCATTATTTAATCCTTATTTTTTTTCAGGTTATCCTACAATAAATGATGTTCAACTTTTTGAATTAAATCCATTATTTTTAATAAGAAATTTTATTGGAATTTTCAATAATTCAATTTATGTTTATAATTTACTAATTAGTTTAAATTACCTTCTTGCCTTAATTTTTTCCTATCTTTACTTTAAAAAATTAAAGTTTAAAAATGAAATTGCTATTCTTGGCTCAATAATTTTTGCCTTTTCAACATGCTATGTTTTTACTGTTATCCACGCACCTACTTACGACTTTATCCCTTTTGTACCATTAGTTTTATACTTTCTAAATGACAAGCCTTATTTATCTGCTTTATTTATGGGCTTTGCATTTCATTCGGCACATCCTCAAAAACCAATTTATCTTCTAATTCTTATTTTTATTATATTCTTTTTTAAAATTCTTGAAAACAAAAGAGAAATTTTTAAGTTTATTTTGTTTCTAATAGTTTTTTTACCTTTTGTTTTATCATTTTATTTTCAAGGTATAGATTTATTTACAATTAGCAAACGTGTTGAAAATGATGTAAAATTTCTTCTTGAAATGTCTTATCATTTTGACAGATTAATAACATTAATTATTCCAAAATTTTATGGCTCAATTGAAAATGAATATGTAGGTGGTCCATATTACTTTTATACAGAGATGACATTTTACTTTACAATAATTGGATTACTGCTTGCTATTTATGGCTCAATGAAAAATTATAAAGATAAATTTGTTCTTTCACTGATTGTAAGCTCAATTTTACTATTTCTTTTAGCACTTGGAGACCAAAATTTCATCATTAAGTTTTTATATGAAAGTGGAATTATTAAAGGTATTAGAAATCCTTCAAGAGCATTATTTATATATCCAATAATCATTTCAATTCTTGCTTGTTATGGTTTAAATAGCATTTTAAAAGAAAAATCATTAAAACAAATAAATTACATTATTTTGATATTTTTACTAATTTTCATTTTGTTCTTACCATTCGCTCCAAAAGAAATTGATATTTCAAATGAAATTTTCAAATTTTTTATATTTTTGGCAATTTCATATATTCTTATTTATGGTTTTTTAAAGAAAGTTTTAAGTGAAAGGTTATTTTTATATAGTGTTATCTTATTGGCATTTTTTGATTTTTATCTTATTAGTGGCTCATATTTAAAGATAAGGATATTTGAAAATGTTTATAGTTATTATAGCCCAGATTTTGTCAATCAATTAAAACCAAATAGTTTAGGAGAGTATAGAATAAATTCAAGATTTTTTAAAGGGCTTACCCTCCCAAGAAATTCAGGTTCTATAAATAAATTGGAGTTGATGGAGGGTTATAACCCCTTAGTTTCAAAATTTTATATTGAATTTTACGATTATATTATTAAGAGAAACGAAGGTTTTGAAAATCTTTTAAAAATGGCAAATGTTAAGTATTATATAACTGATAATGGATTTATAGAGCTAAAAAATTACTTACCAAGAGCCTATATTGTTCATTGTGTGAAAATTATTAAAGATAGTTTTGAATTTTTTTCAAATGTTAAGAATTTAGAGCCTGAAAAATGTGTTTATTTATCTGAAAAATTAAATAAAAATTATAGTTTAGAAAAAAGTTATGAAAATGTTAAAATTTTGAGATATAATCCAAATGAAATTTTATTAGAATATGAAACTAATGAAGATGGAATTTTGGTTTTAAGTGTTAATTATTATCCTTATTGGAAAGCAGAATTAGATAATGAAGAGGTTAAAATTTTAAGAGCAAATTGGACATTTATGGCAGTTGAAGCTCCAAAAGGAAAACATGTTGTTAAATTTTATTATGATAAAACGAAGTTCTTTATAAGTTTAGGTTTTTGGGTTTTTGGAATATTATTATCCTTGATTTTAGGAGCATTTTATAAGTTTTAAAATCAAATTATATTTTAATGCTTTCCAAGAAATTTCAAATTCTTTTGTTTCAGTAATAAGGAAAATAATCCTTCCTGTGAATTTATTTTTTATTGCATTAATTATTACTTCTTCAAAATTAACATTCATTCTTCAAAAAATGACTTCTTTAAATTTAAAATTCTTTGATATTCTTCATAAGCTTTATTTTCAATTTCCTCTTCACTTATATTTATTTCCTGTGATTTATTATATATCCCTTCAAGGATGTTTTGATAAACAATATCAAAAAATTCATTAATTTGTTCTTTTAAAATTTTTACAAATTCTTCAAGCTCTAAATAACCTTTTTCTGAAAGCAGTTCTAAATATAGTTTGTAGATGTAATTATTCATCTTGAAATTTCAAAACTTCCATTACTCTGCTCAACATATAAAACTTTATCAGATGAACCTTCCTCACCATTACAAGCAAAGCATTTTATATTTTTACCATAAATTTTAAAATCTCCTAAGTCTTTTGAATATATTATTTTTAATGAACCGCTGGATTTTAACTTTATATAGCTATCCCTATTTATGATTCTTCCAGAGCTATAAAATTCCTTTAAATTAGCATTCGCATTCATAAATGTCCAGTTGAAATTTTTGTTAGACCTAAATGAGCCTTTAATAATTCCATTATCTATTAATGCTCTTCCTTCATTTACATTAGCATTAAATTCAATTAAACATAATTTACACTCTATATCCAAGTTTTCAAATGTTCCAAAAATTTTAATTTTCACGAAATCATTTTCACATTTATTTAAAACAATAGCACTATAATTACAAGCTATATTTCCAATTACTTTTAAAATGATTTTTGAACTTTGAGGAATTGTAAATTTTGTATTTTCAGTAATTCTATATTTATAGTATTCTTTTGCTTCTTCTTCATAACCATAACTTTTTGCTTCCACTTTAACTTTATTTGAATTCCAACTATTTATTTCAAGTTCTATTTTGCTTTGCTCAATTTTTATATCAAATGTTTGATTTAATAGTAGATAAATCAAATGGCCAGGGAGGGAATCGAACCCCCGACACAGAGGTTTTCAGCCTCCTGCTCTACCACTGAGCTACCTGGCCATTTCAGTAAGTTTGAAAATTATAAAGCATAAGGCAAAAATAATTAATGCTTTGTCAAATAAATAGTATTAAGTAATTGATAATCAATAAGTTATGAAAGATTCTCTAAAACTATTGATTTCATGGGGGGATTTATTTAAGGGGGCGAAAGCCCCCTGCCGAAAAATGGGTACTTATAAGGCGAAGCCTTATTTTTAGGGTGGGCGGGAAAAATAAGGAATAATCGTAATTTTAGAATTATTGGACAAAGCAAGTAAAATAAAATTTTCTCCTTTAAAATTTCAAACTATGAAAGCCTACATTTTCATTAGATTAACATCATTTTATAGAGAAGATATGAAAAAAGCAATTGAGCAAATACGAAAAGTTAATGGTGTTGTATCAGCAGATGCTGTTTTTGGAAATATAGATATAATAGCAATAGTAGAATTTAATACATTTGAAGAAATAAAAAAAATTATAGAAGATATTTATGCTACGGGAATGGTTAGAGATACAGATACAAGAATCGTTTATCCTTTATGATATATTTTTTTATTTCTACTTTTAGCATTATTGCTATTGATACTATTACAAAAGAAATTGGAATTGGAAGTTGCTCAAAAGTTTTAGGTGTTGGTTTTTTAGTCCCTTGGATAGATCCAGAATATGGAGCTGTTGCGACTCAAAGTTTTGTTAATGTAAAATTTGGAAAATTAGGGATTGAGCTTTTAAAGTTAGGTTATTCTCCAAAAGAAATTATTGATATATTTAAATCAAGTGATAGTTTATTTGAACTAAGACAAGTAGGTGTTTTAAATATAAGTGGAGACGGTTATGCTTTTACAGGAAATAAAAATTTTCCTTATGCAGGACATATTGTTTCAAAAGGATATATTATTCTTGGAAACTTATTAAAATCTGAAAATGTATTAAAAGATATGGAAAAAGCATTTTTAAGTAATGTAAATAAGCCATTAGCTGAAAGAATAATTTTATCCTTAGAAGCAGGTGAGAAAGCAGGTGGAGATAGAAGGGGAAAACAATCCTGTGCTGTTATTGTCAAATTAAAAAATGGAGGATTTGAAGGGATTGATGATAGACTTGTTGAAATTAGAATTGATGATAGCAAACAACCAATTGAAGATTTAAAGAGAATTTACAAAAATTGGCAATATGAATATATGTTAATTTCATATATTAGACTTTCAAATAAAAATTTAGAAAGTAATATAAAGTATCTCTTACAAAATATGAAAGTTTCAAAGGAATTAAGTGCTGATAGTTATAATAATGTAGCTTGGGAATTATGCTCAAGAAATATATTTCAAGAAGTAGGACTTGAATTTTCATTAAAAGCAAATAAATTATCTCCAAAAGATGCTAATATTATGGATACAATTGCTAAATGTTATGAATCACTTGGAAACTATAAAGAAGCTTTGAATTGGTTAGAAAAAGCTCTAAATATAGAAAAAAACAATAATTACTTTAAATCAAGAATTGAGCAAATAAAGGGCTTAACAAATGAATGAAATTTTAAAAATTTATGAAGAAACAGGAGCTATTAAGAAAGGTCATTTCTTACTATCATCAGGTCTTCATTCAGATACTTATTTTCAAAGTGCATTAGTTTTACAATATCCAAAATATAGTGAATTTTTATGTAAAAACTTGGCAAGTTATTTTAAAAATTATAAAATTGATGTTGTTATTGGTCCTGCTATTGGAGCAATTATCGTCGCTTATGAAACTGCGAGATTTTTAAACGCAAGAGCAATTTTCACAGAAAGGGAAAATGGTATTATGAAATTAAGAAGAGGATTTTATATAAATGAAAATGAAAATGTTTTAATTGTAGAAGATGTCATTACAACAGGCTCTTCAACAAATGAGGTTATAGAAGTTGTAAAAAATTATAATGCTAATATAGCAGGTATTGGTTGTTTAATTGACAGAAGTGAGAACATAAAATTTGATTATCCTTTTTATAGTTTGGTTAAAGTCATTGTTAAAACTTATAGACCTGAAAATTGTGAATTATGCGCCTTAAAAATTCCTATTGAGAAACCAGGAAGTAAAGAATGGAAGAAATAATTAAGTTTTTGGAAAATCCTCCCAATAAAAAAGCATTAGTTATTGGTGATTTAATGCTTGATAAGTACTTTTTTGGAAGTGTTGATAGAATATCACCCGAAGCACCTGTTCCTGTTGTTAATGTAAAAAAAATTGAAAATAGGATTGGTGGTGCTGGAAATACTGCTTTGAATTTGAAAAATTTAGGAATTGAGGTTGATGTTATTGGCATTATTGGAGAAGATGAAAATGGATATGAATTGTTAAAATTATTTGAAAAAAACAGAATTAAAACTGATTTTATAATTAAAGATAACAGAATTACAACAACGAAAATAAGAGTTGTTTCAAAAAATCAACATTTGATAAGAATTGATTTTGAAAATAACAAAATTATTGATAAAGCAATAGAAGAAAAAATTCTAAAAATTTTAGAAAATGCTATAAAAAACTACGATCTTATAATAATTTCTGATTATAACAAGGGCTTAATTTCAGAAAAAATTTCTGAATTTACAATAAATAAATCAAAATTTACAATTGTTGATCCAAAGGGTAAAAATTGGAGCAAGTATAGAAATGCTAATATAATAACGCCAAATGTTAAAGAATTATCAGAAGGGTTAAATGAGACTATTGAAAATGAAGATTATATTTTAGAGAAAATGGGAAAATTAGCAATTGAAAAATTTAATTTTGAGAGCATAGTAATCACTCGTTCAGAAAAAGGTTTAAGTTATATTGATAGATATAGAGTATTACATGTGCCAACTTATGAAAGCGAGGTATATGATGTTTCAGGAGCAGGTGATACAGTGGTAGCAGTTTTAGGATTTGGTATTTTATGCTCCTTAGAAATTGAAAAAATTTTAAAATTTGCTAATTTTTGTGCAAGTATTGTTATTAGACATATTGGAACTTATCCTATAAGAAAAGAGGATATATTAAACGCGCCCAGAGGGACTTGAACCCCCAACCTGCGGATTCGTAGTCCGCCGCTCTATCCAGTTGAGCTATGGGCGCAAGCTATAAATTTTAAAGCTTATTGCTACCAAATTTTTATTAAATTAAAGCTATTTTAATAATTCTTATCACCTGAGAGATAATTTTAAGGCACGAAGCGAATTAGAAACTGCCTTCTTTATAATAAGTGATTTATCCCATCCTTCCCAACTTCCTCTTCCTACATATAAAATTTCACCTGTTTGAGCATCTATTATTCTAACTGAAATTACAATTACACAATGATATGCAAGACGAAAAAAATCAATCCATTCGCTTGCTAAAATAACTTCGTAGTTTGCTACCAAATCAGCACCTGCTAATTTACCGAACTCCTTAGCACTTGTAATATCAACAAATCCTGAATATAGGAGATTTAATTCTTTTATAATTTCATCAATTTTCTCCCTTTCAACAAGTGTAAAATTAGGGATACGTGAAAATTCTAAATAATAAGCATTATAAATTTTTTTCAAATCATCTTCATTTAAATAATTACTTTTAACTTGTGGAATAATTGCTATTCTATAATTCTTCGTCTTATCAATTTTTACAATAGAACCTTTTGCATAATAGCCCGTTGCGCAAGATAATAAAATTAAAAATACAACATTTTTCATTTTCAACCCTCCTTATCAATCTTACTAATGAATAAATCTAATAGTTGAACTAAAGGCTCACTTTTTATATTATTCACAAGTGAATTAAAACTTTTTTCGCTAATAGGTTTCGTAGAACCTTCCTTGTATATCTCAATAATCTGCTCCTCTGGTCCAAGAATTCTTATTGTTATACCGAAAATTTTATAGTCCAAAAAAATTTATTTTTTGTTCAGATTTTTCATCCTCAAAAAGCTTTACCCTTTAGTCAAACCCTCATAAAATCTACAAGTTTATTAAAATCTTTACAACCTATTATACCCTTGTCCAATAATTCTAAAATGTAGATTATTTCTTTACTTTCCCACCCGCCCTATATTTAAGCCTTCGGCTTATAAATACCCATTTTTCGGCAGGTGGCTTTCGCCCCCTTCAACAATCCCCCAATAAAATCTATAACTTCCTAAAATTTTCATAAGTTATTGATAGTCAATCATTTAGCACTATTTATTTGACAAAGCAACCTATTATTGATTATCAATCACTTAACAATAACTATTGGACAAAGCACCTACTTTTGCCACTACTTTAAAATTTAAAATATACCAAAATGAGAGCATTATGTTTTGATATTGGAGGAAGTTATATAAAATATGGGATTGTTGAAAATTACGAAGTTAAAGAGTTTTACATTGAAAAAACGAATAAGGATAATCTTGAAGAGCAATTAAATGAGATTATAAAAAAGTTTCAATTTTCTGCAATTGCTATTGGATTTGCTGGAATTGTTAAAGATAATAAAATTGTTTTTGCTCCAAATGTTAAAACATATCAAGAAAAAACATTAAACTTAAAAACTGACAAAAAAATAATTATAGATAATGATGCTAATTTATTTACACTTGGAGAATGGACAATAATTAGAAACTACAAAAATGTTATTGGAATTACTCTTGGAACAGGTGTAGGAGGAGGAATTATTATAGATGGAAAATTATACAGAGGGAAAGGAGGAGCAGGAGAAATTGGTCATATTATTATAGATGAAAATGGACCACTTTGTAATTGTGGAAATATGGGATGTATTGAAGCTTACATTGGGGAAGCTTATTTTCCAAATTATTTTGAAAAATTTTTTAAAAGAAAACTAAAAGCTCTTGAAATTTATGAGCTTGCCAAAAATAATGATAGTTTAGCAATTGAGTTTTGGAAGTGGTTTTCAAATAAACTTTCAATTTTAATAAACAATTTAGTTATGATATTTGAGCCTGATGTGATTATTTTAGGGGGTGGTGTTTCAAAAGCATTTGATATTTTTAGTAAATTTTTAAATTTAAGAAGTAATGTCATTATTAAGAAATCTGAACTTGGTGAATATGCTTCTTTAATTGGTGGTTATGAGCTTTTAGTTCAAAATGATAATTAATTTATTTTCAAGAAAAATAAAAATTTGCTCTTTATTTGATTTTGAAAATAGTTTTTTAAAGCTTTATAAAATTGACAATAATAACTTTGATGAGATTGTTTATGTTAAGAGATATACAGGGGCATCAAAATTTGATGAAATTAGAAAAATTGTGTATGTAAATAAAGATGATAATCCTTATCAAGTTTTAATATATGCTTTAAGGAGCTTTTATGCTCTTGATTATAAGGAGCATTTACTTCTTCATGCTTCTTCAATTTACATTAATAATAAAGGGGCTGTTTTGTTTATTGGTCCGCCAGGAAGTGGAAAAACAACAATTTTAAAAAATGCTTTAAATTTAGGTTATCATTACATTTCAGAAGATTTAATTTTTATAAGAGATGATATTTGCTATTTATCTCCTCCATTTAAAGTTCTTGAAATTAAAAATTATTGTGAATTTTCAAAAATTTCAGAAATTTATTTTATAAATTTTAGATATGGAGCAAAGTTTGTTAAGGTTCATTTAAATGAAGAAGAAAAGAAAAAACTTATATTTGAAAATCTGTTTAATACAAAAGCCCTAAGCATTCAATTTGAAACATATAAAAAACTTATAAAAATTCCATCTTATTATGTCATTTATAGTGATTGCAATGAATTAATAAGCACCTTTTCCTGAAATAACAGCAGGAATTGTTCTAATAATTATAAATAAATCAAGCCATAAATTCCAATTTAAAACGTACCATGTTTCAATTTTTAGTTTTGCTTGAAAACTCAAATCACTTCTTCCCGATATTTGCCATAAACCTGTCAATCCAGGTCTAACTGACA
>Ga0081478_147352_pt1 | contig 10723 bp, 6 predicted proteins | sample OctSprmetagenome_FD_70983 | JGI IMG/M metagenome (GOLD analysis project Ga0081478, IMG submission 70983) | Hot spring and microbial mat streamer communities from Octopus Spring Streamers, Yellowstone National Park, USA - T=80-84 v2 (version 2) | ecosystem: Environmental > Aquatic > Thermal springs... | reverse complement strand
AAACTCGTCCAGAATGAGGAAGTCACCTTCCTTCGGGCTGTAGGACTGCCATGATATTCGCCAGTATCGGAGACTGCTGGACTGCTTTTGGGCGTAATAGGCGCATTGCTTTCGGACAGGGCAATGGGCGCAAATCCGCTTGCCCACCTTCGTTAATCCTTCGGCTTCCACGACTTGCAACCGCTCCCAGAAGGGGCAAAGGCTATCCCGACCCGCAAAAAGGCGGAAGCGCTCTAAGGGCTTGACGGGGGCTCGTTTGACTTCGGGGCTGATGTAGACCAGTCGCTGCACGAAGAGACCTGCCTTCCTCAGTTCGCTGACCTTCAACTGGGCTGCCGCGTAAGTCTTGCCTGAGCCTGTGGGCGAACTGTCCACGACGACCGCTGCTTTCCCGTTCGTCGGTTGGCTGACAAGGGCTTGCAGCCACGCTTCCTTTCGCTTTGCGACCTCGTAGACCTTTGCAACAACGCTTTGCGACGGCGCAACGCTTTCGGGCAACTCAAGGGTTTCGGCAGTCTCCCTATCAAGCAGCAAGCGCGGACGCACTTTGACTTTAAGCAACTCGTTGCGAACACGGGCTTGCAAAGTCGCAAGCCAAGTCTCTGGGACGACGATAGTTGGCTTTTCACCTGCAAGCAAGGCGTCGTCAACGCCTTTAAACTTGGGCGACCAGATTGCGAAACTGACCGAAAAGCCTTCCCGCTGCAAGTGCTTTGCGACCTCAAAAAATGCTTTCGCAACTGCAACCTTCGTTCGGGCGTCGCTGTCGGGGGCTAAAACGATTGGCGCACTGAAAAGATTCGCGTCCCTGTGCCAGCGCCTTGCTACTTCGGCAATGATAGGAACTGCCTGCCTTAATGCTCCCGTTCCTAACGCACCGACAGCGACGATGCCCAACTTGTAAGCAATGACTTCCGCCTTCAAAATCCCCTCTGTGACCCAAATTCCGCTCCATCGCTGTCCATCGGTTCGGTCGTCGGTTGGTAGGGCGATATGGGCAGGAGGTATTTTCCCAGCGATACGGACCGTCAAATACTTGGGCTCTCCCTCAACTCGTCTCAACTGGAAGCCAAGAATAAAAGGCTTTTCGGCAATGTAAGTTATGATGGGCAACCAAAAGAACTTTTCAATTTGGCTGGCGAAATTTTTGCCGAGGTTCTCCCTTAACCATTCGAAGGTCTCCTCGGAAATTCGCCCACTGAAACGAACTTCAGCGATGCTCCCAAAGCGTATGCCTCGATTTGCGAGCCAAACAGCGAGGTCTCCGTCATAGCCGCGAAATTCCTGGAGGGCAGTAGCAGCTTGTTCGATCGGTAGCGCATTAACGATCTCGTGCCCCAGAAGGTCTTTGGTTGAAATCTCCGACAACGAAGTTATTGCGCCCTCAGCATTTACACTATGGTAATATTCCTCAAAGCCTTCGGCACCTTCTAGGATTCCGCAATGTCCTTTATCGTCTCCACAATCAGGGCAAACTATCAGTGCAGTAAACTTTTTCCACCGGCCTTTTGCATCAGGCGGAGCGGGGATGTAATCAACCACAATGCCGTGAGAGCCACATTTCACACAATAGTAGCGTGGCTTTTTGTGGGGTTTTGGGCTTCCAACCTGGTTTTCGTCGCCAAGTTGTGCTAAAGTAACTTCTAGGCTCATAATTTATCACCTCTGGTCTGGCTTGTCTTTGGTTCTGGTGCCGAGTGGGGCACTTGCGTGCCCCACTTTTTCAATTTTAAATCTTTAAACCTTACTGCTGCTTGCGCAGTCAAAGCCTTCTATTTTATTACGGGCACTTATTTACCTTAAGGTTTTTGTGGATAGGCTGTAGATTAAGGTTTGGCTTCGTGGCGGGACTATCTAATGCACAATTGCCATTAAGGTTTTGGGAAGCAAATACGACTGTGAAAATCCGCCTGCAGGAAAACAAAGTAGGAGCAATGCATGCAGGAAATTGCTGCGGGTTTATAAAGTGTGCCCTAACTTGGCTTGTCCGCTTTGATGTTTTCGTTTCTGGAACGATGAAGGCACGACAAGTGACGCGAGGCGATTTTATCACTGGCGAATCTCACTATCTACTACTTGTGTCCGCAAGTGGAATTTTAGCACGAACTGCCGTTTTCGTCAATATCCCTTTTGCCCCCATTAAGGTTAGCGCCTCTTTGGGGCTTCCTTCTCCGAGGGCTTGGACCGCAGCTTCTGCGTTCACTTAGGGATTTCGGACTTGCAGGCAAAGGAAATGGCGACTACTGTCCTTCTTTTAAGTCCCCTATTCATGATGTGGACGCTTCTATTATCCGTTCCGCTCCCGCAAAGGCTTCCTTCTCCTCGTGCGTTAACCGCTCCCTCTCTTTACCCACGATTGCATCTTATATTACCCCAATGATAACCTCTGACCGCTCCATGAATTCATTAAAGCACTCATCACAAGGTTTCGTCCACTCGTCCACGCTGTCTTATAACCTCCCAGCACCGCAGTAAGACCTTCTACCAAAGTAGTGCACTAATCCATTCCTTAAGCCTTTCTTTGCGCTGGTGGTAGTCAGGAAGAACTTTTGAAAGACAGACCCAAAATGCTCTCCCATGCCCTGAGTGCTTGAGGTGAACCAATTCATGCACAACGATGTAGTCAATCAACTCCTCAGGCAACTGAACCAATCTCCAATTGAACCTCAAAATCCCCCTATCAGACTTGCAAAGCCCCCATTTTCTCTTCCAGTCCCTTAACTCAATCTCTACTGGTTTCGCCCCCACTAACCTGCTGAACTTTTTCACCTTCTCAGTTAATACCTTCCGAGCAAGACCTGAAAACCAAGAAACCAAAGCAGTCCTCACAGCTTCACGCTCCAAACACTCAACTTGCACCACCAATTTCCCATCCCTCACCCTTACACCCTCCTTACCTTCCTTGACCTGCAAGGTCATTGGCTTTCCAAGAACCCAGACAGTCTCACTGCTTAAAAAATGGGTGGGCATTGGATGGCTGTCTATGCGCCTTCTCATCTCTTTCAACTTGCTTTCAATCCACTGTGCCCTCCTCTGAAGCACTTCTCTAATCTTGCTTTCGTCAAGGTTCTTTGGCGCTGTCACTCTCACCTTCCCGTCCCAACCAACGGTGATGTTTATTCCCTTGACGCTTTTCCATTGTATCTCCACTGGGATTTTCCCATTCAGAACCCAGACCATTTTCAATCCCACCTGCGGTAGTGTTGTTCAGCAAGACTGAGCAATTCGCTCTGCCACTTCTCCGCTCTTTCCCTTTCAATCCCATTCCTTCTCAAAACCCTGTAGATAGCCGTTCTCATTCTCTGCCTTGCCCCTTCTATCATCCACCAATCTCTCTGCCAAACTTCCCCTATTGCCTGCTCTAAATCCGAGACCATTTTCCTAGCTTCCTCTTCCCTCAGACCTTGAGACCTGAGGAAGCGGAAGAAAGGTAACTGCTTCCTTGTCAAGCCTAATCTCTCCGCTTCCCTCTCCTGCTGCAAAATTCGTTCTCTCAATTTCATCAACTCAGCCACGAACTCCTTTGTTTCCTCCCTGCGCTCTTTAAATTCCTCGATGATTGCCTCCAACTGCTCCTGAAGCGATTGGTAGAACTGTGGGTCTTCGTGGATGTGCTCGGAAATGTAAGCATTTAAGGCGCTGATAATCGCCCTCGCTTTTCCTTTCTCCGTCCTCTCAACCTCTAACTGGTTCAGGAACTCCTCGTCTGTCACTTTCACTGGCTCAAGAACTGTAATTCCGATAACACGGACAGCCTCGTTAAGTAACTCCACTAACTTGGGCAGGTAATCCCTTTGCTTCAGTCTTGAGTCACGATAACGAAGTAGTGCAAGGTAGCGAATTTGGGTTAACCGCTTGAAAATGCCTACATAGTCCAATGCTTTAGGGTCAGGCAAAATTTGGTTGAGCAGCCTACCAAAATTCCTCACCAAAAGGGCGAACTGTTTCCTCTTATCCTCATCCTCCAAAGCATCAAGGCATTGCTCCATATCCTCCCATTCCCATCTTTCCTTCTCCAAGTCAAAGCCCAAAATCTGATCAATCTGCTCCCTCACTTGTTCAATCTGCTCAAAGAGACCTTCAGGCTTTTCGTAGATGCCTTCGACATCCGTCCTCTCATACTTTGCCAGTGCATCTTCCAGTTCCCTTGCAATCCCAAAGTAATCCACGATGAGACCGTAGTCTTTCTCAACCTCCAACTCCATTCCGTCAACGGTGCGCTTTAGTTTGCATGGGCGATTGACCCTCGCTATTGCTTGCAAGAGGGTGTGCTCTCTTAACCTCTTGTCAAAATACATCACCTGCAGGATTGGAGCATCAAACCCAGTAAGCAACTTGTCTGAAACAAACAGGATTTTGAGGGGGTTGTCAGGGTCACGAAACTGGCTGATTAACTGCTGCTCCTCTTCAGTGGTTCTCTGATATGGTCTTGCCCAGTCCTCATTTTGCTGCACAGTGATGACCACATCGGTTTTAATGTCACTGCGCCCTTTGCTCTCCAAAACTTTGTCCACCAACTCCTTGTATTCCGCAGCCATCTTCCGCCTGTGAGCAACAACCATAGCCTTAAAACCTCGTGGCTCAACTTCACTCAGAAAATGTTCCACGATGTCCTTAGCAATCTTTTGCATCCTCTCACCAACTTGAGCAACTTGGGTAGTGGTCAACCTTAAGCGCCTGAGTTTTTTCCTTAAATCTCGTTCTTCCTCTTCCTCACTAAAATCCCTGAAATATGCAGCCAACAGTTCATCTATGTCCACTTCACCACTCAGGTGTAACTCAGGGAGTCTTGGCTGGTAAAGGATTGGGACTGTGACCTTATCCTTAAGGGCATCCATTATGGTGTAACGGTCAACATAAGAGCCAAAGACTTGTGGAGTGTTCTTGTCCTCTCTCTCCAAAGGTGTTCCCGTGAAAGCGAAGAAGATAGCCTTAGGCAAAAGGCTTCTCATTCTCGCTGCCAAGACAGCGTATTGTCCCCTGTGAGCCTCATCTGCAATGACAAAGATGTTCTCCTCTTCAGTTAGGTGCTCAGTTTCCGTCGTCTCCTGAAGCAACCTGCTTCCAATTTTCTGAAGGGTCACGATGAGGGTTTTGCCTACTGGCTGCCTTAACTCTCCCCTCAACTGGGCAATCCTTTCAACATGGATTGGACTGGGGTAGCCATGACGGCGGAAGTTGTCAGCCATTTGCTTATCCAGTTCCCTTCTGTCAGTCAGAACAATGATGCAAGGGTTTTGGAACTCACGCCTCAGTTTCAAAGCCAACCAAAGCATGGTGAGGGTTTTACCTGAGCCTTGCCAGTGCCAGACAGTCCCGCCTCTCCCGTCTTTCCTCTCATTGCGGACTTCCCACGCAGACTTGACAGCGTTGTTTACCGCTCGCCACTGGGGATGCCTCGCAATCTTCTTTACCCTCCCTTTCGTCTCATCTGCGAAGGCGACGAAACTCCTTAAAAAATCCAGTAGTTTTTCCTTTAGAAAAATGCAAGAGATGAAGACATCTTGAGATGCTGAGGACTTCACACCCAACTCCCTTGCCTTCTCTTCATCCCTCCAGAACATGAAATCACCGCCAACGGGCGCATAAGTGCATTGCTCCCTTATAGTGGCGACAACAAAAAGGTTTGGGTAGAAAAGTTGAGGGACATCCCTTTGGTAGCGCTCCAGTTGTCTCTGTGCTTCCTCCAGCGGTTCTTTCCCAGTCATTGTTGGGTCTTTTGCTTCCACAACTACAAGGGGGATGCCATTGACGAAAACAAGGATGTCAGGTTCAATGCTTCTCTCATGCCCTTGCACCTTAAAGGAGGTGCGCTTAGGTAAGCTATCAGTGACAAGGAATTGGTTGTTTTCAGGGTCATCAAAGTCAATGAGTTTGACGGTGTAGAATTGGAGACCTTCACCCAAATCCAGTTGCACATTCACACCTTTGACCAAAGCCTCATGGACTAACTCATTGCATGCAACAAGGCTTGGCATGGCAGGAGTTTCTATGGTTCGGACAACTTCCCTCAGCACCGCATCAAGATGTTGCTCTGGAAGCCAATCGTTCAATTTCCTTATTGCTTCCTTCAATCTTGGGATTAGGAGCACGGAGCGAGGGCTTTCTCTTTCTTTTTCTAAGTCCTTTGGGTCGCAGTATTCGTAGCCCAGTTTTTTTACAAGTTGGTCAATGAAAGGCTTTTGCACCCACTCATATTCCCTTTCCTCAAAAGGCATCAGGAAGCACCCCCTTAAGGATTTCATCAACCTCTGGGGATAGCCTAATTTTGCCTGTGAGAAGATTGTCCAGAAGCCACCGCCTGCACTTCTCCAAAACCCTTAAGTATCTCCTCTCGTTTTCAATGGCTGCATCAATAGTGCTAAGCATCTCAACAATTTGCTTCTGCTCTTCAAGGGGAGGGAGGGGGATGGGCATCTGCAAATATTCGTCCATAGGCAAATTACGAAGTCCCGATGTTGTTTCTTGGATTTGCTTTAGAGTTTGCTTAGCAATTGGACTTATTAGCACATAATAAAGAAAAATTGAATTGCATATCTCATCATTTGCTCTCAATCTATGTAGGAAATTAGAAAAGAGAAAAATTTGTTCTCCTTGCTGGTGGAAGAGGGCAACTCGCCCCAAAAGGTGTGCACTTCCGCTGGATTTTACAACCAAGATGTCTCCATCTTTTAAGGCATACCTTTCTGCTTTCTGCCTTGGAACTTTACGCCACGCCATAGTCGGGCTATCCAAATGCAAATTGCCTTCATGGTCAATTTCGGTAGAGCGTAAAACAGGGAAGACATCCACAGAGTTATCTGGTTCATCACCCCAAATGCCTCCTTGCGAGAGTGAAAGAACCTCCCTTAGAGGTTTAACCTCCCACCCCTCAGGCAATTCCCCCATCTCCGTCTGCTTAAAGCGGGTGTGACCTATGCCTCTTGTTAGCAAGCGTTTGAGGGCAAACCTCTTGGCTCTCTCATAGATGCTGACAATGCGTCTTGTCTCCTCTGCAACCCTATCCACTAACCTCAAAACCCCAGCAATCCTCTTCTGCTCTTCAAGGGGAGGGAGGGGGATAAATTGCTCTTTGAGAAGCGAGTAGTGTCTCTGATATCCGATTGTAGGAATCTTGAGAGAACTTAAAGCATAGAAGAGAAAGCGCGGATGAAAGTTTGGTTTGGGTCTTAGCACCTTCACCCCATCTGCACCACGCACAAAAGGAAAATCAATGAATTTAAAAATCCGAGTATGATCTCCAAAAACTATGACAGGCAAATCTTTGCATGCACCTTCATGGTCAGTGTAACCGCTGATGAATTCAGCGCCTTGGTCGATTACTGGATACTTCCCTGTTGATCGACATTCTCGCTTTTTAACTTTCGCAACTTCAGCACTTATATCATCACATGCTTCTTGCACTTTTATGACCTCCCACTCCTCAGGCAACTCTCCTATCTCCGTCTGCTTAAAGCGGGTTGGTTCTTTGCTCATTCCATCTCACCTCCTAAAACCTCAAACACTTTCTGCAAAGCCTCTTCCAAAGAACTGCGCTCATTTCTCACACCTTCCAATTCACCCTGCAATTCTGTCCAGTCTATTGCCTCCTCGTCACTCGCAGTTGGCAGGTAGCGGGCAAGGTTGAGGTTGTAGTCGTGGCTTGCAATCTCTTCAAGTGTCACCACTTTGCTGTAACCATTAACCTCAGTAAACTGGCGGTAGGTCTCAACAATCTTTGCTATGTCCCCATCCCTCAGCCTGTTCTTTTTCGTCCCTGCCTCATATTCCTTGCTCGCATCTACAAAAAGAACCTTTCTCCTTCTCTCATCAGGCTTTGGTTTACTGAAAATCAGAATCACGCCAGGGATTCCCACACCAAAGAAAATCTTCTGAGGCAGTCCTATCACTGCCTCAAGCAAATCAGCCTCTATCACCTTCTTTCTTATCTCCTCCTCAGCACCGCTGCGAAAGAGAACCCCATGAGGCATCAGCACTACTGCCCTTCCTCCCTCGCTCAGACTGGCAATTATGTGCTGAATAAATGCCCAATCTCCCTTGTCATTTGGGGGCACACCGTAAGCAAACCTACCATAAGGGTCATTCGTGGCAATCTCTACTCCCCAGTCTTTACGGCTGAACTCTGGATGGCAAACGACCCTCTCAAACTTCTTCACCCTTCCGTCCTCAACAAATGCAGGTGCTCTTAAGGTATCCCCCTGCTCCAAACGAGCGTCTATCCCGTGCAATAACAGGTTTATCCTTGCGAGCCTGTAATTGTCAAGGTCTAACTCTTGACCGTAAAGTGTAACCTTCCCGTCAGCCTTTTGTGCCACAGCAATGAGGGTGCTTGCTGTCCCCGCTGCAGGGTCATAAACACATTCCTCATGCTTTGCCTCTACCAACTCTGCTATTAACCTGTTCAAATCTGGTGGCGTGAGGCGGTCTTTTGCATCCTTTTTCTCATACATCTCCGCCACATAAGAGATGAACTCAATGAATGCCTCTCCAACGGTGGCTGCGCCTTTCTCTAAGCCACTATCCCCTAACTGAATCCTACTGAAATGCTGCCAAAGTTGATAGAGAACATTCTCAGGCAATTCACTTCGGTTGTTGAAATCAACCCAACTCAAAAGACCCCTAAGGTGAGGGTTACTGTCTTCCAGCAACCTCACAGCATCATTAAGTGCCTGACCAGGATTTTCCGTTACCCTCTGCAAAGTTGTCCACCTTGCTCCCTCTGGCACATAGGTCTCAAAGAGATTAGGGTCATCTTCACCTTCTTCCGCCAATTCTTCTGCAAACCTGTCTGAGAGCCTCTTAAGCACTAACAGAGCGACAATGAATTTCTTGTGCTGTGCTGGGTTGAATGTGGGGAAGTATCTGATTGCATCCTTCAATTTCTCCGCCAATTGCTGGCTGGTCATCTTCTCCATCATTGATCACCTTCCTTTTCCAGCAGAATTTCCATTACCTTCTCCAAGTGCGCGGTCAAGTTTGCCCTCTTTTGCTCCACTGCCTTTAACTCATTCCAAATCTCCCTTAGGTCGCCATCCTCTTCCTCTACAGGAGGCAGGACATATCTGCTGATATTTAAGTTGTATCCGTTGCGCCTAATCTCTTCAATGGATGCAACCCTTGAGTAACCAGGTTGGTTTCTGAAGGCTTTAAATGCTTCTACAACCCTGTTGATATCTTCCTCCCTCAGCACATTTTGGTTGCGCCTTTCCTCGTAACCCTTGCTGGCATCAATGAAGAGCACCTTACTCTTCCTCTCCTCAGGCTTTGCCTTGTTAATGACCAAAATGGCTGCTGGAATGCCAGTGTTGTAAAAGAGTTTGTCAGGGAGACCAATAACCGCCTCAAGCAAATCATCCTCCACAATCCCCTTCCTTATCTGAGCCTCACTGTTGCTGCGGAAAAGGACTCCATGAGGAGTGACAACTGCCATCTTCCCCGTTGGCTTCAGGATGGCAATCATGTGTTGAATGAAAGCAAAGTCCCCAAAGGACTTTGGTGGGATGCCGTAGCGGAAGCGCCTGTAAGGGTCATGGACAGCAAAATCGTCACCCCACTCTTTCAGGCTGAAAGGTGGATTAGCAATAACCAAGTCGTAGGTTATGAGTTTCCCATTCTCAACTAATTTTGGCTCTCTGATGGTGTCACCAAGTTCAATGCGGGCATGGTGAAGTCCGTGAAGGAGCATGTTCATCTTGCACATTGCCCATACATCTGGGTTTTTCTCCTGTCCATGCAAAATCAATTTCCGAGGGTCACCACCGTTGCGCTGGACAAAAAGTGCACACTCAAGAAGCATCCCGCCAGTCCCACAGGTTGGGTCACATATACTCATCCCCTCCTTTGGTTCCAGAATGCGCACCATTAACCTGACAACCTCTCTCGGTGTGTAAAACTCTCCCCCTCTCCTCCCTTCATGCTCGGCAAACTGCTTGAGCAAATACTCGTATGCCCTACCCAGCAAATCTGGTTCGGCGAAATCTTCATCCCTGAGGGAAATGGTGGAGAAATGGTCAACAAGCCTTCGGAGGACATTTAGGGGCAATCGGTGGTGATCAGCAAAGTTTGTCCTCGCCAAAATTCCCCGCAATGAAGGATTTGCTGCCTCTAATACCTTAAGCGCCCTGTTTATTGTCTCTCCTAAGTCATTAGTGCACTTATCTATCACCTTCCAATGTGCTTCTTCAGGAACCTCAAATTGGTGCGGTAGCCCTTTCTCTCTCTCTTCATCATATCTGTCAGAAATACGCTTGAGGAAGAGCAAGGGAAGGATATAGCGCTTATAGTCTGCAGCGGGGACACTTCCACGAAGGATGTCTGCAGCCTTCCATAAACGGCTTTCAAGTTGGGGAAGGGTTAGATGAGAGAGCCTAAAAAGCGGCTCCATTACTTTGCCCTCTTCCCTGTGTTCTTGAGCGTAAACCCCTTTCCTGCCCATGCGGTTCATGCTCCTTTCCTTATACCATCCTTCCTTTCAATCATCCTACTGTCCATAGTTTTGCGGTGGAAGGGTTCAGTTGTAAACCCTATCATCGGCATCGTCGTCCGTCGGGGCGTCATCGGCAGCCCGAATGGCTTCGGTCAAATCAGCGGGAGCATCCTCGGTAGCCTGAAGGTTGCTTTTAGCTGCTAACACTGCTTTCATTTCGTCAATTCGCAAAACTTTCAAGCAGTAACCACAAACTTCTACGCCGTTAAAACGGTCGGGTTCAGGGCACGGGATTTC
>Ga0081478_122489_pt1 | contig 10726 bp, 9 predicted proteins | sample OctSprmetagenome_FD_70983 | JGI IMG/M metagenome (GOLD analysis project Ga0081478, IMG submission 70983) | Hot spring and microbial mat streamer communities from Octopus Spring Streamers, Yellowstone National Park, USA - T=80-84 v2 (version 2) | ecosystem: Environmental > Aquatic > Thermal springs... | reverse complement strand
GAGGACTCTTTCCTCTTTGGGGTTTAGGTAGACCCGGTACATGTACGTATACGTACACGGGTTTAAAACCCCCAGGTAATACGGCTTACAACTATCTTCTGAGTACGTTGACACTTTTGGCTTACCCTTGCCGCGCCTTCTCTATGTCAACTGCCTCATATATGATCTCGGCAAGAGCCCTGAAGCTAGGCGTCCCGAGATCCTTGGCGACGTGCGCAGCCATGGAGAGGAGGCCAACCTCCACGTAGCGTAGAAACTCCATCCGCAACGCCTCTACATCGCCAAGCGTCAGCCACCTGGCCAAGGGCGGCTCCCCCCACTGCAGGAGGTAGTCGTCGAGGAACACTTTGTGTTTAAAGGTCGGCGCGGCGCCGGCCAAGTCCTGCGCCTTGTTTACGTTCAGAAGCCAGGTGGGATCAGCCCCATGTTTCTCAACGGCCAGAAACTCAGTAGGCACCAGCCTAAACAAGTCATCAAGCCTGCTCCGCCTGTGTTGCGCCAACAGTCTCAACGCTTCCCTAGCGGCGGTGGGCTCCGCCTTAAATATGGTGGACTCCACCCTACCGTTGGGGAAGACCCACACCGAAAGAGGAGCCTCGGCGCGTAGTAGCTCCTTAAACGCGGTGGGCCGTAGATAGGGGGCGTCGCAAGGCGCGAATATAAGCGTCTCGTCAAACAGCTGGACGGTGCTGTCCACCGCGGCGAGGGGACCTGAGAAGCGGGGGCTGTCTGCAACAACTTCCTCGCCCGGGTACAGATGAGCGTTTTGTCCCGCGGCTATGACGACTTTATCGACGACCGCCCTACCGGCCTCGATTACGTAGTCGATAAGCCGCCTCCCCCCGTGGACGTAGGTGCACTTGTCCCGGCCGAACCTGCTGGACCTGCCCCCCGCAAACACCACCAACAGAGCCACGCACGCCAGCAGGTCCATTTTTAAAAACCTGTGGTTGCGAGATTCTATGAGGTGGGTTTTTGTGCTGGTGCTTGCGGCCTTTCTGCTGGCCCAGCCCATAAACGTCGTCTTTATCCTGCACAACCACCAGCCCTGGTACATCGACTTAGACAGAGGCGAGCTCGTGCTCCCCTGGGTGCGGATGCACGCGGTGGGCAACTACCTCAAGGTGCCCCTCCTCATAAACCAAAGCGGGGTTCCCGTGGCGTTTACGCTCTCTGGGAGCTTGATAGAGCAACTCAACTGGTACGCCAACGGCACCTACACAGACCTGCGGTTCAAGATTTCGCAGAAAATCGCAGAGGGGAGGCCCCTCACTGCCGAGGAGAAATACGCCATGCTCTCCGTGCCGGGAGGCTTCTTCGACATAAACTGGCAGAACATAGTGTACAGACACCCGAGATATACGGTGTTGCTCGGGATGAGAAACGACGCCTTCAGCAAGTGCCCTCCTGGCAACGTCACCTGCGTGGTGTCGAGATTCAGCGACCAGGAATTCGTGGATTTAGCCGCGCTCTTCAACCTACTCTGGATTGATCCATACGTGGCGAGGCAGTACCCCGACATCTGGGCCATGAGAAACAAGACGTCTTACACCCGCGACGACCTCAAGAGAATTCTCGAGGTCCATATAGACCTAATAAAGAAGGTGCTCCCGCTTTATAAGAGCCTGGCGCAGCGGGGGGCCGTAGAGCTTGTTCCCGTGCCGTATTCCCACCCGCTTATGCCGCTTCTGGCAGACATGGGCGCGCTTGACGACTTGAGGCTCCACATAAGGCTTTCAGACGGGCTTTTCGAGAGGTATCTTGGCGTGAGGCCCGCGGGGGTGTGGCCGCCTGAACAAGCCGTAAGCGACGAGGTGCTGGGCTTATTCGCAGAGGCGGGCTACGTCTGGACGGTCACAGACGAGGATGTCCTGAGGGCTACTCTGCCGGGCGCGAGTCACTTCGTCCTATATTACGCCGACTACGGCGGCCGCCGCCTCTACGTCTTCTTCAGAGACAAGACGCTGTCGGACAACCTCGGCTTTAGATACTCCTCCATGAAGCCCGAAGAAGCCCTGGCCGACTTCGTGAACTACCTCAAGAAGACGCCCAGCGGCGAGTGCTCGGTGGTTATGGTGGCGTTAGACGGGGAGAACACCTGGGAGAACTACCCCAACTTCGGCGACGACTTCTTAACAGCCTTCTTCCGCGGCTTAGCGCAACTGGAGAAAAACGGCACGGTCAAGATCTGGAAGCCCAGCGACTTCGTGAAGAAGTGCGGCGACAGGGCAACTCCCCTGCCGCTTAGGGAGTTCAGATATTTCAACCTCACTGTGGACATATCCTTCTACGCCTCCATCCACGACCTCCCCACCCGGGCTGTGCAGGGCAGAATAGCTGAGGGCACGTGGTCCGCAGGGGGGAGCCTCGCCGTGTGGATAGGCGATGTGGATGAAAACGTGTGGTGGATGTGGCTTAAGAAGGCGAGGGAAGACGTGGGCACAGACAGGGGATGGGACGTCCTCTTCCCGCTACTGATCGCGGAGGCCAGCGACTGGCCGTTTTGGTACGGCAACGACATGGGGTCGCCCCAGACCTTCGACCCAGTCGCCAAGTCCGCCCTCATTGCGTACTACAGACGGGCCGGCCTCCAGCCACCCGCCTACCTGCTCTCCTCGGCGTACCCCGGGGGGACCCCCCGCGAGGTGGTTAAAAAAGGCGACGGCAACGTGACCACCTACGGCGGGCCCGCCGTGTATGCAAACACGACACATATATGGGCCCGGGGAGGGAGATGTGGAGTTGTCTACGTCTCCAACCCTGTCCTCCCCAGGTCGCCGTATATGTTCAGAGGAGCTGTGCAGGGGCTCCGCGGAGAGAGGCTCAACATATTCGCCGACATGGCAATAGACAGCTGTACAGGGACAGTCTACCTCTCCGACGGCGGCAGGTTCTACCCGGTGGGCAACGTGGCTAAGCTGAGCTTTGTGGGGGCCCAGCCGGGCGGCATGCTCTACGTCGAGTTCAACGGCTTGGTCTACGCCCTCGGCATACCCGAGGCCCCCGCGGGCCAACAGCTGCTGCTGGAGGCCTCAGACCCCTCCGGCGACGACTTCGGCCCCGGGAGATATCAATATCCCAAAAACCCCGTCTTCAAGACAGGCGTGTTTGACCTCCTAAGCTTCGCGGTGTACGACCTAGGCGATAGGCTTAGGCTTGTGTTCAAGATACGCGAGCTCGGCGGAAACCCATGGGGAGGCCCAGCCGGCTTCTCGCTCCAGTTCTTCCACGTCTACATAAACAGAGGCGCCGGTGCTAGAAACGACACGCTTGGCCTCAGGTCGGCGCTCTGCAGAGAGGCGGCGTGGGACGTGGCCTTGTTGATAGGCCCCGGCTGGACCGGCGGCAACAGGATCGTATACGGCGACGGGACGTACATAGACGACGCCATGGCCATAAGGCCAGGCCCCAACAACACAGTAATCGCCGACGTCCCCAAGAGATACGTGGGCAACTTCGACAGAAGCTGGAAGCTCACCATCTTCTTAACATCTTGGGACGGCTACGGCCCCGACAACATCAGAAACTTCGGCGTGATGGCCGACGAGTGGACCGTGGGCGGCGCAGACCCCGTCGCCGTGCTGGCCGGCGTGGCGCCCAGGGTCTTCGACCTGCTGGCCCCGACCGCGGAGGCCCAGACGAAGACCCTCACGACGTATCAAGTCTCCAGACTGCCCAACGGAACATACGCGGGCAAGCCCGCCGTAGTGTGTCTATACACATCGGCGGATAAGCCGCCACAGATACAAACCACTACGGTCACAGCCACAGTAACCGCCACCTACACCACGACGATACGCGAAATAGCTACAGTAACAGCCACAACGCCGGTAACCACTACGTATCAAGTCACAACAACCGTGAAAGAAACCGCCACGGACTGGACCGCCACAGCCGCCGCCGCGGCGCTTGCCCTAATAGCCGGGCTGGCGGCAGGCATATTAGCAAGGCGGCAGAATCTATAAAAACTAAATACATATTTTTAGACCATGAACAAAAACCTCCTAATTGGAATACTTGCAGTAGTTATAATCATCATCGCCGCCATCGCCTACCTAGCCACCCAACAACCCCCAGCCCCCACACAGACCACAACAAACCAGCCTCCAGCAACTCCCACAACGCCAACACCCACGCCCACTCCAACTCAGACCACGCCCACTCCCTTGCCCACCACGCCGCCCACAACGCCCACGCCACCGACAACTCCTACAACGCCAAGCCCAACGCCTACGACCCCGGCTCCGCCGCCTGCGCAGAAAGTAACAATAAAGATATGGCATGCCCTTAACCCAGAGGAGGAGGCCGTGTTTAAGGAGATAGCCGCGTTGTATACGCAGAGCCGTCCCAACGTCCAGATTATCTTTGAGAACAAGGCGCCGGACCTCCAGACCGCAGTATTAGCGGCGATTGCCACAGGAGAGAAGTTCGACTTGTTCATATGGGCACACGACTGGATCGGCCTCATGGTGGAGGCCGGCGTCCTCAAGCCGGTGGATAACGACGTAGCTGACGTCTTGCCTAAATTCGCCGTACAGATACCCCAGTACAAGGGCCGCATCTATGGGCTCCCCCTCACTGCCGAGACCGTCGCGTTGATATGCAACAAGAAGATGGTGCCCGAGCCGCCTAAGACCTTCGCCGACCTGGCAAAAATAATGCAACAGTACAACAAGCCACCCCAGAACTACGGCATCGCCTACGTGGTGAATCCCTACTTCATATCGGCGTGGATCCACGGCACGGGCGGCTACTACTTCGACGACAAGACCGAGAAGCAAGGCCTCACGGACCCCAGGTCGATCGCCGGCTTTGAGTTTTTCAAGAAAAACGTCATGCCATACGTCGGGCCCAACCCCACCGACTACAACACTCAAGTTAGTCTCTTCCTCAGCGGCCAGGCGCCTTGTATGGTCAACGGGCCGTGGAGCATAGGCGCAGTGAAGAAGGCTGGCATAGACTTCTTCGTGGCTCCGTTGCCTCCGGTGAACAGTAGCTACGTGCCGAAGCCCTACGGGGGGTTGAAGATGTTCTACGCCACCATCTACGTCTCTAAAGAGGCTATAGACTTCATGAAGTGGTTCACCACAGACCCGCAGGTGGCCAAGATACTGGTACAGAAGCTCGGCTACGTCCCGGTGATTAAAGACATCCAGATACAGGATCCGGTGGTCCAAGGCTTCTACGAGGCGATTAAAAACGCCTACTTAATGCCAGTATCGCCGAAAATGCAACCGGTCTGGGGCGCCGTGGACATCGTCATACAAAACGCCATAGTGTCAGACCAGAAGACCATCGCGCAGGCAGTGCATGACTCGGCTAAGGACCTCTGCGCCAGAGGTCTCTGTTGATGCGGCCCTATTTGTTGATATTCCCGGGCCTCCTCCTTTTTCTCTTCTTCAACCTCTGGCCCATAGTCTACTCTGTATACATCTCCTTCACAAACGCCAACATACGGAACTTCCCGCAACCGCCTCCCTGGGCCCCCGAGGAGCTGAAGCAGGCCCGGCCGCCGCCCGACTTCGTAGGCCTGGCTAACTACGCCTCGATCTTCACGGGCCCCGCATCGGCGGGCTTCTGGAACGCCGTGCTGTGGACCCTTGTGTTTGTCGCCGTGTCTGTACCCGCGAAGGTTGCCCTCGGGACGTTTATAGGTCTTTTGATGTCCTCCGAAAAGGTGTTGGGCAAGTCTGCGATGAGGGCGTTCTTGATAGTTCCCTGGGCACTTCCGCTTATACTTTCTGTGGTTGCCTGGCGCTACGTCTTCGACCCCACATATGGAGTCGTCAACCAGATGCTGTATTCGCTGGGCGTCTCGAAGCCGCCTGACTGGTTTGTGAACAAGGACTACGCCTACGCCGCCATGGTGGTTATCGAGGCGTGGCTGGCGTATCCCTTCATAATGACCGTGGTGATAGGCGCCTTGGCCAACGTCCCGCGGACCGCCTTCGAAGCTGCGCAGATAGACGGCGCGGGCAGGTGGGCTGTGTTTACGCGGATAACTCTCCCGCTCATCAAGAGGCCGCTCATCTACGCCTCGGTCATGACCGCGGCGGCTTCGCTCCAGTTTTTCCTAGTGGCGTTTCTGTGGAACTTCATACAGCTATACGACCGCTTCGTGCTGGCTTACGGCTACTACTGGGCCTTCGGGTCGCCGTTTAGAGAATACGGCCTAGCCGCGGCGGTGCTGTCAATATCTGCTCTTGTGATATCTGTATTTATGATACTGGCGATAAGACTCACCGGCCTCATGAGGGGGATGTATGAGAGCTAGCCTGGCACAGACCTCAGTAGCCGTCTTGACAACGTTTCTCCTCTTCTACCCAGTGCTCCAGATAGTTCTCCTCTCGCTAAACAAAATACCCTACTTCAGAATAGGAGGCGACTTCGTCCCCACCCTTGAGTCCTTCCAGTGGGTTCTGCAACAGCCCGAGTTCTGGCGCGGCCTCGTCAACAGCTTAATCGTGGCGGGGGCCACGGTGGTTGCAGTAATCACCTTGGCGTTGCCGGGGGCATACGCCTTCAGCCGCTACAGGTTCAGAGGCCGCGACCCCCTCCTCTCCTTCTACGTGGTTTTTACCCAAGTCTCGGGCGGCCTCGGCATCGCAGGGCTGATCGCCTTATTCGCCATAGTGTCGGCGCTGGGGCTGAGGAACAATCTGCTGGCGCTTGCACTCATATACGCCGCGGGGGCCATCCCCTACCACACGTGGCTTCTGAAGACCTACATAGACACGATACCCAGGTCGGCGGAGGAGGCCGCGTTGATAGACGGCGCAGGCGTCGTCACGTTGCTGTTTAGAGTGGTGTTTCCGCTGATGGCGCCGGCTCTGGCCGTGTCGGCGATACTCTCCTTCATAGGTGCGTGGGGGGAGCTCATACTTGCCAACCTCTTCCTCTCGGGCGAAAACAGGACGCTGATCCTCTGGATCTACTCCCTCATGTCTAACGTCTACTCGGTGCAGTGGAACAGATTCGCCGCGGCGGCGCTCCTCTACGCAATACCCCCCGTCGTGCTTTACATAATACTACAGAGATTCCTCAGGAAAGGACTCGCCTTCGTATACTAGCCCCACTCCACAACGTACTCAAACCGGTCCGCGTACCACCTCGCCGCCCTCAACGCCAGGTTCACGCTTTTAAACCTAGCCACGGGGACCCACCCCTCCTCCACCAGATCTAGATCCTCCTCATTCACGGCGACGAAAACTCTACCGGGTTTAACAAAGAGAGTCGGCATGGGCCCACACACGCACGGCTTTATATTCTGATCAGGTAAATTAACCGGTACATTAATAGACTGGATGGCGCAACTACGCCGAAATGCGGTGTTCCTTCCGCCGGCGTGCCCGCCGCTAGCCGAAGGACATCCTAATGGGCTGAACGTAGGTGGACTCCACGCGTACAGACCTGCCCAAGACCTCCCTCAAAACCTTCGCCACCTCCTCCTCTGCGCTCCCCGGCACCGCCACCAAGACGCCGCGGCCTGACCTGGGGTAGTACTCAGCCGCCACCACGTAAGGGCTCTCCATCAACCTCTTCACCACCGTCCTCTCGTCTTGGTTCGGCTTCGCTGCAAAGACGAAGTGCGGCAGGACCAGCTCGTGGCCGAGGTCCAACACCCTCCGGACAACTTCAGCGGGGGAGACACCGTCGTCTAGCTCCAACACGATGGACCCGCCCTCCCTATACACGTTGTACACATCGCCCATAGACACCAAGAGGTCTGAAAGAAGCTCCACGTCTCCGTAGCTCCCATAAGTCGGGGTCAACACAAGACGCCTCACGGAGAAAAAGCCGACCTAACCATAAAAACGTAAAAAAGGGACGTTGTTTTAGAGCTGTAGCTCGTCTAGGAACCTCAGCCTCTTGGGTATCGGCGGATGAGTGGAGAAGACCTCCTGGAAGGCTGAGTATCCTGACCTCTTTATGGACTCTACCTCGCTTCTGGTCACGGTGACGAATGGGTTAGCCACGGCGTTTACCAGGGCGTAGATGAAGAGGGCTCTGAACTTGCTCTCCTGCACGGCGACGCGCGCCTCAGGCGCGGAGAAGTAGAACTTGTGGATCTTGGCCAAGGCGAACTGCATGGCCTCCTTCCCGGCGGCCTTTGCGCCGGTGGTGTCTGCGTAGTACTCCCTCAGCCTGCTGAAGGCCAAGACCAGTAGCTGGATGAGGAAAGACACCAACACGGCGGCGACGCCGACGGCGAGTAGCGCCGGGCCCCCGCCCCTGTTGCTAGACGAGGACAGCCCCAGGTGTACTGCTGTAACGCCTAGGTAGTACACTATGGAGGGGAGGATGCCGAATAGGAGCATAAGCGCGTTGTCTCTGTGGAGGTGGTGGCCTATCTCGTGGCCAATAACCGCCTCCAGCTCCCGGCGGTCAGTCAGCGAAAGCATGCTGCTTGTCACAGCGACGTATCTGCCTGTGAGGAAGTTGCCGTAGGCAAAGGCGTTGGGCGGTCCGTCCACCACCACCGCCTTCAGCTTAAACGGGGCGCCCAGCCTGGCGGCAACCTCGTCCACAATCTGCTGAAGCCTCGGGTCGGGCCTGGCGCCGTATGACGCGTTGATCATAAACGGCGAGGCGAAGTATGTTATCAAGTTCATCAACACCACGAAGAATATCAAGCCGAGGAGGAAGCCCCAACCATAGGCGCCTAGCCCAGGCGCGGCGACTGTCGCGAATAGGTAAATTATGAAGGCTGTGGTGAGCACTATCAACACGGCGGTGAGCGCCATGGCGCCGTAGAGCGTGAAGCGGCCTGAGACGGAGCTGGCAACCTTAGGAGCAACGGTGGCCGCCACTATGAACATGAATATGTAGCCCACGAAGTATAGACCCAGCGCGATTGGGTCAAACACGGGGAGCATGTGGCGTTGTGTGTATCCACTTAAAAACTTTTCTCCTGACACCTCGGCGAAGGAGCGTCAGCCGGTACGTGAACTCCTCACTCGTCAGACACGGGGACTGTCGTCACGGGAATAAAGGGCTTCTACTTTATAAATTTGTGTCATTAAGACCATTATGTCTTGTGTCGATGAGCAGACCGCGGAGAAGGTAGCGAAAAGGAAGGCGCTGGGGCGGCTCGGCGCCCTCAGGAGGTCCGTGGCGTCGTTTAGGTTGAGGGCGGGCGACGACTGGCTCTTCGGCTTCGTCAAGACCAAATTCGGGGACGAGGGTTTCCATGTGGCGGTTAAGCTGTCATATGTGGACTGCAAAGGCGTAGCCCTGGAGAAGATCCCCCCCGAGATCGCCGAAAAGGTCAGGAAATACGTGGAGGAGAACGTGGCGGCTCTGCTCGGGCGAGAGCTCGGCGGGTTGCTTAAGTGATGGGCAGGAGGGTTATCTTCCACGAACTCGTCACTCTTGACCAGGCCGCCGAGGTGCTCCTCAAGTTCGCCGCGCCGCTTGGGGCCGAGAAGGTGGGCGTGGCCTCCGCCTACGGCCGGGTGCTGGCTGAGGACGTGGTCGCCCCGCTCGACGTGCCTCCCTTCGACAGATCCACCGTGGATGGATACGCCGTGGTGGCGGAGGCCACATACGGCGCGTCGGAGCTCACCCCCGTGGAGCTAAAGGTGGTGTGTAGGGTGGAGGCCGGCGGGTGGCCAAGCGCCGAGGTGAGGCCCGGCGAGGCGTGCGAGGTGGCCACGGGGGCGCCTCTGCCGAGGGGCGCAAACGCCGTGATCATGGTGGAGTACACCCAGGAGAGAGACGGCGTTGTGCGGGTGTTCAGGTCCGCGGCGCCGGGGGAAAACGTTATGGCTACGGGTTCGGACATATCCGCGGGGGAGGTGGTTATGAGGAGGTGCACGCGCCTCACGGCTAGGGAGATAGGCGTCCTAGCCGCCCTGGGTCTCGGGGAGGTGGCTGTGGTGCGGCGGCCCAGAGTCGCCGTAATCTCGACCGGCGACGAGCTGGCGGCGCCAGGGGAGCCCCTGGGCCAGGGCAGGCTGTACGACGTGAACAGCTACTCTCTGGCGGCGGCGGTGGCGGAGGCGGGGGGCGTGCCGGTGCTGTTTGGCATCGTGAGGGACGAGGAGCGAAGCTACAGAGAGGCCATAGCCAAGGCCTTGTCTGAGGCCGACGTGGTGTTGATATCCGGCGGCACGTCGGCGGGGGTCGCCGACCTGACCTATAGGGTCTTGGGCGAGCTGGGCGACGTGCTTTTCCACGGCGTTATGGTGAGGCCGGGGAAGCCGACGCTCGCCGCCGTGGTGGGAGGGAAGATTGTGGTGGGGCTCCCGGGCTACCCCTCCTCCGCCCTCATGATATTCCACACAGTGGTGAGGCCCTTCCTGCTCCGCCTCCAGTGCCTAGATCCGCACCCACCCGCCGTCTACAAGGCGAGGCTCGCCTTCGGCGTCGAGGGGGCCAAGGGGAGGCGGGCCCTCTACCCCGTGGTTCTCATAAAGCGGGGCGAGGTCTACAAGGCGTATCCGCTCTACGCCGAGTCCGGCGCCATATCCGTCTTGGCTAGGGCCGACGGCTACATCGTGATACCCGAGACCGTGGAGTTCATGACCGAGGACGAGGAGGTGGAGGTGTACCTCTTCGAGAGGTACAAGCCGGCGGGGCTCTACTTCATAGGTAGCCACGACCCACACCTCGACGCCGTTTTGGCGAGACACGACGTCAAACCCGTCTACGTGGGCTCCATGGGCGGCCTGCTGGCGGCGAAACGCGGCGAGGCGGACATAGCTGGCGTGCACGTCTTCGACCC
>Ga0081478_126003_pt1 | contig 10815 bp, 10 predicted proteins | sample OctSprmetagenome_FD_70983 | JGI IMG/M metagenome (GOLD analysis project Ga0081478, IMG submission 70983) | Hot spring and microbial mat streamer communities from Octopus Spring Streamers, Yellowstone National Park, USA - T=80-84 v2 (version 2) | ecosystem: Environmental > Aquatic > Thermal... | reverse complement strand
GGTAAGGATTGGACAGCAAATCAAGGTTATGGGGTTGAGGGGGGAGCAGCCGTACGAGGTTATACTAGATGATGTTAAAGTCCCAGAGGAGAACGTAGTTGGAGTTGTAAACGAGGGTTTCAAGGTCATAATGGACACCTATGATCACACTAGAGTGACAGGCGTTGCAGCCCGTAGTATTGGTATGGCACAAGCGGTTTTCGAGAAAGCCTTGGAATACGCTATTCAACGTGAGACCTTTGGGCAGAAGATAATATTACATGGTATGATAGCGGAGAAAATAGCTGATATGTATATAAAATTACAGACGGCAAGGCTACTAACATATTGGGCCGCAACTCTAGCAGATAAAGCTAGACCTGAGTTCCCACTAGTATCGAGCATGGCTAAAGCTTACGCCTCGGAGGTCGCGGAATGGATTGCAAGACAGGCAGTACAAATACATGGCGGTTATGGAGTAGACTTTGAAACAGGGATTGAGAGGTATCTTAGAGATGCAATTATAGGGACGATAGTCGAGGGTACTAGTGAGATACAACGATTGATTATAGTAAGGCAACTACTAAGGCTTTTAAACGTTAAAATCTAGAGGGTAGGGTAACTTCCGAATTTCACTTTTCACATTTATAGTTTGTAAAAGGATGGGGTTCAATTTTAATGATGTCGGCACCTAGATCTCCTAACACCATTGTTGCAAACGGCCCTGCAAGAGCCCTAGTGAAATCTAAGAGTCGAGGTAACACGAACTCAGTAGAAAGTTTGACTTATAGAGGCTATGTTCACGGTTACCTTCGAGTTCCAAGCATAAGTTTAAGGATGAAAATACTTAAAATGAAGACTATAGATGATAGTAGGACTTTAATGGCGATCTGAGCACTTAGCATATTTGCAATTGCTAATATCGGGAGGAGAGGTAGGACGATGAGTATTCTAAGATCTACGCTATTTCTAAGTGTGAGTAGTAGCGCTGGTAGTGTTAAACCTATTGATATCGAGAGGATTATGAACGCTATAACTATGCTTTCTAGGGATGGTGTGGAGACTATTTGAGGATGGATTAATATTAATATTGGGAACAAATATATGGGTAAACCTAATACTAACATGCGCATCATAACACTTAAGGGGTTACAGCCTGCTATCCCACCCGCAACCACGGCTGCAATAGATGTGGGAGGAGTGAACTCTGATACAACTGCTAGGTAAAACGCGAAGAAGTGTGCAGCCCACCTATCAATCCCTAAATGTACCATGACTGGGATTAGAAGCACGGCTACTGATATGTAGGTAGCAACTGCTGGTAATGCTAAACCCATTAGAAGACCGAAGATGTATGTGATTGCTATAAGTATCCAAAGCGATTCACCTGTAATCTCAAGTATTAACCAGTTTAGATCCTGGATAAGACCCACAGCAGTTATTAAGTTAATCATGATTCCAAGAGATGCGGCTAGGAGGGCTATATCTATGGTAGTTCTAGCACCTTTACTTATACCTTTTAAAACCATTGTTAATAACTCTTTAGCAAAGGACTTGGGATTCTTCCTCTTAACAATACTGTTAATAATGTTTATAGGTATAAAGTACATTGTAAAAACGATTAACGTATAATAGATAGCTGCGGGCAACTCGTACTTCATAACACCTAACATCATAATTAAAACGAATATGCATATAACGAAACCTACAAAATTTGCATAATCTATAAGCTCTACTCTCCTCTCCCTATACCCAATAGTTACCTCCGAGGAATGAGAGAATTTAACGTAAATCGCTGAGATCACATATATTGCTATCGCTATGGCAACTACATATGCAATAGCGATAATAAAGGCTCTTATGACAACATCCCAGTATGTAACCCCCAGGAAGATAGGCATTATGAATGCTATCGTCCCCATGATGGGAGGCATTATGTAAGCTGTTACTCCTGAAACGGCAGCTATAGCTCCAGCCCACTCAGATGGAATACCAATTTTCTTCATTAATGGTATGGTGATACTTCCAGTTACTGCAGTATCACTCGATATGCTACCGGTAACTGTGCCTATAAAGCTACTAAGAACGGGATTGATAAGGGGTATTAATGTAAGTCTTCTCACATAACTCACAATAACCCTTGCTATAGAATCTATGACCCTAAAGCCCTCCATAAATCCTATTAGGAAAAGTATAGGGGCTATAATTTCAAGACCTGTTATCGTTAAAGTTCCGAAGATGCTAGTTAAACCTGCTGTCTCCAGAGTATTGGATGTTATGTATCTAACCCAGGGGAGTCCAAGGTGGAAGAGCGGTTCTGGAAGCATTCTACCTACATAAGGTGAAGCGTATATAAATAAAGCTACTATTATAAGAAACAATACTATATGAGCTGTCCTGACATAGTTTAAAGTTAATAGAAGTATGATGGTTGCAAGAAGGAGATCGAGGTTTGTATACCAAAGCGTATACACTAACCTATCATACTCTAAGTATAAATACAACCCGGAGAAGATCAGTATCATTATTACTATAGCTAACGAGATCCCCCCTAGGATACCTCCTCTTCCTCTGTAACGGTAATAGTGATATGCAGCAAGTATTATGGGAGTTGTTAGGTAAACGTATGGAAGACCTGAGATAAGCTTCATTATGAGATACATAAATATGACTATAGCGAATATGATAAAATCAAAGAGGTAATCGAGGACGAAAAAACCTGATAATCCCTTAACCCCCCGCTATTTTCCATTCAGGCCTCCAAACACCATACTCCTTAAGTAACTTAGCTAGCCCCGGATGAACTGGAACATGTGGTGCCGATGATATAGCTTTTACTTGTACCCCTATAGGATCTCCAGCGAACTCCTTGAAATACTTATGCTGTTCAAATAGCTTATCCTTATTAGCTATTAAGTTTTTCAACATTTTATAGACAAAATCTTCTGGTAAAATGTCTGATGTTGTAACCCAAGCTGACCAGTCTCTTAAACAAAACATACGATCAACACCTACAGGTTTAGTCCAATTCACAGCAGTAACTGGTACCCAGTCAAAAGGTAGCCCAGCTTTTATAACCTTCTCTGCATCCTCAGGACTAGGGTTTATGATCACAAGGTCCATCTTAGCTAAAATCTCTAAAGCTCCAGGTGCGGGTGTATCTGCGCCAGCATGAATTCCTATAGCAACTATATCTCCCCTCCTTAAAGCATCAACTTGTGCTGAGCTATAAACCCCTAGCTCTACGTGAGAAACCTTAATACCTAGTGTTTCAAGAGCCTTCATAATCAGCCTGTGAGATATCCAACCACTAGCGAATATAGAAACCTTCTTTCCATCGAGATCCCTCCAAGTCTTAATACCCAATTTGTCCTTGAGCTCCGGTGTCATAGCTATACAGAAGGTGTTAGACCATAGGGCAAGAGTGTGAACTGGTAGCTTGGCATCAGGAGGTAACGTGTCGAATGGGGGTTCACGTTTCCAAGCAAGGGCTAAAGCAGTCCCTGTTCCAGTATAGGCTAGCTCTAGATTACCTTTAACGAACTCAGCCATATTAATTGGCCATCCACCCACTGGGTATGTCGATGTATCTACTTCGGGGAACATCTTTTTCAACTCACTAGCAATTACAGAACCTATAATGTAACCTATCGTGCCAGCTTCAGTGGTACCTATTCTAATAGCCTTAACCTCTACTTTAGGAGGAGTTGGTGTAGGCGTCTGCGTAGGAGTAACTACCGTAGGTGTGGGCGTAGTAGGTGTGGGCGTTGGGGTGGTCACGGGAGCCCTCTGGGTAGCAATATAGTAACCTATGATACCAAGAATTATAACAATCAAAGTTACCCCTAGTATTACTCTACTTGACAGGGCCGCCATGTTTCTCACCTCAGATCGTATACTCAGATTTATTTAAGGAGAGTTTTTAAATTATACGCTCCGTCACATTCCATCTCCACCATGAACTTAGGTTGTTGAAAGGGATCTCACTAAAGAAATCACTTAGTTGATTCCATGAGATGACTTTAATAACCACGCTTTAACATAATTCAGTTATATTGTATTGGCATTCCCTAAGATCCTATGGCATCTAGATGTTGGGAAGCGATAGGCACAGAGTACGTGAACCAGAAGTCACGATGTCTAAAGGGAGGCCTTTAAGAGCTTCTCTCTAACAACTCACTATAGTGAGGGTTACAGAATTGGTATTCTACGATGTTAGGGGTAGGGTTGCAGTTGTTACTGGTTCTGGTAGGGGTATTGGTAGGGCTATTGCTATTAGACTTGCTAGGGAGGGTGTTAGGGTTGTTGTTAATGCTAAGAAGGGTTTGGACGAGGTTCTAGAGACTGTTAACATGATCCGAGAGACTGGTAGTGAATCCTCATACGTTCTAGCTGATGTTAGTACTAGGGATGGTTGCCGAACTCTTGTGAACGAGGCTATACGGAGGTTTGGTAGAGTTGATATCCTTGTTAATAATGCTGGTGTAGGACTATACTCACCCTTCGAGAGTTTAACAGACTCTCTTATAGAGAAGCAGATATCTGTTGATTTTAAATCAATAGTATATTGCTCTCAGGAGGCTATACAGTATATGAGGGATGGTGGTGTAATAGTTAACATAACATCAATAGCAGCATTTAAACCAACAAGAGGTCTATCAATATACAATGCTATGAAAGCAGCAGTAGTACAACTAACAAGAACAATGGCAGTAGAGCTAGCAGATAAGAAGATCAGAGTGTTCGCAGTAGCACCAGGACTTACTAGGACGAAGATGGGGTTAAGCTACTTCAAAGTAACAGGACTGGATCCGGAGGAGTGGGCTAGGAAGCATACATTAACAGGGAGGTTAGTGGAACCAGAGGAGGTCGCAGAACTAGTAGTAGCACTCATAAAAATTCCATCAATAATAGGAGAGGTAGTAGTAATAGATGGTGGAGAATCATTAATAACATCGGGGTAGCCGTAAACCTTTATAAGTATAACCACTATCTTACCTTATTTATATTTCACTTTTTTCTTGATCTCCTCTCTACTAGGAGGTTGAGGGTTTCTATAATCTCTAAATCGCCTCTAGGCTATGGTACTTCAACTTACTATTCGGGAGATAGGTTTCTATGTCTGTTGGTGGTTATTCTATTGAGGAGTATGTGGGGGATGTTATTGATGCTGGTAGGTATATCAATAGGAGGTCTTTGGTTAAGTTAGTGGCTTTAAGATCTATTAGGTGTATTAGGTCTTTGGAGAGATTTAGATCCTCTAGAGATAACTTGTGGGTTGTAGGTAGTGATCCTGCTTTTTATATGTTCTTAGAAACTATGCTCCTAGTAGGCCTAACAACACAGTCAAAAATGCTTCGAAGAAACTCTGGTCTGACCAAGAGGGTCTTTACTAAACTCATGATAAAGGTGCACTAGCAGTCATATTGTATAAGGTTGCGTTAGCACCGCGCACCCTTACACCTGCATGAGGTGATCGAGATCCTGGAGGTCGGCTTCGACGAGGTGCAGGCCAAGAGGCAATTTATAGTTTACAGTTGAGTTCAAACTATATAGTTCGGCTTCAATCTCGTTTTGCCTTATTATACGCTTTTCTAATGTGCACTCTAGCAGTTTAGCATCCTATTGTCTGTAGACCAGCCTGATCACTAACATTAGGGGGTGCAGTTGCACCCTCATTAAACTCCTCATAGGAACTTAACCTAACAGAACCCTATACATGGAGGCTACCTCAATCTGTATTGATATACCAGAGGAGATGCCTTTGAGCCCTCATACTCTATTACTAAAATGACAGGTCTCAATTAAGAATAAAGATTTAAAACTTAGACGATGCATTTAATATTGCGGTGAAAACATTGAGGAGAGTCGCTGTTATTGGCGTTGGACATTCAAAATTTGGTAGGCGAAATGACGCTCTCCTTGAGGAGATAGCTTTTGAGGCTTTTAAGGAGGCTATAGAGGATACAGGTAACAGGGTTAGTCAGAAGGATATAGAGCTGGTTGTTGTTGGAAGTGTTGGTACGAGGCACTATGAAGGCTCTCCAGCGTTGCCCGTTACCGAGTACCTCGGTCTTGCGGACAAGCCTTTAATAAGAGTTGAAGCCGCCTGTGCTACTGGAAGTGCAGCTGTATTTACAGCTTACAACGCAATAGCATCAGGGCTTGTAGACATAGCTATTGCCATAGGTGTTGAGAAGATGACCGAAGTAGATACACCAACTTCAACAGCTGTTGGAGGTCGCGCCGCTAGCTACCTATGGGAATTCCACATGTCGGGCACAAGCTTTGTAGCTTATTATGCGCTCTTTGCAACTGCTCATATGGCTAGGTTTGAAACAAGAGAAGAGGACATGGCCCGAGTTGCAGTTAAAAATCATAAGTATGGTGCTATGAATCCGAAGGCACACTTCCAAAGAGAGATAACTATTGAAGAGGTTTTAAAGTCGAGAGTTATCGCTTGGCCTCTAAAGCTCTATGACAGCTGCCCAATAGGCGATGGTGCTGCAGCAGTAATACTTGCTTCTGAAGATAAGGTTAAAGAGCTTAGAGTTGAGGATCCCGTGTGGATTGAGGGTATTGGAGTTAGCTCAGACACATCAACACTATCCACAAGGCTAGACTACGTAGGCTTGCCATCAGTTGTTAGAGCTGCTCAAATGGCTTACAAGCAAGCTAGGGTAGAGCCGGGGGATATTGAGCTTGCTGAAGTTCACGATTGCTTCACAATAGCTGAGATAATGGCTTATGAGGACCTGGGGTTCTGCAAGAAGGGTGAGGGGGCTAGGATGATAAGAGAGGGGGAAACATATATAGGCGGTAGAATACCTGTAAACGTAGACGGGGGACTTAAGGCAAAGGGCCACCCACTTGGAGCTACGGGATGCTCCATGGTTTACGAAGTTACTAAGCAACTTAGGCATGAGGTTAAGCCAAGCTCAAGGCAGGTTCCATTCAAGAAATACATTGCTTTAACACACAACGTCGGAGGACACGGCTGGTATGCTTATGTCATGATCTTTAGGAGGTGAGAGTGTGTCGGAGAAGAAGTCTGAATTAGCGAAAGCCGCGCCTCTAACAATATCGAGCAGGCCACTTATACTTAAACATGAGATCTCCGTTGCCAGGGTGAAGAGGTTTTGGGATGGGTTAGAAGAGGGCAAGGTCTATGCAACAAGGTGTAAGAAGTGTGGCAAACTATACTATCCGCCACGAAATGACTGTAGTCAGTGTCTGGCTTCAGATGTAGAGTGGGTGGCTTTAAGCAACGAAGGTATTATAGAGACATTTACAGTATCTCACCTGAAGCCTCAGGGGTTTGAGCATTACAAAGAGCCTTACATAATAGCCATAGTGAGAACCCTAGAGGGGGCGAAGGTCATGGGGTGGCTCGAAGGGGTGAGTCCAGAAAAGGTCAGCATAGGGCTAGTGGGACAGAGGGTCAGAATAACAACTACAGTTAAGCCCGATGGATATCCAGCAATAGTATTCAAACTCGCAGAGGAGGAGAGGAAAGTAGAGCGGTAGAACCATGTTTTTAAAAGTATTGAATAGATAACAATAGTAATTTGCAGACTTTAGATAATGTTTCCAGTCAAGTCTGTAGTTATTTTTATAGGTCTCTTAAATACCCCATGATCTAAGCCATTATAATCTCCGCTCTTCTAAGCCGGTGGTCGCGGGTTCAAGTCCCGCCGGCGGCTCCAAACTGTGATTTTGAGATTGTATCTTTGAGAAATATGAGGTTAATAGCTTGGATTGTGGAGGATTTAATGGTGGATTGGGGTTTAGGTCGTGGTTGAGATTCGTTGTGAAGATTTGTGGAAGATCTATGGTTCTGGGACTGCTGCGTTGAGAGGTGTTAGTTTTACTCTGTTAGATGAGCCTTTGGTTATTCTTGTTGGTCCAAATGGTAGTGGTAAGACTACTTTGGTTAGGATTATTGATGGGGAGATTAGCCCTAGTAGGGGTTTCGTCTCGGTTAATGGTTTAAGTCCTGATGTTGCTAGGGCGAGGGGTTTCTTTGGTGTTATGCCTCAGGAGGCTATGTTGCATGAGTATCTCTCTGTGGGAGAGTACTTATACTACCTAGCCTTGATCCAAGGTTTGAATAGGTATGAGGCTAGGAGGGAGGTTAGTAGGATAATAGATGATTTCATGCTCCAAGAGTATGCCTCCACGAGGATCGAGTATTTATCAGGTGGGTTGAAGAGAAGAGTTCTCCTAGCTCAAGCGTTCCTGGGTTCACCGGAGGTACTTCTACTCGATGAGCCAACTGTTGGGCTAGACCCGGAGATGAGGGTTAAACTCTGGGATATAATAATGAGGTACGCTAGGGAGCGTGGTAGCATGATTATACTGGTGACACATTATATCGATGAGGTTAGGGATATAGCTAGTCGTGTACTGCTTCTCTACAAGGGCCAGCTGGTGTTCAACGGTAGCCCAGGAGAGCTTCTAAGCAAGGTGGGCTATAAGTATAGGATTCAGGTGAGACTACGTGGGTCCAAGGCTCTAGAGAGCCTTCCGCTGAGACTTCATCACAGGAGTGGCGATGTTATAGAGTTTTATGTCGTGGATGAGGGGGAGCTTATTAAGCTACTAGACTACCTAGCGGGTTTCAGAGACTGGGTCTCGGAGCTCAGCATAGATAGGCCTAGTTTGGAGGAGTCGTACCTCCAGCTCATAAGATTACTGGAGGGCGGTGGCGGTGGTTAACATCTATAGGGTCTACGCTATTAGCATGATCTACGCTCTATGGATACTCAGGAACAAGCTATTCTACCTCTACCTAACAGTCTTACTCCCATTCACCATACTAGTGCCATTCCTCATTATTGCACCAGCTAGACTCGAACCCTTCATAGCTGTTGGCACGGTGACCCTCACCCTGATATACTGTTTCAGTACAGCGAGCCAAGACCTGGCCGTTGACAGGCTCCTGAAGAGGATAGCTATCCTACTAACAAAGCCTGTTACACCGCTAGAGTACTTCCTAGGAGTACTACTATCAAATGCGATGCAGACACTCCCAGCAACGGTAATCGTGATCACGGTTCTATGGATTGCGGGGCTGATAGAAATCAAGGACATAAAGCTACTGCTACTAGGGCTCGTAGCTGGGTGGTATATACTTACGATCATGGGTTACATCACAGCGCTAACTCTACTCTCAAGAGACTACAATACAATCATTATAGTGAGTAACTCCATAGCGTTCATAATAACATTCATGGCCCCAGTCTACTACCCCCTAGAGCTCTTCCCAGAACAACTATGGATATTAGCTTACCTAATCCCAACAACGCACATAGCCAACATCATAGGAGAAGCATGCAATATAGAATACGGGGTACCTCTAATCATAACATATGTATACCTATTAATACTAGCATCTCTGCTCACAACGATCGCACTAAAATCACTAAAACTCAAAGACATATACTAAAGCCTAGAACCTACAAGAAGACCTGTAAGCCGGCGGTCGCAGGCTTAAATCCCGCGGCAACTACACGTAATCACACTACACCCCCAACACACCAATTGAGGTTGCTAGAGCTCTAGAGAGTTTAACAAGCTTAAGCCTAGGTGTATCTTTAGCCCCAGACCCGCTATGCTAGCCCTAGTGTAACCCATGATACATGTTACCATCGCGTACTGTAATATGTTGAGAGCTAAACCTACCTCAACCCTAGCAACCACGCTACCCACCTTAAGCTCGATAGTCGCATACACTAGTAGCAACCACTATAAGGATAGGATCTCTAGAGCTCTCTAGAACCCTAGACCTTCCTAGAGCTAACTCATAGGAGTTCATTCAATGTCAGAGGCTACTCCATGCCATGAAGCTCTCCGCACTAGAGCTCCTACAACAGCCTATAGGGGGTCGCTTTGACTGTTCAAGCCTTAGTAGAAGCCCTACTTTCAATTCCATTGTATGGATTCGCAGACCGTGACGCTAACACCAGGAGCTCCATCCATAGCACCTTTCAATTCCATTGTATGGATTCGGAGGATGGGTAACTATGTTTTCACCGAAAACTGATACTATAACTAACTTTCAATTCCATTGTATGGATTCTTATCACATGTGACACAGCTAGAGACTGTAGCAAGATCTTTCAATTCCATTGTATGGATTCAAGGGCTTTAACTCCACTATTTTGTCTATCACTATTGCCTCGTCTAGCTTTCAATTCCATTGTATGGATTCCCAGTCTGCCGGTTGCTGAAAATGGGGGGTTGAGAGCCCCTCTTTCAATTCCATTGTATGGATTCGGGGTCACCGCTTACCCCCGCCCCCTACCACCATGTCACCATGACTTTCAATTCCATTGTATGGATTCCCCCAAAACCCAAGAAAAAACCCACCATAAAAACCACAACATCTTTCAATTCCATTGTATGGATTCGCCCTCGGGGTTCTTCCCTCGCGGCCCGCCCCTAGGAGGGCTTTCAATTCCATTGTATGGATTCCGGTTAGCCTCAATGACCACTTGCCATGTGACGTTCTCAATGACTTTCAATTCCATTGTATGGATTCCCGTTCGGCGCGGACGTCAGGAGCTCCTCGGAGAGCCCGAGCTTTCAATTCCATTGTATGGATTCCCGCAAGGAGAAGAGTTTTGGGCTCGCGGAGAACAAGGTCCTTTCAATTCCATTGTATGGATTCTTTACCATAAGCTTTTAAGCTTTAGAGCCTAACCTTAATTCCTCTTTCAATTCCATTGTATGGATTCACACCGGAGGGCACGAGGTGCACAGTGAGAGACGTGTACACCTTTCAATTCCATTGTATGGATTCTTTGGTGAGAGGATTGGGTAGGCTTAAGAGTG
>Ga0081478_142082_pt1 | contig 10873 bp, 12 predicted proteins | sample OctSprmetagenome_FD_70983 | JGI IMG/M metagenome (GOLD analysis project Ga0081478, IMG submission 70983) | Hot spring and microbial mat streamer communities from Octopus Spring Streamers, Yellowstone National Park, USA - T=80-84 v2 (version 2) | ecosystem: Environmental > Aquatic > Thermal... | reverse complement strand
TCCGGTGCTTGTCATGTGTCTGCAGGCGGAGTATGCCGTTTGTAGACCTTGATGTGGTAGGTACCGGCTGTATGTGGCGAGGAGGGCGTCTAGCTCGTTTTTTGTGCCTATGTCGAGGGCTGCGGCCTCAAGCGCTATTATCCATTTAGGAGCCCCAGCTCCTCGGCTTTGTCGATGTACGCCTCTTTGGGCTCCTCGCCCGCTTCCGGCGCGGCGTGTAGGGCGTAGCCTAGGCAGGTGGGTTTGTGGGGGGTGGCTAGGTGTAGTGCGTAGAGCCAGCTTTTTCTGAAGCGGAGTTCTCTTCTGTAGGCGTCGGGGTCTCCGGTGGGGGTGGGCTTCGTGAGGTGTCTCAGCGCCTCTCTTAGCTGGAACTTCGAGCTGGCCGTCGCCCTTATCACGACGAGCTTTTCTGGAAGCGTCAGTAGCGGGGGTAGCGCGGCGGCGTCTTCAGGCTTTGAGTGGAAGGCCTCCAGCACTGAGTCTATTGCCTGGGCTACATCCTGGGGGTTTAGCCCCAGGGCTTTCTGGTAGCGTCTCACGGCGTCTAGGTTGGGGGAGCCTCCTCTCTCGGTGCGGTAGCCTAGCCACTGGAGCCTCTCGAGTATCCAGGTTTGGTGGGGTCCTAGTCTTTCTACGTTTTGGAGATGTTTTTGGAGGAGTGCGTGTGGGTCGAGTCCTTTGGCTTCTGCGTAGGTGAGGAGGAGGGTGATTCTAGGCGATTGGTATATCCAGGTCCCGCGGGCGCCTGTGTGGAGGGTCTGTAGGCTCATGGTATCTCCAGCTCTAGGCGTAGGCGGTCGGCGACGTACGTCAGCCCTAGTACCTGCTGTCTCTGGGGGGTGGTCAAAGCCTCTCTTATGTGGGAGATGGCGGGGTAGGTCAGCATGTAGCCGGAGGGGGTCTTGGCGAGTAGCTTTCTGCGTCTCTTAGAGAGGACGGTGGCCGGGTCTTCAGACTGGGCGATGTCTGCGGCTTTGTGGAGGAGGCTTGGGGGGATTTCGGCGTAAATGTTCTGCATGTACCAGGTTGAAATGTAGGCGGCGTGTAGTGCTCTGCGTGTTTTTTCGGAGGCCTTTGGGTAGCAGTATGCTATTTTCCCGAGCCAGCTGAACCTGTCTCTGATAACTGTCTGCACGCCTCTGCTTTTGACTTCTGCAACTATCTCGGCCACGACGGCGGGGTTTCTGAAGTTTACTTCTTTCAGCTCTTCGGGTACCGCCCCGAGTTTTCTTTCTAGGAATTTCTTCATGTCGTCTGTCGTTATCTGGATCGAGAGGTGGTATACCGGGGCTACTCTCCTCCCGGTTTGTAGGTCGAGGAAGGCCCAGAGGGTGGATGGTATTGTGTATCCTGCGCCGGGGCGCGGCCATCTGTCGACCATCTCGAAAAAGTTGATGAGGAGGTCGCCTAGGTCTTTGAGGCAGTAGTACTCCGGGGTTTGCACTACTTTTTCGAACTCGTCGACCACGACGAGGGTGGCGCCGGCCTTTTTCAGCGCGTGGACAAGGTCGCGGAGGCGATTGAGCTTTCTTCCCTTTATTTCGACTCTGCCCCTAAGCGCCTCGCTCGGCGCCTTGGGCTCGAGTCCGAGAGCCTTGCCTAGCCACCTCCGTACATCCTCGCCGCACGTCTCCTCCAGCTTCTCCACCGCGTCGATGGCGACCTCGTTTATTTCCACCTTGCCCTCCTCCGCGGAGAGCGCTCTGTAGGCGGCTACCACCGCCGCCTTGCCGCCTGCGGCGTTTTCCGCGGCGGCTGAGAGTATGGCTATGAGAGTTTTGCCGTAGCCGTAGAAACCGGTGACTGCGCCGCCCGTTTTTAACGTCTGGTATGCATGCTTTAAGATTCGTGTAAGCGCCGGGTTTGCGGGCTCTCCGAATTCTCTTATCTCGCTACATATCTCTGGTATAGCCTGATACGCAGATGTACTTAAGCTTCCTGACATCGTATTATGCGTAGAGGATAATTTTTTAGTGTTCTCTGAAACTCTTTAATTTTCATGTCGAGTTTCCTGTCGATGTCTGGAGCTCTGAAGCTACTGATCTGCTTTGCCGAGAGCAGGGCGGCGTAGTACGCCGTGATATCGCTTATGTACACGGCATGTGTTTTGCCTTGTGCTGTTTTACAACACTCCTTACTCACTTTGTGAATGTACCTCTTCTCGTTTTTGCCGCCCGGCGTATCGAAAATCGCATAGGTTGCCCCACTTTTCTTTATGTAATCTGCGAGGCAGCCGGGTTGAGGGTCTATCATTACTAATACTTCTCTTACCAAGGGGTTTCCTATCCGCTGTAGATATTTTGCGGCCAGATCTTTATGGTCTCTCCAATGGAGACCGTATAGGGCGAGTTTTATAGCTTTGTCCAGTTGGTCCGCTGTCTCTGTCGCGAGGGAGGACGCCACCTGGCACGCTTTTGCTACCAGCTTTACGTTGAAGGCGGCGAGGGCTGGCCACTCATATATCGCAATCCCAGCGCCGTAGCCAAGTATGTCTCCGCCCTCCTGATATTCGGAAAAATCTATTACAGCAACACGCTTGGGGAACCGGACGTTGCTGGTTCCGGCCTCGCGTTTCTGAGTTAGCATCTTGGTTGGACAGAGTGGCGTTGTAATAAAGCTTTGCGTTCCCCAAGAGCCAAGTTTGTGTCTTGGGCGCCTAGGGCCCGGTAGTCTTGGCTATATGCTTTTAGAGCTTTTTGACGGCTTCTCTGTGTATGGGGTCTGCCAGGCGACGTTTCTGTTAATGCCACTCTCCCCTCTCGGGTAGAGACAGGCATGGCTGAGGTGTCTTGCGTCTGCTTCTCGTGGCGTTTCCGCTTCGGCGGCTCACGTATGGCGTTTGAATTCCTGTGCGAGAACCTGCCGGGGGCGTCAACGTAGGCGTGCCAGTTTAAGTAGCCTTTCTGCGTATTATCTCTAGTGCCCTTTGGCCGGCGGCTCCGTGTTAAGTGATAGGGGTCGCCTCTTCTGGGGCCAGCGTTGCGGCGCCTAACGGCTTTCGTCTCATGGACACAATTACGGCACAGTGGCGGATACGCCTTCCTCACCGCCCTCTTGACAGCCCTGAAGTCGGCTCCGAGAGGTGGTCCTACGACGATGCGGAGGAGTACGTCTACGGCAAGCTCACCGAGGTGGAGTACAAAGGCGCGATAAAAGACGGCGTCGTCGTTCTCGTCGAGATCGCGGCCGCCGCGCGGCGCGGCGATATACCCATCACGACGAAGAAGGCTAAGTTGCATCAGCGGCAGGTGGGGTGGGTGGACTAGGTCTCGACGCCGTAAATCGACGACAAGATGCCGCGGGGGAATATGCGTAAAGACCCAGGATAGCGACGCAGGGAAGGGGTTTTACGTGGCCCCTTTTCGTCTCACCGCAGAGGGGTATCTGTGGGTTTAGGTTTTTATAGATTTGGCTCTGCCCATCTGTGGAGGTCTTAGTTACGGCGAGTATCTACCGGAGACTTGTGGCGGAGGCGGAGAGGAGGGGCGCCGCGGTTGACGAGGTTGCCGTCGAGCTTCTGGAGAGGGCGCTAGGGGCGTCGTTTGATCCGCCGGAGCGTGCCGAGTTCCACCGCGATCTCGCGGAAAGGTTCCTGCGGGAGGCTGAGGAACTGCTGGCGAGGGGCGACTACGTCCAAGCCTCTGAGAAGGCTTGGGGCGCCGCGGCGCAGATAGTCAAGGCCGTGGCGGCCAAGAAAGGAAAAGAGCTGAGGAGCCACGGCGACCTCTGGCGGTTTGTGAGCGAGGTAGCCGGGGAGGACAGAGAGCTGAGGAGACTCTGGAGCCGCGCCAATTCTCTCCACCAGAACTTCTACGAGGGTTGGATGCCGCCCGAGGACGTTAAGTACGCCGTAGAGGACGTGAAGCAGTTCGTCGAGCGGCTGAAAAAGATGCTCTAACGCAAGTCCAGCGACAGCGGTAGGCGGCCATGGAGAACCGCGTACCTGCAACGTCTCAGCTCTTCCGCCTGCATACGCGGCGACTCGGCGTCTCGACTCGCCGAACCATACGGAGGTTGGGCATGGTGCCATGGGGGCGTTGCCCGGATAGGATGGCCATTGCGAGGCTAGAGGCTCTAGGAGCCGAGCGGCGCCGAGAAGACGGACTACGTCTCCCTCAGCGCCCTCCTCACGGCCTCTCTGTGTATGGGGGTCTGCCAAGCGTCGTTCTTCCCAATGCCGAGTTCGGGGTCCCTCTCTGGCGGCGGGGTGTCCACCCAGAAGCTGGGCCTTCTGTCGTACATGTTGTATACGATTAAGTTCCTCGCCTCAAGCTCCTCGACAAGCTCCTCCGGCACGTCGCCTGTCCAGAGCGCATCTGGATCCTCCACCGCCACCTCAAGCCACCTCCTCCACCGACGGGTAAATTCCGCAGACAGCTTCATATTCTGCATTAAGTGGAGAACCACCTCCTCGACATCCCATCCAGCCTTATACAGCCTAGCCAGCATTTCTGGATTGCCGCCAGTCCACCTCCACACGTCATCGAAGGGAGGCTTTGCTCCAGGCAGTTTTTCATACAGCTGGTGGAAGCCCTCACGCGGCATGTTCCACATAGGCGTCAACTCGGCCCATCTATGCCTCCCGATCTCTCCCCGCGTTACCCCCTCGCTGGTGGCGACCACAGCCACTATCCCCTCGTAGCTCCTCGGCGGGTATTCGATTAAGTTTAGGAGGCTCTTTACGTATATGCCGGCCTTGTCCAGCCCGACGGCTTGAAACACATCGTCGACGAGTATGGCCACCCTCTTCCTGCCCCATCTCTCCAGCAACTCCCTCCCCACGTCCAGCGCCAACGTGGCGAGCTTGAGCTGGGCGATGCCGAACGCCTCCGAAGCCGCCTCAGCCAACCTCCTGACGACCTTCCCCGCCTCCGTATGGGCGATGAAGAACCTATGCAGAGGATCGATGTAGAACACGTCGTACCCCAGCTCCCTCATCGCAAAGGCGGCTTGCCGGAGGAAGGCGGTTTTGCCGCATCCCTCCGGGCCGAATATGACGACGGGCCACCTAGTGCTTTTCTCAGCCCACTCCGCCAACTGCGCAAGGGCGCGGTCTCTATCCACAAACTCAACCCCTAGCCCGGGGAGGAGATTGAGAGTAATTCTCCTCATGTGTAAGCCGACCTCCACGTACTTAAGCATTCCAGCTATCCCAGACTTGCCGTAGACTGCCCGACGCTGTCTCGCCGGCGGCCCTCCTCCACTAGCCGGAGACATCTATGCGGCTTTCCGCACCCCCCTCCTCAGCCGGTTAGCGACACGGCGGTTCCGACGCAGGCGGTTGAAACTGCTACCTTTCGGCGGCTTCCGTTCTGCTCGGCTAATCCTATCGAGCCCGACGGCCTCCTGCGGATGCGGCCGCCTCTCTTCAGCTACAGAAACGACCTCCCCGCCTCGACACTTTGGTTTACGACCTGCTGGGCGAGCTGGGCCGGCATCTAGATTACCCTTAAACTACAGCTTGTATTTATCCACCCTAACCAACCCTCTCCGCCGCGTAGACAGCCGCCTCTTTGACTGTTCTCCAGCACGATCCACGACGGCGTAAAGCCGGGCGGCGGATCCTCCGACTCGCCAGCGGCCGCCTTCCCCACGTTCCGCAAGGTTTCCCCCCAGGACTTGATGAATCTGCCCCGAGGGGCGAGCCGTCGATCGTAAAGCCGGGGTTCCGCGGAGCCGCCTTAAGCACGCCGCGGCCCTCTCGACGGCGGGCGCATGTCGTCGGCCCTTCGGCGGGCTGTGGGGCGGGGCGGCCCTCGGGCTCGCAGACCGCCTCGTCGGTGGAGGCGTGGAGAAATCCGCAGGCCGGCGTGAGCGCAGGTCCCATACGGCTGGAGGCGGGGTGTTAATTTTTATAATCTGAGTTATTATAACTGTGGTTATATTTCTAGACAGGCAGGTGGAGCTGGCGTTGCTCCGGCGGGAGCTCAAGAGACGGGGCTTCGGCTTGTTGGTGATATACGGCAGGATGCGGGTGGGCAAGACCGCGCTGGTGCTGAAAGCCACCGAGGACATGAGGAGGCTTTACTACCTGGCCGTGGAGAGGGGTAACCTGCCCCGGCTCAAGAGGGCGGCGATGGCGCTGGACCCCCAGGCGCGTTACGTGGAGGAGGACTAGGAGGCCATCTTCGCCTTTCTGGCCCAGAGAGTAGATATAGTGGTGATTGACGAATTCCCCAACCTAATAGCCGAAGACAAGGCGGTGCTCTCAACCCTCCAAGCCGTGGTGGACCAGATGCTCAGCGGCACTAACATGAAGCTTGTGCTGGTCGGCTCCTCCGTCTCCGTCATGACGTCGAGGGTTCTCAGCTACAAGAGCCCCCTCTACGGCCGGAAGACGCTGGCCATGCACGTGAAGCCGGTGCCTTTCCTTGAGTACCGCCGCTTCTTCCCGGAGAGGCCCGCGGAGGAGCTCGTCGAAATCCACGGCTTCGCCGGAGGCATACCGCACTACATGCTTAAGATCGGGAAGCCCTTCTGGCAGTTCCTCGACGCGGGGCTGAGGGAAAAAACCTTCATACTGGACGAGGGGGACTTCCTCCTGCGGTACGAGTTTGAAGACGTCTCGACCTACAAGCTCATACTGGAGGCGGTGGCGGCTGGGCGCGGCACCCTCGGCGAGATAAGAGACTACGCCCGGCTGAAGGCCACCGACATCACGCCCTACCTGAGAAACCTCGCCCAGGCAGGCCGTCGAACTTCGCCGTGTAAGTCTGACGCCTCCTTCCGGAAAAAAGAGGAGGTTAAGCCGGCTCGTAGTCTTCAGTGGCGATGCAGATCAGCGGAGACTCGGCGCAGTCGTCGTAGTCGGGGCAGTCGGCGCAGTCGGGCTCTGAAGCATACTCTGGCGGTGAAGCATCCGGAACCGCCGGTTCGTCTCTTAATTTCTTCTTCAGCCACTCCGCCGACTTACCAAACATGCCTACTTCTGTATTGCGGCGGATTATTGAATCAACTGCAACAACAGAGACATTCTTTGCCGATGGCTGGCAAAAACGCGCAGACCGAACTGCGGCGTAACTGCGGCTACAAGTGTTTGCCCACAGTTGTCTCTTTACAGGTGTAATTACACCTGTAAGGCAACACCTGCTAGGAAGCACTTGCAAGGGCGCCTCACTAGGCGGGTTGCGGGAAGCGCGGCGCACACGCGCCCGTAGCCCTGCCGCAGATGCTGTGGAGAACAGCTCCAGACCTTATAGATGCGGCTGTAAAGTTGGTGATTGCTAACAAGCGGAAAAATACGCTGATGATGACGTTGTCCTCTTTAGCTTCTGCTGTGAGCAGGCTGTTGCCAATAGATATAGATGCAACGACGCTTAGAGAAATCGTAAAAGAAGCGGTGAGCAAAAAATGCAAAATCATAAAGTTGCATGATAGAGTGGGGAACGACACGTTTGAGCTCGAAGTAGTGTTGTTCTACAGCACGATGGATGAGTTGATAGAGCAAATACGCAAGGGCTTTGTGGATCCAATTATCAACGTAGTTATAGGAGAGTTGGCGAATGAGTTAGAGCAGAGACGCAGACGCTAAAACTCCTTTTTCCTATACGGAGAAGGTCAAATATTTACGAAGTTCATGCCGCTATGTTTTCCTCCACTCCCTTCTACTCTCTTGACAGGCACTCCCTTGCAGGTACTTCCTCACAAGTGCATTCACACCTGTGAGTCTAGACCTGCGGGCGCGCACCTGCGGGTAGCGGTTTATTTGCGCGCTACAGGCGCAGAGCTCCTGCGCCCCGGGCCGTCCTTCTTTCTGCACCGTGGAGGCTTTGTTGATGTCTAACCAGTTCAACAAAACAACCCGCGCCGCGAGGTGCATGGAGCTGAGAGTTGTAATACGAGACGGGTTGCTAGATAGAAAACGCATCGCATCATGAAGATGATGGCGAGCTACGTTTCGGCAGTGTATGGGCTTACGCCGGATGGAATGGATTTGGAAGGTGCAGTGTTTGAAAACGTTGATGAGGCTTTGTGCCAAAAAATCGTAAGCGACATCGAGACGCGATTTAGGCGCCAGCTTAAGTACATCGAGGCGGCGTGTTTATAATTCCCTCTTTTTCCCCGACGGGGAGTTATTCACAATTTCACATATCTAATGCCCGCCTCTCTTATTTCGCAAGGCGGCGTTAGCAGAACGCGCGGTCTCGGGTTCGGGGAGAACCCGCCCAAAAATCCCGGCCGGGGCTCCATGGATTTTTCTGGCGTGGCTGGAGATGTAGTTGACTCTTGTGTTGGCTGTGAGATGCGCCTATATGCCGGCTAATCTCGACGCGTTCGATTCGATGTCCGCCCCGGCCGCCTCCGCATGTGTCTCCGTCCACAGCCGTTAGCCGAAGACGTCGACCTCCAGCGACTCACGGAATTGTCGATTTCACACGGCGCTCTGCGCTAACGACGCCGGCTTCGAGGACGCAGAAAGGCATAGGAGGTTGAAAAAAGAGGGTTTCTCTTTAGGATCTTTTCGGCTATTTCTTTCTGCCTCGGCGTTCCGTTCTTCGCCTTTTCGGCGAGATACAGCGCTATGGCCCTTCTGATGGCCTCGTCCCTCTCCGCCAGCCTCAGAAGATCGGTCGTGGCAATGTATACAACATATCTGGCTTTGGATTTCACGATGTTCGGCCTCAGCCAGGCCGACTCAAGCCTTTCGGAGATGGCGAGCGCCTTCCCGACATCGCGGACGTAGCATCTGGCCAAGAGCGTGCCGCCTCTACTGCCTACCAGCTCGAGATGCATCACGATGCCTGCCACGACCACTGCTCCTCTCCTCTTCCTGCCCGCCTGTGAAAACTGCTCCGTAGGGATTTCGCCGTTGTTGCGCCCATACGCCTCCCTAAGGACATCTACGCCCCTCTTTCTATTCAGCTTGTAGGCCATCCTGAAGGCGTCGTCGGTGACCAGCTTTATGTCAATCCACTTGTGGGCCCTCAGAAGATCCAGCAGTTCACCGTATGCGCCGGCCGCCTCCCTAAGCTTTACGAACGCCTCCTTGCCCCTGGCGACTAAGGCCTCATATGTGCTCTTGCTTGAACCCAGCCTCCAAGGCTCCTTAGCCACAATAACAAGCTGATACTCGCCGCGCAATACCTCTCTTCGTTTAGCCTCCCCATCCCCCAGCCACATTGTTAGCAAGGGCGCCCACTCCCCGCGCTTGAGGTGGCTCGCGACGAGGTCTATGGCCTCCGCCTTGCTCCACTTCTGCCTCCAGCCGCTCACCACGATTTGTATCGACACACTCGCTCCCTTGCGTGTCAAGATAATCGAGACAATGTAAATGTAGAGCTTTCCGTATCTTGTTGCAGTCCAGGCAAACACTTGCCAGGGTTGTGTGGTGCTCATGATGGGCTGACCATTAAGGTTACTCTCATCGCTCGCCCTCCAGCCCAGCTGAAGCAGTTCAAGCCTCTCGCGCGGAAGCTTCAACAAGTCGGGAAAACGCGCCGAGGCGCTTACGCCGCGGATTAGAATATGTGGAGTGAAGTTCTCTCTTACATACATCCACACTCCATCCGGCGCGTACAGCCTCTTCCCCTCCATCCTGTACGTGTCCTCGGCGACGGCTTTGTACAGCGTCGTCAGCTTTTCCTTTGCTTGCCTCCACGCCTCCAGCAGTAGCTGCTTCATTGTATCTTGGAAGTGAAGCAACTGCCTCTTCTCAACGTCCGAGAGCTGAAACGTCTCGGCGATCTTCTGCGTCGCGTATTCGACGTACAGCATCCACGCCGGGAAGACCCAGTCAATAGCCCCCCGCAAGACGCCGCGTCTAGAAACTTGTTCAAGCACCTCTTCAATAGTTGGTGGCTTCTCAACAGGTCTAAGCGCGAGCTCTAGACGTTGTTTAATTTCGCTTATATCCATAACGCGTTAAACACCACCGCGCATATTGAACCGTGATCCCACCCATGTCTCTTCTTTTTGCTTCGATATATAAGCCTTTCCTCACAGGTAGACTGACAGGTGCAGGCTCACAGGTGCGGGCCTGCAGGTGCATTCACACCTGCGAATCAGCACATGTAAGGAAACACCTGCAAGGAGAGTTGAAAGGGGTGGGGGGGCGTCGGCGGCCGAATAATGGAATTTAGGGCGGGAAGGAGGTCAGAACGCAAGCAAGCCTCATAGAGAAGACGAGGCCCGTCTTGGGGAGAGGCCGCTACAGATACCGCATAGCGGACCGCTTCCTCAACTTCTGGTTCCGCTTCATAAACCTAAACAGGTCGGCCATAGAGGAGGGCCTCTACACGGCGGACGACGTGAAGAGGGAATACCCCCAGTACCTCGGCCCGGTGTTTGAAGACGTGGCCAGAGAGGTCGTAATAGAGGAGATGAAAGCCGGCAGGCTCCCCCGCGCCGCGCGGCTCGGCCCCCAGTGGTGGACGAGCAAGTCGGGCCCCCAGGAGATAGACCTGCTGGCGCTGGGCCGCGGCGTTGCGGTGGCTGTAGAGGTGAAGTGGAGCGACGGGGTGAACCCCGAGGAGGTCGCCGAAAGCCTCGCGGCCAAGGTCGCCCAGCTGGGCCTGGAGACGAAGACCATCTACGTGGTGGTGGCCAAAAGCTTTGCGAAAAAGGTCGACAAGCTCCGCGGCGACCCGCTAAAAACCTACGACCTAACCTACATCGACCAGCTAATGAAAACCAAAGCCCAAACCGCCGCCTAAGGCGCACCGCGGCGCCCCGCCAACGCCGGCTCAACACAGAAACGCAGACGCCAAAAGAAGCCTAAGCAACGCCAGCTAGACCACGTCAAGAACCCTCTTGACGGCTTCTCTGTGTATGGGGGTCTGCCAGGCGACGTTCTTCCCAATGCCGAGTTCTGGGTCTCTCTCGGGGGGCGGGGCGTCGATCCAGAATATCTGTTCTCTTTCGTATATGTTGTATA